>JAEEGL010692671.1_pt1 | contig 25011 bp, 26 predicted proteins | sample 9134231 | NCBI WGS metagenome assembly JAEEGL01 (sample SAMN16246548, study PRJNA631951) | gut metagenome | biome: gut microbiome; feature: rumen; material: fiber-attached | host: Bos | place: Iran: Karaj | collected 2018-10 | reverse complement strand
GGCTCGTCCGTCTTTGCCGGCACGGGCGTCGGCAAGTTCACAGTTACTACGGGAGTTGTTAAGACAGTGCCCGTGGGTATGACGGGCTTGGGGAGTAGAGAATCGGTACGGGCAGCGCAGCCTGCCAGAAGGAGAACCAGCATGACTGCAAGGAATGAGGCCGTTCTTTTCATGGAAAAACTCTCTTTCGTGAACAGATTTCGGATCGTCCCGGACATCGGGATGAGGGGGGATATGTTCCGGGCCAGTTCCATTGTAGCACAGTCGGAAGAAAAATCAAAAAAAGTTTCATTACCCTGTTGACACACAATACTATGCATGGTATAGTATTGTGCGAAGGGAGGCTTCGGATGGAAAGATATGATAACAGAAAGATCCTTGACAGCTGCATCGTCATGCATGCCTGCTCGGTATCAGGCACTGTATTGCCGGCGTTCTTCAGGCCGGTAAGGATCTGCATCCCGACATACGGGAGACATTCGGAAGATCGAGGCGGAACAGGAGGCAGATAATGGATGCACAGCTGAAAAGAGGGATGCTCGACGTCTGTGTGCTCGCGAGCGTGGCCGACAGGGATTCCTACGGCTACCAGATCGTGAAAGACGTGGGGACCTGCATCGAGATGACGGAATCCACGCTGTATCCCATCCTGCGCAGGCTTGAAGGTTCAGGCGCGCTGGAAGCTTACAGCGTAGAGCATCAGGGAAGACTCAGAAGGTATTACAGGATCACCGAAGAAGGAAAAAAGCAGATCGGGGAATTCCTTCTGAGCAAGGATACGGTACTCAAAGTCTATCAGTATATCGAAGAAAGGAACCGGACATGAACAAAGAAGAATTTCTTGACATCCTCGAACGCGAACTGAGCGACGTTCCGAGAGAAGAGAAAGAATATTTCATCCGCTACTGCAGGGAAATGGTCGAAGACAGGATGGAGGAGGGCATTCCGGAAGAGGAAGCCGTAGGCACCAGGGAGGAACTGGACGCAGCCATCCGCGCATTCAGACAGGAGAACGGCTTCGGCCAGCAGGGTACGCGGACCGACGGCGCGGACAGCGTAGGATACTGGACGATGGCCGCGGGCCATGTCCGCTCCGTATTCATCGATATCAGCAACATCAGGATCATCTGCGTGAATGCCGAGTCGGATCAGATCGAGATCAGGTATCCCGTGGACGAAGATAGAATAGTCACGGAAAAGATCCTCACGGATGACGGCCAGATGCATCTGAGGATGCGCGGAAAAGAACGCAAAGTGTTCTTCGGGCTTCTTTCCTGGAATTGGATCATCGGTGATCACGAACCCGTCACTGTCTGTATCCCTTCGGATTTCCCAGGAGAAATCAGGCTGCTGACGTCCAACGCCTCCATCGTCACTGAACACGGAGGAACTCCCGGAGATCTCAGGATCGAGACGTCCAATGCAAGGATCGAACTGCGCTCCGCGATTCGTCAGGGCGGCAGCATCTTCTGCAGAACGAGCAACGGCAGGATCGAATACGATGATCTGAGCGCTTCACATATCGAACTGACGACGGGAAACGGCCGCGTGACTGGAAAGAATCTGACGTCCGCGGGAAATGCCTTCCTGAAGACGAGCAACGGGCCGTTCCATCTCGGGAACATGACTGCAGAAGAGATCAGTCTGTCCACGTCGAACGGAAGGATCGCTCTGGAGCATGGAGACGCGCGACGTATCACTCTTTCGACGAGCAACGGGAATGTCCGCGCCCATCTGGCCGGAAACATCCGTGAATACGGGATCGAATCTTCTACGTCCCACGGGGATAACACGCTGCCTTCAAACATGAGCGGGGGCGAAAGAAAGCTGAACGTCTCCACGAGCAACGGTTCGATCAACGTGACTTTCGACGAGGTGTAAGGAACGCGGTACAAAAGAAGGAGCAGACAGCTGTCTGCTCCTTTTCAATGCAGGAAACATCATCCCTCTTCGCCGAACACCTTGCGGTAATCCTGCTTGAACTTTTCGATGCCCTGATCGGTCAGGTAGTGATTCGCGCATGCGATCAGGATATTGTAGGGAACGGTGGCGATGTGGGCTCCGGCTTCCGCGGCTTCCACTACGTGGACGGGGTTGCGGATCGAGGCTGCGATGATCTGAGTCTCGATATCGTGGATCTCAAAGATCTCCGCGATGCTGCTGATCAGGTCGATGCCGTTGTAGGAAATATCATCCAGACGGCCGACAAAGGGGGAAACGTAGGTCGCTCCGGCACGTGCGGCGAGAAGTGCCTGGGCGGGAGAGAAGATCAGGGTGACGTTGGTCTTGATGCCGTATTTGTTGAGCGCGTGAGTGGCCTTGAGGCCTTCCAGCGTCATGGGGATCTTGACGACCATGTTGGGATGGAGTGCGGCGATCTCGCGTCCTTCGCGGATCATGTCCTCAGCTTTGACTGTTGTTGCTTTGACTTCTCCGCTGATGGGGCCGTCCACGATGGATGTGATCTCTTCGATCACGGCTTTGAAATCCCGGCCTTCCCTGGCGATGAGGGAGGGGTTCGTGGTGACGCCGCTGATGATGCCCAGATCGTTTGCGGCGCGGATCTCATCCACGTTTGCAGTATCGATAAAAAAGCGCATGTGTGCTTCCTCCTTTTTCTATATTATATGTTGAATCTGACACTTTTTCAATAATCCGCATAATAATGTGACGATAATCATGGTTTGGGAACGCATATCAGCCTCTACGACAGCGAAAAAGAGGATTGTAGGGAGAGGGGACTTGTTTTTTTACCGGATAGAATGTAAAATAGAGTTCGGTATTTCCACAGAAAGAAAGGAAGTCATTCGGATGGCCAATTCCCGTCGTTCCCAGGAAGGCGGACGCCGCAGCAGGCGCCGTCAGCAGTCGTCTTCCAAAGTACTGATCACGGTACTTGTTGTTATTCTCGTCGTGCTCCTTCTCGTAGGCGCAGGCGCATTCTTCTTCGGAGATCAGATCCGTGATATCCTCGGCGTCGGAACCTCCAAAGAGTTCTATGATCCCGCCGCAGTGACCGGTCAGTATCATGAAAACGGCTACAGTGACAAGATCGACACCGGCTCTCTTTTCCCGCTCATCAACAAGGAGATCCAGGTCTCCTCTACGGGTGAAGCTGAGATCGGTTTTGAGAACGTAGCGGCCAACCCCTATGATCTTCAGCTCGTACTGCTCCAGAACGGAAAGGAAGTCTTCTCTTCCGGCGTGATCCGTCCCGGACAGTATGTCGAGAAAGCGACGATCACTCCCGCTCCCGCAGCAGGAACTTATACGGTGAATGCCCGTTTCATCGCTTATGATCAGGATTCCCACAAAGCGGTCGGCAAGGTCGATTATCCCGATCCCGTCAAGCTGATCGTCAAATAAGAGATTTACAGTAAGGACCTCTTTCCTCCGATGGAAAGAGGTCCTTGTTTTGTTCTGTCTGTTATTTCCCGGAAGAAGGGGCAACCGTGGCCAGGGGATACCAATACTCGCTTGACTGTGCCATTTTGTTCTCGAGGATCCAGTTGAGCGCCCGCATCGCATTCTCCCTGTTTTCGCAGTAGAAGGGAACGCAGGCGACGTATTCTTTCGGGTCGATCCCGAGATCGCGGAAGCCTTTGACGTCCGCAATCGGTATGCCGCAGAGTTCCGGGGCGAGCTGGTTTGTATCGGGATCCAGATAATTCGCGTATCCGTAGTCGAGATCCATGCCTTCGGGAAGGTTCGTGAGCAGGTCGACAAGTGCGGTGCCGTCTTCGTTCTTCCTGTCCAGAGGAATGACGGAACCTTCTCCCGCCATGTCCACGAACCAGTCATAGGGCACGAAGAAGAGATCACCGTCTTTTCCTGTCAGAAGAGAGAACATCATGATGGATGTGGAAGTGGACTGGACGGAATCAGCGTCCGGCAGCGAAAGATATCCTGCGACCTGTCCGTCTCCTTCAAGGATCTCCTGGATCGAACCTGCCCAGACCTTGGCGGCTTCATGATCATGCAGTCCCACGAACAGCATATCCATTCTTCTGTCCAGCGGCGTTTTTGGTTCCGTCACGGAATAGAGAAGAGACCATGAAAGGGACAGCACGACGATCAGGATGATATAGATCCAGTAATGATACGCAAAATGGTTTTTCCAATCCGACCAGTTGGGATGGATCCTTTTCATGGTCACCTCCAGCTCAATTGTCTTTCATTGTAATCCTGGAATCCGTTTCAGGCAAGGGATCACACGGTCTCGAGCCTGCAGACAGCGTAAGAGATCTGTGCCTTCTGGGGACTGATCTGAACGGGGCAGAGGTGGATCAGTTTCGTTCCGTTTTCGATCAGGCACATGCTCTGACTGTAGCCGGTAAACCCGAGTCTGGAATCATGGGAGATCGGCATCGGGATCCTTTCCCACGGGCCTTTTCCGCAGTGATAGTTCACGTGAAAATATCCAGGATTCCGGATACAGTCCCCCTCGCCTTCACGGCGTCCCGCTACGATGACCGTTCCTTCGGGGCCGCCCTGGGGGACCCAGAGACAGTAGGGGGTGGAGCCGAGGAACAGGCCGTCCGCGGTCTCTGCTCTCGTACCGGGATCTGCGGGATCTCCCCAGTCCAGGCCATCGGGGCTGATCTTGAAATTCACGTCCCATCTGGGAAGGCCTACCATCTCATAGGACATGAAGTAATTCCCGTCGGGGAGACGTACGACGATGGGCATGCCGGGCCGCATTTTCCCGTCGGGTATCGCAACGTTGTAGATCTCTTCGCCCCAGGTCTTTCCTCCGTCCTTGGAGACTTGATAACTCAGGAGCTGGTTGTATCCGTCACTGAAGAAGCGCTCGTCGCTGTAGTAGCAGACGAGGTCTCCGGCAGCGTCCAGATAGAGATAAGGTTCCCAGACGGGACGGGGGCCGTCCTGCGTGTTCACCCGGGAGAGACCGCCTTTGACGATCGAGGAGCGGAATTCCCAGGTCTTGCCGTGATCACGGCTGATATAAGTGACAAGTTCGGTTGATCCGCCGTTGTCGGGAATGGAGTTGCCCGCGATCATAATCGTCCCTTCGGGGAGATCTCCCAACCGGCAGGGGAATTCGAAAAGATGAGGCTGGAACTTGTTGCCCCATCCGTTGTGAGTGTCCCTGACTTCGGATAATAGGCTCCAGGTCAGGCCGTTGTCCCTGCTCACATATATGGGGAAGACGGGATTCGGAGCGGTATACTGTTCGAAGGTCGCAAGAAGCGTTCCGTTCGAATCTCCCGAGTGTTCGAGACAGATGACCCGCGGATACATCGCTCCGGGACGCCTGTTGGTTTCGGGCGGCGTATAAACCACGCCTGTCGCTTCTGTGACGAGTCTCAGTGCCATGATATTTCTCCTTTGCTTACGATATAAAGCAGTATTCGATACATTGAGTCTCCATTCCTTCTTTTCTTTAGGTCCCGGTGAAACTCATTATTGCGGCAGAACAAAAGAGACCTCATGTATTTCCGTAATTCGGCGAAATGCTTGCAAAAGTCACTCCATCATAGTAAAATGAAACCGACATGATGCAAAGACAGGAGGATCGCTTGCATGCCTGACAGAAGTCTTCATGATACCATGTACTTCAACCGCGATGTGGACACCCGTGCCAGGGTCGACAATATCCTCGGAACGGTTTATGAAGCGCTCAAAGAAAGAGGTTATGACCCCAAAAGCCAGCTGGTAGGGTATCTGCTCTCCGGCGATCCGACCTATATCACCAGTCATAAAGATGCCCGTTCTCTGATCCGCCGTCTGGAAAGAGACGAGATCCTTGAGAGCCTGGTGGAATACTACCTGGAATATCTGGACAACAAAGAGGGCAACTGATTTGGAACGGATCATGGCGTTCGACCCCGGTGAAAGAAGAGTCGGAGTCGCGGTGTCGGATCCGCTCGGACTGACAGCGCAGCCGGTTGAGACCTATGTGCGCGTGTCTCCCGAAGCGGATCTCGCGCATTATGGAGAACTGATCCGCACATGGAATCCCGGAAAGATCGTGATCGGTTATCCTGTCCATATGAATGCCGATGTGGGAATAAAGGCCAGACAGTCCAAAGAATTCGGCACACTGCTGGAAGAGACATATGGAATACCGGTCGTATATCTGGATGAGAGACTGACGACCGTCCAGGCGCACAGGATCCTTTCCGAAAGCTCTGTAAGGGGCAAAAAACGCAGGCAGACCGTCGATACTCTCGCGGCAGTCCTGATTCTTGAAAACTATCTTCAAATGAATGGATGAGGTTAATATGGCACAGGAAAACGAGATCGTGGAACTGATCAACGAGTTCGGTGAAGCCGAACAGTTCGAACATGTGATGACGCTGGAATACAAAGACAATCCCTATCTGATCCTTCACCCCGTGGATGAAGAGGATGAGGGAGCCGTCGTCGTATTCGCGATCACCACAGACGAGGACGGAAACGAATCCTACGACGTAGTCGAGGATGAAACGCTGTCCAGCGAAGTCTTTTCCGAATTCCTTCTGATCCTCGAATCAGATGAAACGGAAGAATAGATTCCTATAAGAGAGATGATACACAAAAAGGATCGGCAGACCGATCCTTTTTTGTGTGGCACTGAAACCCTTCAGCCGATACGGCTGATACGTCCTTCCAGCATGGGATGGGCATCTTTTCCCGCAGCGGGATGTCCGATCGAGATGGCGATCATGAAATCGTATCCATCCGGGAATTCCATCGCTTTTTTCAGGGCGGCTCCGTCAGGTCCGTCGAATCCGGCTTTCGGAAGGCCCAGGATCACGGAACCGAGTCCCATCGCGTGGGCTGCGAGTGCCAGGTTTTCCACTGCGATGCCGCAGTCGAGTTTCGGGAAAAAAGGTTCCGCTTCGGCGGAAATGAAAACGACGAGAGGGGCACCGTAGAAGATGTTGACGGAATCCCGTCCCATCGCCTTGGCGGAAGCGGCGTTCACGGATTCGATCAGAGCCTGATCGGTCACAAAGGTGAAATGCCAGGGCTGTGCGTTCCTTGCGCTGGGAGACTGCATGGCCACGTCCATCAGTGTGCGGATCTCCTCTTCGGTCAGGGCTTCCTCTGTATAGGCGCGGATGCTCCTTCGATCCGCGATTGCCTGCAGTACTTCGTTTTTCATAAGAACTGACCCTCCTCAGTATGGATTCTCATATCAATTCGACGAAGGCAAGAAATTTCCTGCATATATTTTTATAAGTTAACTTAACAAAGCACCGAAAGTCTGCTATAATATCCAGGTATTCTTTTGAAAAAGGAGAACCATTATGCCTATTACAGAGATTCTGGCGCGTAACGCGCGCGATTTCGGAGACGAAGTCGCACTTGTCGAGATCAACCCCGAGCTTCATCAGACAGCCCAATGGACGGAGTTCCAGCTGGTGGAAACGGCGAGATCCCCGCGATACCGCACCCAGATGACCTGGAAAGAGTTTGACGATAAAGCAAACCGCGTAGCTCAGCTTCTGACACGTCACGGCATCCGCAAAGGCGACAAGGTCGCGATCCTTCTCATGAACTGCCTCGAGTGGCTGCCCCTGTATTTCGGTATCCTGAGGACCGGTGCGCTTGCCGTCCCCATGAACTACCGTTATACGGGCGAAGAGATCCGTTACTGCGCCGATCTCGCCGAAGTGGATATCCTCCTCTTCGGGCCCGAGTTCATCGATCGCGTGGATTCGGTGAAGGACAAGATGCCCAGAGTGCGTGAACTCCTGTTCGTCGGACCTGATTGTCCCTCCTACGCTCTTTCCTATGATGACGAAGTCGGCCTTTTCCCCGCGGAAGATCCCCAGATCCCGCTCACGGATGACGATGAAGCCGCGATCTATTTCTCCTCAGGCACCACGGGCTTCCCCAAGGCGATCCTCCACAAGCACCGCGCGCTCATGCACAGCTGCAGGGTTGAACAGAATCACCACGGCCAGACGCGCGATGACGTGTTCCTCTGCATCCCGCCTCTTTATCATACGGGCGCCAAGATGCACTGGTTCGGCAGCCTTCTCGCCGGCAGCCGCGCAGTCCTTCTCCGCGGCGTGAAGCCTGAATGGATCCTGCGTACGGTTTCTGAGGAACACTGCACCATCGTATGGCTCCTCGTGCCCTGGGCCCAGGATATCCTGGATGCGATCGACAGGGGAGACGTGAAACTGGAAGACTATGAGCTTTCCCAGTGGAGACTCATGCATATCGGCGCCCAGCCCGTGCCCCCGAGCCTTATCCGCCGCTGGAAGAACATCTTCCCGCATCATGACTATGATACGAATTACGGCCTTTCCGAGTCCATCGGCCCCGGATGCGTGCATCTGGGAGTGGAGAACATCCATAAGGTCGGCGCCATCGGCATTCCCGGATACGGATGGGAAGCCTACATCGCGGATCCCAACGGAGATCCCGTGACGCCCGGAGAAGTCGGCGAGCTGTGTGTCAAGGGCGACGGCGTCATGGTCTGCTATTACAGAGACCCCCGTGCGACGGAAGAAGTCCTGAAGAACGGGTGGCTCTTCACGGGAGATATGGCCCGTCAGGACGAAGACGGATTCATCTGGCTCGTCGACAGGAAAAAGGACGTCATCATCACGGGCGGTGAAAACCTCTATCCTGTACAGATCGAGGATTTCCTCCGTGCTCACGACGCGATCAAGGATGTGGCTGTGATCGGTCTTCCCGATGAGCGTCTGGGTGAGATCGCCGCTGCGATCATCGAAGTGAAGCCCGACAGAACGCTTACTGAAGAAGAAGTCAAGCAGTTCTGCATGGACATGCCCCGCTACAAGCGTCCCCGCAAGATCATTTTCGCTGAAGTGCCCAGGAACCCCACGGGCAAAATCGAAAAGCCCAAGCTCCGTTCCATCTACTGCGGAGAAAGCCTTGTGGAAAGCCAGATCAAACGATAAAGAATAAATGCTATGGCCGCTCGGCCATAGCATTTTTCTTTTTATCAGACGTTCAGATATCCTTTCAGGACCTTCAGCGTATTGGTCACACCGTCTTTATGGCTTCTTTCGTAGCCGTGGCTGGCATAGACGCCGGATCCGATCAGGCCGTGCCTGATGTCGTATCCCGCCGCGAGCGTCGCTTCCACGTCGGAACCGTATCCGGGGTAGATGTCCACAGCGTAATCGGCGCCCTCCTTTTTCGCAGCTTCGATCAGCTTTCCTGTGACTTCATAGCTGTAGGGACCGCCGGAATCCTTGGCGCATATAGAAACTGTCTTCTCCGTGCAGCTCAGTCCTTCGCCTACACAGCCCATATCGACAGAGATGGCTTCGGTGACTCCTTCAGGGAGACTGCCGGATCCTCCGTGACCGACTTCTTCATATACGGTTACGTGGACATATACACGCCGTTCGGGGACGATGGCGTTATCTTTCAGGTATTTGGCGAAAGCCAGAAGGATCCCGACGGATAGCTTGTCGTCGAGGAAACGGCTTTTGATGTATCCGGAAGACGTCACACGGCTCCGGGGATCGAAACAAACGATATCTCCGACTTCCACACCCAGCGCACGCGTATCTTCCGCGGAACGGACGTCCTCATCCAATACGACCTCGGTCGTCGTGAAGGAACGCTTCGTGTCTCCGTAGGACAGATTGACGTGGACAGAAGCATTGATCAGCTGCAGGGTGCCTTCGATGACTCTGCCGCTGCGTGTGTAGACCCTCACATTCTCTGCTTCTCCGTTTTCGGCACGCATGCCGCCCAGGTTCGCGACCCTGAGACGTCCGTTTCCCTTGATCTCGGCGACCATTGCACCCAGCGTATCGGTATGAGCTTCCAGAAGCAGGGCGTCGTTATCATTGCGTCCGCCCAGATCGACGAGGACTCCGCCTTTGTGTGTCATGCGGGCAGGGCAGCCAAGCCCGGAAAACGCATCCAGCACCCATTCGGCTGCCTTGGCAGTAAAGCCGGTCGGGCTGTCGATCGCAAGCAGTTCCATCGTCTTGTCAACGGCATAATTCGTATATCGAATATCCATATTGCCTCCTGCTTTTCACACTCGGTGTTTTCATCAGTATAGCACGGATGGCGGCACAAGGAAAAGAGGCTCCGGGAAATACCCGGAGCCTCTGTCTAAATACTTATTTCCTGAATCTCTTTTTGCCGAAGTCGAGACGGAACTCGATCACGGGATCTTCCTGTAGGACTACAGGAGTCGCGGCGTCCAGGAAACGGATCGCATTCTTCTCATCATGACGGAAGGCTTTCCATTCCGGCAGAGGATTGCCGTTGTAGTCGGTGCCGTCCCCGTTCGGGTTCCCGCATTTCACGAAATTGACCCAGTAGGATGCGACCTGACGGGCAAGATCGTAATGCTTTCCTTCAAAAGGTCTCCAGCTGTTCGCCAGAGAATCGAACATGAACCACAGATCCGATCCGTGGAAAGAGCCGGCGTCGTCGCCGGGGATATCATGATCGAACACGAAGTAATAAACGGGCGCGGTCTCTGAACGCAGTTCGCAGAAACCGATGCTGCCGCCGATCATACGGTTCATGGGACCGGCATAGAGCGCTTTCACGTCTTCATCGTTCTTCGCGCCGGTCACGGCAAGGAATTCTTCCTTCCTGTCGCCGTAGATCTCTGCGAATTCCTTCAGTTCCTGCAGAGTGGGGGACCTGCGGGCGAACATGCCGCCGGTCGCTTCGCCCTGGCAGTGACCGACCATCATGGGAACGGCAGGCAGATCGGCATTATAATAGGAATCTCCGAGGCTCTGTGTCACGAGTTTCCCGTCTACGCAGATCCCGAAGGAAAGCCCGAACATGGAACCTTTGGGAGACACGGCGATCAGACGGTCCTCCAGTTCTCGTGCGTCCATGGCCCGGGCTTCGGCCAGGCTGCCGACGCCCGCGTCCTTGAAGAACTGTACGCCCTGTTCTTCGGCTTCGCGAAGAGATTTATAACGCCCGAATCCCGCTTCTTCGCCGAACGTCATGGAAACGGAAGACTGGCAGATGGCGCCTGCGATAAGGCCTTTGTTCATGGGAGAGCAGAGCTGGGCCTGTACGCTGGAAGATCCTGCGCTCTGTCCGCAGATCGTGATACGGGAGGGATCGCCGCCGAATGCCCGGATGTTCCTGTAGATCCAATGGATCGCGGCCGACTGATCCTGGAGCCCGAAGTTCGAGATGACTTCGCCTTCCGGCGTTTCTTTCGTGATCTCGGGATGGGCTAGGAATCCGAAGAGGCCGAGACGGTAGGCCACCATGACCACGATGACGCCGCGGCGTGCCAGACGCTCTCCGTCGAATTCCACTTCATAGTTATAGCCGTCCTGCAGACCGCCGCCGTGGATGTAGCAGAATACGGGAAGATTGTCTTCCGTCGTTTCCGCAGGGGAGAAGATATTGAGGTACAGGCAGTCCTCACTCATATCGTATTCGGCTGCCGTAGGATTCAGTTCCTTGGTATAGAATGCATCATCCATTCCGGGATGGAAGCGCATCATGGGGATAGGAGCGTACTCATAGCATTTTCTGACTCCTTCCCAGGGTTCGGCGGGCTGCGGCGCTTTCCAGCGAAGTTCACCTACCGGAGGCTTGGCGTACGGGACGCCTCTGAATACAGTCACACGGGGATCTTTGCCGATGAGGCCTTTCAGCTTACCTGTTTCTACAGTCACTGTTCTGAGCATACGGAATTCCTTTCTGTGCAGAGCACATGAAATTGATTGTTGTCATATCTATCATAGGTAATCGGAACGGCTTTGTCAATTCGGATGAAAGATCGTCCTTTATTACGTTGCGAAAATATGAGATAATACTGACATGTGGAGGAGAATATGAGCAGAACAAAATACGAACTTGACCGAGGCCGTCTGGAAAAGGTCGCAGGAACAGTATTCGGCACGGAACTGCTGGGTTTCAGGGAACTGACGGCAGGACTGTGCAACGCGCTGTATCTCCTTGATCTCCCGGAAGGACACAAAGCCGTACTCAAAGCGGCAGATCCTGACAAAAAAGGTCTGCGGAGAGGCGAGCAGTGGCTCATGAGAACGGAAGTGGAGGCAATGGGTCTTGCTTCCCGTATCGGAAACGTCCCGGTCCCTGAGATCTATGCGAAAGATCTCTCGGGAGATCTTTTCGGCGCGCCTTTGTTCATCATGGAATACGTATCCGGTCAGTCGATGGGAGAAGTCGCCCGTTCATGGAGCCCGGAAGAAAAGGACGAATGGTACGAAAAGATCGGGGAACTGGCCCGAAGGATCGCTTCTCTGCACGGTCCGTCTTTCGGAATCATCGGATCGGGACGGATGTTTCCCGACTGTCATTCTTTCTTCATGGATTTCCTCGGGATGATCCTGAAAGACGCCGATGAAGGGAAGATCTCTCTTGGTGTGGAAACGGATGCCGTGATAAACCGATTGGAATCCTCCGCAGATCTTTTCAATGAAGTGACCGAACCGCGGTTCGTGCATTATGATCTGTGGGAAAACAATCTCATCATTCGAAACGGCTGCATCGCCGGGGTGCTTGACTGGGAAAGGGCTGTGTTCGCAGATCCGCTCATGGAGGAAAGGTTCCGCAATTATGCGCTCCGTCCTTCCTTCCTGAAAGGATACGGAAAAGAGATGCTCAGCGCATCCGAAACGGAACGCTGTCTGTGGTACGATCTGGCAATGGACGCGACGCTCATGGTTGAAGTGTTCTACCGGCAGTACGAGGACCGCCGACAGTACGAACGTGCGGGCAGACGCCTCACGAAAACCGCAGAAAAACTGGGACTTGCGACCCTGAGTCTCGGTTGACGAAAGAGGATATGTGGTCTATCATTAACATAATCGAAAACAAGGGAGGAGACTCATGAAAGACATTCTTCAGGCACCTTTTCTCGTAGAGATGATCCGCACGACGGACAACATGTACAATCACGGATGGGACGAAAGGAACGGGGGGAACATCAGCGTTCTTCTGGATGAGAAGGAACTGGCGGAATACCTGGATCTCGACCGCGTCATCCGGGTCATCCCTTCCGGTTTTTCCGCTCCCGAACTGGCCGGCAGGTATTTTCTCGTCACCGGTACGGGCAAATACTTCAAAAACGTCAAATATGCGCCTGACGTCAATCTCGGTATCCTCAGGATCTCAAAGGACGGAGAAAACGCGGAATTGCTCTGGGGATTCTCCGACGGCGGCAAATTCACGAGCGAATTCCCCGCCCATATGATGAGCCACGTTTCCAGGCTGGCCGTAGATCCCGAGAACAAGGTCATCATGCACTGCCATCCCACGAACATACTGGCAATGACATTCGTCCACGATCTGGACGAGAAGGCCTTTACGAAGACGCTCTGGCAGATGTGCACCGAATGCGTCATCGTATTCCCTGAAGGTGTGAACGTACTGCCCTGGATGGTATGCGGAAACAATGAGATCGGTATCGCCACAGCCGAAAAGATGAAGACCGCAAGACTTGTCGTATGGGCCCAGCACGGTCTGTACGGCGCAGGAAAAGATCTGGACGAAGCTTTCGGCCTGATCGAAACTGCCGAAAAAGCCGCGGAACTCTATCTGAAGATCGCGCATCTGCCCTGGAAGCAGACGATCACCGACGAACAGCTGCATCTGCTTGAAAAGCAGTTTAATATCAAGGCAAGAGAAGGATATCTGGATTAAGGAGGAAGCTATGCTTACGATCAAACCCATCGACGATCCCGAATTCCGTGCTTATGGCAAGGTGCTTGGCGGCTATGATACGACCGAACTGATGGAAGCCGCATCGAAGATCCCGCTTCCTGAAAACGGCGTCGCCTATGAAGCGGCCATTCCCAGTCTGGAAGCCTGCGCGGTCATGAAGGATCTTGAGGCCCACGCGTACGCCGGCCAGCCGATCGAGATCGGCATGTGCTGGGGCATGAACACGAAACTGAACTGTCTGGAATACCACAGGGACACCGAACTGAACATCGGGACCGGCGAGTATGTTCTTCTCGTCGCCAAGATGGAGGAGATCGGTGAAGACGGTATGCTGGATACTTCGAAGGTCAAAGCTTTCCGCGTGCCTGCGGGCGTAGTCCTTCAGGTCTATGAGACGACACTGCATTATGCTCCCTGCCAGGCGGCTGCCGGTGAGGGATTCCGTGTCGCGATCGTTCTGCCGAAAGGCACGAATGTAGGCGGGACCGGGAAACCGGATTTCGAGCCTTTCAATGACGAAGACCGCAGACTCTGGAGCAGGAACAAGTGGATCCTGGCCCATCCCGACACCGCAGAAGCTGCTCAGGGGGCCTATATCGGACTGAAGGGCGAGAACATCGATATCGCCGGTCTTCTGTAAGTTTCACATACGTATCAAAAAAGCTCTTCTTCGCAGAAGAGCTTTTCTGTTTTCTGTGTACGGACTCAGTGGGTCAGTACGTAGTCGTACAGATTGATGTATTCCTTCGCGGATTTCGCCCAGGAGAAATCCTTGGCCATAGCACGTTCAGCGAGGGTGTTCCATACGTCTCTGTGATTCTCGAAGAGTTCGCAGGCCCATTCGAATACGTGCAGCATATCGTGAGCGTTGTAGTTCTTGAAGGAGAAGCCGTCCCCTTCGCCGGTATACTGATTGTAGGGAATGACCGTGTCCTTGAGGCCGCCCGTTTCACGGACGAGAGGCAGGGTGCCGTAACGCATGGACATCATCTGGGACAGACCGCAGGGCTCGAAGGCGGAAGGCATGAGGAACAGATCGCAGGAAGCGTAGATCTGCTGAGCAAGCTTCGCGTCGAAGAAGAGGAAGGAGCGGACCTGATCCGGATGACTGACTTCTGCGTAACGGAAGAAATCTTCATAGGATTTCGGCGCTCCGGGTTCACCGGCCTGCGTGCCGAGAACGACGAACTGTACTTTCTGACGCAGCATATCGTCCAGCACACGCTGGATCAGATCGAAGCCTTTCTGCGCGTCCAGACGGCTTACGACGCCCACGAGCATCGTGTCGGGATCGACGGCAAGACCGTGTTCCTTCTGGAAAGCCGCCTTGTTCTTTGCTTTGCCCTTCAGATCGTTGAAAGGATAGCGGATGTTGGGATCCTTCATCGGATTGATTGTATCCAGATCGATACCGTTCAGGATACCGTGCACCTTGTAGCTGAGCAGATTCAGGATGGGATCGAGACCTTCTCCATACCAGGCAGTCTTGATTTCTTCCGCATACGTGGGGCTCACGGTCGTGATCGCGTTCGCATAGAACAGCGCGGCCTTCATAAGGTTCACATCGCCGTAATACTCCAGTTCCTGCCAGCGCGCAGCATCTCTGGGAAGGTTCATAAGGTCATGAACGACAGAGTTCGGGAAGCGTCCCTGGAAGCGCAGGTTGTGGATCGTGAAAACGGTACGCAGACCGAAGTACATCTTGCCCCACGGAGGCTGACGCAGGAGCAGCGGAACGGCAGCCGTCTGCCAGTCGTGGCAGTGGAGCACGTCGATCGGGCCTATGGCCTTCAGAGCGCCCAGCACCGCATGGCTGAAGAAGATAAAGCGTTCGCCGTCATCATAGTAGCCGTAAAGCTGGTCGCGGTTGGAGAAATAGTAGGCGTTGTAGACGAAGTAATAGTCCACACCGTTCCTCTGCATCTTGAAAAGCCTGCAGGGCTGCTGACGCCATCCGACGTTGACCGTGTACTCATCGATCGCCTGGAGCTCATCGCACCAGGAGGGATGACCGGGATTGTAGGGATCCCTGTACAGCGGTGAGATCACGGCGCATTCCAATCCTTCCTTGACGAGCGCAGGGGCAAGGGAACCTACCACGTCGGCAAGGCCGCCGGATTTGGAAAAGGGGGTTGCTTCAGATGCAGCGAAAAGAATACGCATGGGAACTCCTTTGCATGGGAGCCTTCCGCGAAGGAAGGCTCCCGTTCTGTGTTTTAGATCTGAGTGCCTTTATGCAGGACGACAGGGTTCTCAGGTGTGCCCTGGAGCACGACGCCGTCGCTGATGGAGACGCCTCTGTCGGCGATCACGTAGTTCAGGACAACGCCTTCACCTACGTTGCAGGACTCGAGAAGGATACTGTTCTGTACCGTGGAACCCGTGCCGATCGTGCATTCACGGAAGAGCACGGAAGAATCGATGGAACCTGCGATCTTGCATCCGGAAGCGATCAGGCTGTGGATCGCACGTCCGGATTTCAGATACCGGGTAGGAGGATTGTCCTTGTTTTTCGTGGAGATCCAGTTATCACCGCCCAGGAGCCTGTCCACGATGGCGGGATTCAGGAGGTCCATATTGGCTTTGAAGTAATCATCCAGCGTATTGATCCTGCGGAAATAGCCTCCGAAGGTCTCGGTATACATGGCGATCTGCGGGCACAGGGCCTTCAGCTGACGGATCAGATCGTATTCATGGGTCGTCGGGGCTGCTTTCATGCAGGTCTGGAGCAGATCGTTGTTGACGATGATGAAGCCCATGGAGACTTCATTGCCGACTTCACTGTCCAGATGCAGTCCTTTGATGCGCTCGTTCTCGTCGGCTTCCACAAAAATATCCATGACGCTGGATCTCGTGCTGTCGAGGACCTTGCGGGTCAGGATCGTGACGTCAGCCTTGCGTTCGATGTGATGATCGAGCGCTTTCTTAAGATCGATGTTGCAGATGGTATTGGACGCGCAGAGCACTACGTAGTCCTGTCTGCTGCGGGTGAAAATGCCGCTGTTTTCGATGAAATCCTGCAGATTCACATGCACGTAGCGCTTGTTGAAATAATCCGGAAGACCGCCCTGAAGGATCAGAAGCTCCTGGTTCTTGCGGGCGAGGGACCATTCCTGGCCGGTACCGACGTGGTCGATAAGGGAGCGGTACTTGTCGGAGCCGAAGATGCCGACTTTTTTGATCTCGGCATTGACGAGATTGGAGAGGGCAAAGTCCATCAGACGGTAGCGTCCGCCGAAAGGAAGAGTCAGCGCGGGACGGATCTCGGTCAGATCGCGGAGATTCGCCTCCGAGCTGTTCATAATCAAGCCTAATACGTTGTTCATGTTGCCCTCCTTACAGTTTTGCCACGTCGACCTGGTTCTTGGAGATCACGGTGACCTCTTTGCCGAGCGTCTCGGGAGATCCGACCATGCGGCTGCGTTCGATCACGACGTTCTCGTCGATGATGGCTCCGTAGATCTGGGCATGATCTTCGATCCTGGCGCCGTGGAGCAGGATGGAATCGACGACCTTGGCACCGTTTCCGATGTATACGTCATTGGAGATGATGGAATGAGTCACTTCGCCGAACACACTTGCGCCATCGCAGATCATGCAGTTGTCGATATGGGCCTGCGGGCCGATGAACTGGGGACGTGCGTTCAGGTTGTTCGAATAGATGGGAGAGCTGCTGTCGTACAGATCGAGGGGACTGTCGTCTTCCAGGAGCTGCATGCTGCACTCGTAGTAGCTGGGGATCGTTCCGACGTCCTGCCAGTAGCCTTCGAAACGGTAGGCGTACAGGGGAAGTCCTTCGCCCAGGAGCGTGGGGATGATGTTCTTGCCGAAGTCGTTGTCGCTGTCGGGCTTCTCATGATCTTCAAGGAGAGCGCGGCGGAGCGTCTTCCAGTTGAAGATGTAGATGCCCATGGAGGCAAGTGTGGAATTCGGATGAGCGGGCTTTTCGGCGAATTCCGTGATGCGGCCGTTCTCGTCCGCGGTCATGATGCCGAACCTGGAAGCTTCTTCCAGAGGCACTTCGATGACGGAGATCGTGGCTTCCGCCTTCGTGGCCTTGTGCTGGGCGAGCATCTTGGAATAATCCATCTTGTAGATATGGTCGCCGGAGAGGATCAGAACATAATCGGGATCATAGTAATCGATGAATTCGACGTTCTGATACACAGCATCTGCCGTGCCGTTATACCATTGTCCGCCATGGCGGGTCTGATAGGGAGGGAGGATGGAAATGCCGCCGTCGACGGATTCCATGCCCCAGGCAGCGCCGCTTCCGATATAGTGGTTCAGGATCCTGTGCTTATACTGCGTCAGGACGCCGATCACGTCGATGTTCGAATTTGAGCAGTTGCTGATGGTGAAATCAATCATACGGTATTTACCGCCGAACACTACGGCAGGTTTAGCCAGGTTTGCCGTCAGGCCGCCCAGACGGCTGCCCTGGCCGCCGGCCAAGAGCATGGCGATACACTCTCTTTTGCGCATGAAATCATTCTCCTTTCGAGGTTTAATCTTAATCCGGCGGGTGTTTCCCGGCCGGTATCATGGCCGATGTCCGATAGGCAGCGATGGGAAAAAGGATGGAAACGGATCCCGATAATGAATGATCAATGGTATCCGTCTATGAACCCATCGTTTTGTTACTTTTATTGTATAGAATGAATGGTTATTTGTCAATCGATTCTGTGAAATGTGTCAGAGGAGAGACTCCTTGACAGCGTTTTCGGATGCCGTTATGATAATTTCGCGGAGTACAGAAAGAGAAGGGAGGCGCATCCACACGGCTTCAGTGAACATAACGGAGTACTGTGCTCTGGAAAGGGAAGGGATCTATGAGGAAACGATCCAGAAGTCCCGTTTCATCGGATATGCCTCACCGGCTCTGGAAGAGAAAGATGCGCTTGCATATCTTGACAGGATCCATGCGCTCCATCCCGACGCTTCCTGCATCTGTCACGCCTACGTGTCCGGGCTCTCCGGCGCTGTGCAGCGTTTCTACGACGGACATGAACCGGTCGGAGGCATGCCTATCCTTGACGCCATCCGCAAAAGAGGCGTGACGGGATCCGTCTGCGCGGTCGTCCGTTATTTCGGAGGGATCAAACTCGGCATGGGAGGGCTTGCCCGTGCCTTCGGAAACGTCGCGATCGCAGCGGTTGACAGGGCGCATCCCTGCCGCTATGAGCTCTGCTCGGTCTATGAACTGACTTTTCCTTATGAAATCCAGGGAAAGCTGGATTATCTTCTCAGCCATCTGCCGGTAAGGATGGGGGAAACGCGTTTTTCGCAGGATGTGTCCCTGAGCATCACGGTCGATCTGAGAAGGGAGAAAGACGTCCTGGCCCAGGCTGAGAACGCCTGTGCCGGCGCGCTCCTCATCGAAAAAACAGGCGAGGTCTACCTGCCCCGCCTGGAAGACGACGGGACGGTGACAAGCTTATGATCTTTTTTTTGAGACGCTGTGAGATCCTCCTCAGCCTGATCTCTTCGCCGCTGAGGAAAGACGGGTCTTTCCATTCACGGGGGGTCCGTTTTCTGTTCTGGCTGTTCGGATTCGCATTCTGCGTCGCTGCCTATCTCGTAATGCTCCGGCTCCTTGGACTCGATCTGCTTGCTCACAGTCCCTATGATTCCTATACGCTTCAGGCCATGCGCTGGCGGGAAGGGGAGATCGCTCTCAAGGAGAACATCCCGTACCTGGAACTGGCAGTCTATGAAGGGCGCTACTGGGTATCGTTCCCTCCGTTCCCGGCCGTGCCCATGTATCTTCTGACCTTTGTTTTCGGTGATCTGACCCCCAGCCGCGTCGTGGTGCTGTGTTACTGGCTTGCAAGCTATTGCGTAGCTTTCCATCTCGCCGGCCGCATGAAAGCCTCCGCCGCTTCCTCCATGCTCTGGGCCGTCCTTGCCGTCTGCGGATGCAATCTGTTCGAAGTCTGCCTTTTCGGTGATGTGTGGAACATGGCCCAGGCGCTCTGCCTGCTTCTGTCTCTTTCCGCGGTCGATCTCCTCGCAGGTGAAAGCAGAACGGAATGGGGATTCGGGCTCTTCTGTCTCGCCCTATCCGTAGGATGCAGACCTTTTCAGGCTTTCTATGTCCTTCCTGCCGTATACTGGACTGCAGTCCGCGTATGGAAAGAAGAACCGAAGATTGCCGTCTTCCTCCGCAGGATGACCGCACTCCTCGCGGCGCCCGCCCTGTTCGCGGCGCTTCTCTGCTTCTACAACTGGTACCGTTTCGGGAACATCTTCGAATTCGGTCACAACTATCTTCCAGAATTTGCCGAGCAGTCCGAATACGGGCAGTTCTCCTTCCATTATATGGGGCAGCATTTCAGGGACATCCTGCGCATGCCCTGGTGGGAGAACGGGTATCTGCGCTTCCCGACTGCCTACGGATTCGCATTCTGGCTTGCCAATCCCATCTTCGTTCTGGCCGTCCTCCGCATTCCTCAGGGTTTCCTTTGGAAGAAAAAATGGCAGCTGACCGACACGCTCCTCATCATCAGCCTCACCGTCCATTTTCTGGCGCTGCTCATGCATAAATCATTCGGGGGATGGCAGTTCGGGACCCGTTATCTCTGCGATCTCGAAGCATGGCTGCTCCTTTTCTGCCTGAGAAGGGACGAAACCGTCAGATTCTGGGAAGGCCCCGTATTCCTGTGGGCCGTGGCTTTCAATCTCTACGGTGCCTGGGCTTTCCACACGCTCGGCTGAACGGCAGGATGCTCTTCTCATGAAACTGTATCATACAGGCACTGCGGAGATTAAGCGGCCGGACTTGTCCAGGGGACGCAGAAACGCCGATTTCGGTCAGGGATTCTATCTGTCGCCCGATCTGGACTTTTCTCGCAGATGGGCCTCTGCGGACGCCGTTCTGAACGAGTACGAACTGGATGAGGGGGGACTCACGATCATCCGATTCGAACGGGGTGAAGAATGGTTCCGTTTCATATTCGGGAACAGAAGAGGAATCGACGGATCAGACGCGGACGTGATCATAGGCCCCATCGCCAACGATACGATCTTCGACAGCTTCGGTATCCTTACCAGCGGCCTCCTCAGGGAAGAGGACGCGATGAAGCTTCTGATGGCCGGGCCGGAATACATCCAGGTGGCCTTGAAAACGACAATAGCAGCCGAAAAACTGCAGTGGATACGTTCTGAGAAGATCGGAAAGCTGGACGCAGCGGTCAGAAAAGCCGAACAGAAACGCTACGATGCCGAATTTTCCGCGATCCTGAACGATATCCTGAACAGAGAATAAAAGACCGTCCACACAAGGGGCGGTCATTGTTTCAAAAGACGGATCCTCTGCCTGTAATCGGGCAATACTGACGCTACCAGGCCATAGAAATCCTTTCCGTGGTTCTTGTGCCGGATGTGGGCCAGCTCATGTACGACCACATAGTCGACGGCCTCGGGAGGATACTGCATGAGATAGAGAGAGAAACAGAGCCGGTCGGCGGGGGAACAGGAACCGAAGCGTTTTCTTGCCGACGTGATCCGGATCCCGGAAGGATACAAGCCCATCTTTTCCGAATACAGCGCGACCCTTTCGGGTATCACCCGGGCGGCGAGTCTTCTCAGCCGTTCTTTTTCTTTTTCATCCGGTTCGGGTCTGGCACGCAGGCGTTCCCTCACACGTTCGAGAGCACGCAGGATCCAGTCTCTTTTCTCCGAGATGATCCTTTCTGCGTCCTTTTTCGCGACTCTGTACGGGGTCCTCAGGTTGACCGTTCCTTCCCGCGTGACCTCGATCGATACGGTCTTCCTGCGGCTGCGGATCCAGTTCCAGGAGAACTCAGTCATAGACTTTTTTGAAGGGGATCAGGCTGAACTGCACCTTTCCCAGGACCTCATCGATCGAAACGGGCCCGAACACATGGCTGTCCGTGGACTGGTTCCGGTTGTCTCCGAGGACAAAGATGCACCCTTCGGGCACTTCGATATCGGCAGTATCGTAGAGCATCCGTTCCGCTCCGTACACGTCTTCCGTAAGCGGTTCACCGTTGATCAGTACCACTCCGTCACGGACGGAGACCGTCTCTCCGGGCAGCCCGATGACTCTCTTGACGAGAAGGAAACTCTCGGCGTTCGGCTTGTTCACGATGACGATGTCGAACCGGTCGGGCTTATGAAGATGGTAGGAAGCCGGGGTCATGAGCAGGATGTTGTTCTGATAGAGGGTGGGTTCCATGCTCCAGCCGAAGACCCGTACGGGACAGATGACGAACGCCCGTATGATGAGCGCCAGGATCACGCCTGCGGCGATATAGGCGAGATAGCTCAGGATCTCCCTGAACACAGTGTTTTTCTGCTTGTTTTCCGAACGGTGTTTCAGCACGGCCGAGTCCTTTCTCTGCACGGGAACGAATGATCCCTGATATGCAGTATAGTATAGCCCGAACGGCAGGGAATGACAAGATGCGGAGACACACCTTGTCCTGAGGATCCGTCCTGTCGTATAATGAAAAAAAACACAAAGGAGGTTGTCATGTCGAAAGAGATCACGATCGACCAGCTGGCACGCTATTCGCGTCAGTTCGACTGGAATCCGGCGGCCCAGGTCGCTATGAACGCGGCCGTACAGAACGGGATCCCCGCCGCAGCGGTGGACTATACGCTGCAGCGCAGGATGCGCTATGATTTCTCGATCGAACTGGAAGCAGGAAAGATCACGAACCAGAAGTCCTCCGGACGCTGCTGGATGTTCGCAGCGCTCAACACCATGCGTCTCTCCGTAATGGAAAAGCTGAACCTGGACAACATGGAGCTTTCCCAGGCTTACCCGCTGTTCTACGACAAACTGGAAAAATCCAATTATTTCCTGGAATCCATACTGGACACGCTGGACGAGCCTACCGGCTCCCGGCTCATCGCCCATCTGCTCTCGGCACCTGTGAACGACGGGGGACAGTGGGACATGTTCTGCAATCTCGTGCGCAAGTACGGCGTCGTTCCCAAGGATGCCATGCCCGAAAGCTTCAGCTCTTCGGCGACATCCGCTCTGAACAAGTATCTGACGCTGAAGCTTAGGGAATTCGCCTGCACGCTGCGTGAAGCTCACGCCGCGGGCGAAGGCATGGAATCGCTGCAGACTCGTAAGGACGAGATGATGTACACCGTCTACCACATGCTCTGCGTGAGTCTCGGCAAGCCGCCGGAAACTTTCACCTACGAGACGAGGGACAAAGACAAGAACTTTATCCGCATCAGCGACATCACCCCGCAGGCCTTCTTCGAGCAGTACGTGGGATGGGATCTGGACGAGTACGTGTCCGTCATCAACGCGCCGACCGCAGACAAGCCTTTCGGACGCAGCTATACCGTACGATATCTCGGGAACGTGTGGGAAGGGCATCCCGTGCGTTATCTGAACCTCGGGATCGACGAATTCAAAAAGCTTGCCCTGGCACAGCTTCAGGACGGTCAGGTCGTCTGGTTCGGGTGCGACGTGGGGCAGTGGCTCGACCGTACGATCGGAGCCATGGATCTCTCCTCCATGCGCGTGGACGCGCTCCTGGGGACGGACTTCCCGCTGACGAAGGCCCAGAGGCTTGATTACGGCGAGAGCGTCATGACCCACGCCATGGTCTTTACCGGCGTGAACCTGGATGAAAACGGACAGCCCGACCGCTGGAAAGTAGAGAACTCATGGGGAGACAAGGCCGGTCACGACGGTTTCTACATCATGAGCGACGAATGGTTCGACGAATACACCTATCAGATCGTCGTCCGCAGGAAATATCTGACAGAGGAACAGATCGCCGCCTACGAAGCCGCTCCTTCGCCTCTCGAACCCTGGGATCCCATGGGGTCTCTTGCCTGAATCAAAGGAGAAAACAATGAAGAACACTGTCGTACACGATACCCTTTACGCACGCAACGGCGGATTCGTTCCCGCCGAAGATCCCGCTTCCGGCGTCATGCTGAAAAAACGTTATTCGAGCGCTGTCTATGTCCCGGATGAAAAGACCAGACGTCCGGGTTCCATGTATCCGCGCTGCATCGAACTGACCATGAACGGGGAAAAGAACGGGACCCTGCTTGCGACGTTCGAGTTCTATACGACGGAGACCGCGTCCTATCCGATCTACGAAAGTACGGATGAGGCGCATACCTGGCACAAGATCAGCGACGTCTCTTTCGAGATCGAAGGCGGAGCCTGCCGTTTCCAGCCTCATCTGTACGAACTCAAAGAACAGCAGGGCGAATACCCGGCCGGTACGATCCTTCTGGCTGGCAACCTCATCGGCCCCGATTTCACTACGGACCTGCATCTTTTTGCCAGCCGAGACGCAGGCAGGAACTGGGAGCACGTGAGCCGGATCGTCCGCTGCGGGGAACTGCATGAATTCCGCGGGCGCAAGATGCACCGTCCCGTCTGGGAGCCCTTCCTTATGGAAGGTCCGGATCATATGCTCTACTGCTTCTATTCGGATGAGCGCTTTTTGGGATCGGATCACTACAACCAGCTGCTTGCGCACATGCGTTCCGCAGACGGCGGCAGGACCTGGTCGGACATCGTGATCGACGTAGCCTATCCGGACGATACGCTCCGCCCCGGTATGCCCATCATCGCACCTCTTCCCGACGGAAGGTTCGTCATGGTATACGAGATGGTAAACGAAGACCGCATCCCCGTGTATTTCCGCATCTCGGAAGATCTCAACGACTGGGGAGAACCCGATTTCACGGGCAATCCGGTCATTGCACGCGACGGATCCCATCTCACCGGTACGCCTTACGTGCTGTGGATCCCTCAGGGCGGTCCTCAGGGCACGATCCTCGTGACCGGCCGCGGTTTCTCGGACATCTACGCCAATTCTCACGGTGGCGAGGGATTCTGGGAGCGTATGGACACTCTGATCCCGCTCGACAACAACCGTGATTTTGCGGGTTACAGCCAGTGCCTGCTCACGATCCACGGCGGGAAACGGATACTGAGCGTCGCTCCGCGTGACATCCTTCCGGACAAAGCCATGATCGAGGCTGCTGTCGCGGATATCTACGCCATAGAGGAAGCATAGACGGATTCAGGCAGACGAAACTCTGTTTATTCAATGCATAACAGAAAAGACTTAGGAAGGATCATTCCTGAGTCTTTTTTTGCAAGATGTGTATATCGGTTTACATGGGTGCGAAGCGCATATGAACCGATTCACTGAATCATCCGCAGAGCATGGTTCTGCCCGTTGCGAGAGATGAACGCGTGATTCAGCGGCTCCTTCTGAGCACTTCAAGCACAAATTCCCATGTTCTCCTGACGGATTCGACCGAAACCTTCTCCTGCGGCGTATGAGCGCCCATGATGTCGGGCCCGATGGATACGCAGTCCAGATCGGGGATCTTGCCGCAGAACAGCCCGCATTCGAGACCTCC
>JAEEGL015767314.1_pt1 | contig 25014 bp, 15 predicted proteins | sample 9134231 | NCBI WGS metagenome assembly JAEEGL01 (sample SAMN16246548, study PRJNA631951) | gut metagenome | biome: gut microbiome; feature: rumen; material: fiber-attached | host: Bos | place: Iran: Karaj | collected 2018-10 | reverse complement strand
TAGCATTGAGGCCTTCAAAGGCATTCTCGCACCGATGAAAGAAGTGATGGGTGGCTATGTCCCAGACTTTCATAGCCGTTATTTCACAGAAGATTTCCCGTATGGTCTGGCCATCGTTCATCGTCTGATTCATGAGAAAGGAATTCCCTCACCAACTATCGATACCATATATGATTGGGGAATGGAAATGATAGCTACTATTGAATCTTCATAGCATGATGCCTAATGCTCTGGCAACAGCATTCTTAATGAAGGCATTGATAGTAATACCCTCCTTGCTGGCCGCCATCGCAGCACCGCTGTGAATCTCGGGTGTCAGACGGACATTGAGAACGCCCGTATAGGGTTTTCTGGGGGCGACACCCTTTTCCTCACAGAGCTGCAGGTAGTCATCGACAGCTCCATGAAAGTCCTCGGTCAGTTCATCAACAGTTGAACCCTCATAGGTGATACTATCCTTTGACATGCCCTGTACCTTGCCGAAAAGACAGTTGTCTTCTTCGCTGTACTCGACACTTCCAATATATCCTTTATACTTCATGAATCCCATAATCGTTACCTCCTTATTGTATATAATTGTTCTTTAAAAGATAATTTAAGATGTCTCGCATCATGTAGCCCTTGATAATATTGCTCGGATGAGGCTTATGCATGATATAGGAGTTCTGGTCACTTTCATTGTAGAACTTAACACGTGAGCCAGAGGTCGAACCTTTATTCTCCAATGTAAAGCCGCATCCCTGAAACAAGGTTACCACCTCATCAAAGGTGAAGTCTCTGGGCTGTGTCCGAAACCGTTTTATCAATTTCTCCTTCTTATTCACACCGCAAAGGTAACTAAAAAAAACTACATCACCAAACTTTTCCAAAGAAATCTTTCAGAATAGTGGAAAACTGCAAAGATTCTTTATTAGCCCTCCTCCCTTCGCAGTTCTCTAAGGCCGATAGATAAAGGGATTCAAGTTTCGCATTCGCTCTACTTTAGCAGACTTTGCGGGCTTCAAATTGTTAAATAATGATGTAAGGGATGGAAAAAGGTAAATTCTCGTCGTAGATTTAACAAACGTCGTCGTAGATTTATCAATCTACGTCGAAGATTTAACAAACATTGGCGTAGATTTAACTTTTGTCCGTACCTTGCTGGTCTTTAGTCCGTACTTCAAAGCCCTTTAGCACGGCACAAAAAAGACTTCAGCACGGCAGTTGCTGTGTCTTTGTGCCTTCCATTTCATTTCTCTTGCCCCTTCTCTACAAAAAAGAGGTAAAAAAAGGAAAAGTGTTCGATTATTCGACAAAAAATGTGTATCTTTGCACGCAAAAGCGTGCGAAGCTGCTCACGCTCGGCCATAGATGATAGCATCCTGGCTCTCGCTTAACTGCAGCTTTGGCACCATATTTCAAACGAGTATATGGATATGAGAGCTTTTAAGTACATATATATAATAGGTATAGTTGCCGCGCTGACCATCGTAGGTTGCGGACGGGGAACAGGTGATGAGGGGCTGACACACGACGAGGTGGCGGCCATCAACGAGCGGGTGTTGGAGAAGGCCATCGGCCAGCCCGATAGTGCACTGATGATGATTGAAAGGCTACGGGCGGGCGACTTCTCGGTCATCGACACGACGGGAGCCTCGCTACAATGGAACGAACCACTGCCCGACTACCGCTGCGACTATCTGCGGGCCAAGGTCTATGGGCAGTCGCTGGAGGGGATGTGGCTTGACTCGGCCATCATCATCGGCGAGCAGCTGATGACGACCGACGCGGCACGCGAGGACCTGGCCTACAGGCAGGACGTGCTGGAGATGCTCATCAACGCCTGCCGCCAGCACCGTGACGACGAGCTGACCATCCACTGGTCGGCGCAGCTGATTGACCTCTGCCGACAGAACGGCGACGAGACGGAGGCCCTACGCACTGAGGCGGAGATCGGGCTGATTCTTTCGGGCATCGGTCGTGCTGACGAGGGGCTGGCAAAGGTTGATAGTGTGCTCAGCTTGCTTAGCGGCAAGCGAAAGTTCAATGAGTTGGATGCCACCATTATCGCCTTGAAGCGGAAGGTGAATGTGCTGAAGAACATGGAACGCTACGGGGATATTCCCGCTGTTTCCCAGCAGATGCTCGACCTCATGGCCGACTATGAGAAACATCCCGACGAGTATCATGACGGCACCTACCGCGAGCCGCCCGAGCACCTGCGCCCCGGTTACATCGACTTCTACCGCGCACAGGCGTATATGTTCATGACAGAGGCCGAGGCGAAGGCTGGCCGCAAGGCAGAGGCCCGCAAGTACCTTTCCCTTTTCGAGAATACCGACTACGCCAAGACCTACATGGCTCGCAAGGACTTTGCGCCGATCTATGGACTGTTGGGCGAGTACGACAAGATGCTGGCCGTCCACGACGATCAGGAAGCACGTCTGCGCCAGCAGGGCGACACCGTGTGTGCCGAATATGCCACCATCCTCCGCGACCGCGCCATGGCCGCCGAGGCTCAGGGACGCTACGTCGAGGCCATCCGTCTGCACCATGCCTACGAGACGCTCACCGCCACCCTCAACGACCGTCTGTTGCAGGGTAAGGCCAACCTCTACGCTGCCCGTTTCCATGCTGCCGAGCAGCAGCGCGAGATAGAACGGCACAAGGCGAAAGCGAAATATCTCGGCATCGTGGGTGGGTGCATCGCCATCGCCGCCGTGCTGGCCATGTTCTTTGCCGCATACGTCGTCCACAAGCGCCGCGTTGTCGATCAGAAGAACCGCGCCCTCGTCAAGCAGATTGCCGAGGCTGCGGAGTATCGGAAAAGGTATGAGAAGAGCCTCACCCCCGACCCCTCTCCAAAGAGCGAGGGGAGTGATTACACACAAGGGAAGAAAACTAATGATGCGCAAATAGCAGAGGTATCTACTCCTCTCTCCACTCGGAAAGGGGCTGGGGGTGAGTCTGATGCTGATGCCCTTTTCACCCACATGCAGCAAGTCATCAAAGACAAGCGACTCTACCTCGACCCGCAGTTCGACCGTCAGGCCGCCAGCGACTATTTCCAAATTACGACGAGGGATGTCGGCGCGGCCTTCGCGCAAGGCAGCGAGTACGCAAAGATTACCGACTTCATCAACCAGTTGCGCCTTGCCCATGCCCAGGAACTGATGACCATCCATCCCGAAATGAGCATCGACGAGGTGGCGTCATCCTCCGGCTTTGCCGTGCGCCGCACCTTTAGCCGCCTCTTCAAGGAGAAGTTCGGCCTCACACCCACGGAATTTCGGGAAGCAGCGAGCGCAGAAGCGAAACTTGTTTAGGCTTCTGCCGAGTCGCGTCCGAAATCGCGGAACGCAATTTCGGGAAGCAGCGAGCGCAGAAGCTAAGCTTGCTTAGATTATGCCGAGTCATACCACCCCGTAGCCACACCCGCTACGGGGCTTTTTTTGTGCTTTGGAGGGAACAATGTGTGTCAAAACAGGGTCCAATGTGTGCACGCTATTGTAAACATGCGCGGAAAGTTGTAATTTCGCAGACAAAATAACAATCGCGAACGATATGACCAAGACAGACCAATTACTTCTCCTTGCGGCAGTCATCGTACTGCTGCTGGCAATTGTCGTGATGGTACTGCTGTGGCAGATGAAGCGGCGGCGTGAGTTGCTCAGGCTTCGCGACAAGGTGATTGCTGAAGAGACCGAGAAATACAAGGAAGTGACGAACGAACTGAAACAAAAAGGCATCTTATGAATACAGACATTATTTTACTCCTGCTGCTGGTCAGCATCGGTGTGGTACTTGGTGCCACTGCCCGGGTTCTCTACCGCGTCAAGCGGCACGAGGACGAAGAACTGCGTCGTAAGACCACCGACCAGGTGCGTCTCATGGCCCGTAACTCACGGCTTGCTGCCATGCTGTGAAGTATTGAACAATTGACAATTGAAGTTTTAAGGCAAGATGATAAAGGAAGAAAACGAAAGAACATCCCTGTTGCAGCGGATACGTGAGCGGAGCGAGCGGTTCGACAACCTGTGTGAGTGGCTGTCAGACCGTTGGGAGGACTTGGTGCTCTACGGCCTGAGCACCGTCATTACCATGCTGATCATCCTCTTTATGCTCATCATGTGCAACGCCTGTACGATATAAATAACATTATTAAGATATGAAAGCGAAAACAATCCTACTTGAAGGCGCAAGAGCCGCAGTGGCCTTCCTGATGGCAACGGGCATGGCAGTGGGTTTCACGGCCTGTAGTGACAAGAACGACGACGGCGGCGCAGACCCGACACCGACCACAGAGACATTGACGCGGACTGTCGCCATCGTGGCACCGACGGGTGACGCGACGCTGAAGACGCGCCTGGAGCGCACCGCCGACTGGTTCCAGGAGAAATTCACGTCAGCCCAGCAATCCACCAACACCCAACACTCGTCAACCATCACCCTCAACATAGAGTGGTACGACGAGCTCTCCGAAGACCTCACCTCGCTGAGCAAGACGCTGGCTGGCCGTACGGATCTGGTGGCCGTCATTGGCCCCTTCGGCAACGAGGCCGTCAACACCTTTGCGCCCGCCTTGAAGAAAAAGCAGAAGGCACTGATTGCACCCACCTGCACCAGCGAGGATGTGCAGCGCAGCTACGCCATCAGCAGCTCGACCGACCCTAATGCGGGCAACCCGTTCTTCTGGCCGCTCACCCAGTGCGACACGTATTTCAGTGAGCAGATGATGGAAATCTATTCAGCCTACGTCACCGGGATGGGTCAGCCCGACGATGGCAATATCGGCCTCTTCTCGCCTGACGACAAGTATGGTAAGACCTTCACTGACTGGGTGCCTTACTATGCCGAGAACTACGATGTCGAGCTGTCCGAGAGTTTCGAATACACCGACGGCGACGAACTTGTGAATAATGTGACTGGTTATCTGGACGCGATGAAGGATGACGACGATGCCATATCGCCCAATGCGATGTTAGAAGCCACCTTCTGCGTGGTGGAGGACGCGCAGGACATCGTCGATGTAGCCCGCGCCCGTCGTCAGTGGATTGTGGAGAACTATCTGCACAAGAATCACGGCGATGCCAACTGGGAGGATGCCGTCTATGATGAGGATTACGAAACCATCGAGGGATACTTCCGTTCCTGGTTCTGCTACAACGCCCTTTCGCAGGAAACCATCGACAACCTCAGCACCCGCAACAAGGCCATCGTGCAGGGCTATCAGGGCTTCTCGGTCTATGCCAACCCCGAGACGGGCTTCGCCGATGCCTATAAGGAGAAGTACGGCACCGATCCCCTCTTTGCCGAGATTAAACTCTACGATGCCCTGCTGCTCACAGGCATGGCCACCATCCTCTATGAAGAGAAAAACGCCGATAGCTCCGATAACTCCGACAACATCGATAACGCCTCGTTCAACAAATGTATCTGGGAGATTGCCGCCGAGTACGATAACAGTAACTATGAGAGCGACCCCATCTGGGACACTGGCAACATGCGCTCCTACATCAGCAGTCTGCGCTCCAAAAAAGCCGCTCCCCACAGTTTCCACGGTGCCTCCACCTATATCGCCTTCGACAGCGAAACCGCCACTCAGCTGGTGCGCCCCACCTTCCTGCACTGGCAGATCAAGGATAGTGAGTTGAAGCACGTGGCCTACTTCGCCCCTAACAAGACGACCATCATCAGTAAGAATGCCTCGTGGATTCAGGACTACGATGAGAGCAGTGCCAATGACGACTTTGCCGAGATGGCCGAGGACAGCGATCCGGGGATTGAGTACCCCGCGCTGACCGACCAGTATGCTGTCCTCGTACATGGCAGCACCGGCTTCACCAACTACCGCCATCAGGCCGACGTGCTCAACGTCTATCAGCTGTTGCGCCAGAACGGCTTCGACGACGACCACATTATTCTGATTATAGACAAGGCCCTGGCCAACGACTCGCAGAACGAGGAGCCGGGCGTCATCCGCATCTCTGAGGACGGCAAGGACCTGCTCGGCGGCACCGACGGACTGCCCAAGGCCGTGGTTGACTACGACGCAGCCGACCTCACGCCTGAGGACATCAGCAACATCCTCGAAGGCAACAGCAGCGACCGTCTGACCACCGTCCTGCCCCGCGATGCCGGACAAAACGTGCTGCTCTACTGGAGCGGTCACGGCTCGAAGGGCTCCTTCAACTGGCGCGACGCCGACGAGGGCTTTACTTCCGACCGCTTGTATATGACGGCTACTGACATGACTTTCCGCAAGCTGTTCATCGTGGCTGAGCCGTGCTATGGCGAGAGCGTCATCAACGGCATCAAGGGCATCGAGGGGGTCCTGGCAATGTCGGGTGCCAGCAGCACCGAGCAGTCGTGGGCCGACAATTGGAACTCGTCGATGCTCATCTGGATGTGCGACAGATTTACGAAGAACGTGGTGAACTACATCACCTCGAACCCCACCGACAACTACAACAAGCTCTACAACTACACGGTGGAGAACACGCTTGGCTCGCACACCAAGATTGTCAATGCCTCGTACTTCGGCAACCTCTACAAGGAAACGCCCGAGGAATTCTTTGTGAAACATTGATAAAACTACAACGAATTACACGGATTAATCCGTAAAAAGAAAAATTTTAAAAGTTACGATATGAAAAAGAATTTGTTTTTATTGATGTTGCTGGCCGTCGCACTGCCATTCGGGTTCAGCGCCTGCAGCAGCGACGATGACAACAACAGCAATCCTGCTGAACAGGAAGAAGAACCAGCCACCGCCACCGACGGACTCAGCTACTTCCAGAGTGCCATTACCGCCGAGGACGGCAACAAGAACCTGCTGTACTACCACTACGGTGAGGTGCTCTACGACAACGCTCCCGAACACCTCTACATCGGGGCCGACACCTGGGACGAGGCCAAGAAGACCTTCCGCAACTGGATATCCGGCAATCATGCCAGCGTCTCGGAGACCACCGACCAGTTGACCGCCACGCTGAAGGACGAGAAGGGTAACACCCAGCTCACCGTCTATCTGAAGAAAGATTCGGGCACGAAGGTCGCCGAGGTCACCGTCAGCGACGAGGCAAAGCTGCGCCACTTCACTGAGATCACCTTCCTGCTCAACAGCGCCTGGCCCTACAACTCAGGCGACAACAAGTGGGAGGTAGGCGACAGCGTCTGCAATGTCACGCTGGCAAGTACCTACAGTAAATTCTCGAGCAATCAGTATGAGGCCGACAAGCAACTTTCTTTTGTCTGCATCCGTGAGGCCGGCAACGGCACCCGTCCCCTGTTCGTGGCCGTAACCAACGAGGAGTACAAGTGCGGCTACAAAAGTAATGCTGCCGAGTTCTACGCCATGCGTATGTCGGGCTTTGCGCCGACCGAGTCGACCGCAAAGACCATCGTCACGCAGATGAACGAGAACTGGGACGTCATCGAGAAGGCCCTCAAACGTTTGGGTACCAAATTCAGCGGCGATACCGAATACTGGACCTACGAGAAGGGTGAGTTGTGCTGGTATTCCTTCAAGTATAAGGACGGCACCAAGACCTCCCACTCCGCTGGCGACAAACTCCGCTTCCTCGTGTATTTCGACAACCAGAAGGACGAAGACATCAAGGACGACATGACCGTCAAGGTGACAGGCAAATAGAGACCATAGTTTTAATTTACACATTATTATATTAATATTAAAGACTGTCTATTATGAAGACGATGAAACAATTCCTGCTGGCCGGGGCGATAGCCCTGGGAGCAATGACGCTGGTAACGGCGTGCAGTGACAAGAACACGGACGGCGACAACGGCTCGTCGTGGGATGCAGCCAAGATTGCCGGCGATGTGACTGGAACCTGGTGGGGCGAGTACGGCAACCGCAAGGCCGTGACATTCGACAACGGCAAGACGATGCGCGGCGTAAAGTCCATCCAAGGCTTCGAGTTCAACAGTGACGGCACGGGCACGTGCTACAACTTCCTGACGAACACCGTGACCGAGCCCCTCGAACTCTTCGGCGGCTCGATGGATGCGAAGAACGGTGCGTTCACCTGGACGTCGAACGCCGACAGCACTATCACCATCACCCGCACGGGCGACGGCGATGCCGAGAACCCCAAGACCTGGATGGCCGCGCTGACCAAGGACGGCCTGAAGGTGAACTACGGCACGAAGGAATTCAGCATGGACACCGCCCAGGACTTCCAGGAGGAGTTGCTCTCCGAATGGGAGCAGAAACTGCGCAAGGGCTCCAACTCCGAGATTGCCGACAGCAGTTTCCTTGTCAATTGGTGGAATCACAAGACGGTGACGCTCTCCGGTAGTGCCGGCACGGTATACACGCCGTGGGGCGACTACAGCGGCGTCGCGCAGCAGTTTGACATTCCCTCGAATATACGCTACTACAATTCAGACGAGAACGGCTGGAAGATGTGCTTTGCCTACCTGAACAGCCCGTACGACAAATTTACACACTACTTCGCGCTCTACAACCCGAAGACTGCCGTGCTGCGCCTGTTCTTCTGGGCCGAGGATGCCACCGAATATGGCAATGAGGTGATATTCGACCTGATTGCTTCCAACGATGACAATCTGAGATATCCCCTCTACCACGCCATGCAGTTCGGCATTCCCGCCAACCACTCCATCAAGGGCAAGACCCTGAGGAAGAGTGCCAACCTGAGCAGTGCCAGCACCACCAAGACGGGAGCCTGGGAGTGGTATAACTCGCCCTACAGCACCAAGTCTGAGAATAACAAGGTGAGTGCCGGCTGGCATGTTGTCGATTACGACCTGTCGGCCTACGTGCCCAGCGAGACCCAGTGGCTCGACGGTATCGAAGAAGACTACTTGCCCTTTTTCACCATCGACGTGCTGGGCAAGGAGACCTCTTCAGTGACGCTGACGGGACAGCTGACGGGCAGCATCTCGGGCACGATGGAGACTTACAAGACGGAGGTGGAGTCATCGTCGTCCAATGCCGCAATGTCGACAGCTTCCAACATTCTCAGCGGCCTCGGTAGCTGTGCGTCGTCGGCCGGTATGGCTGGCATGATGACGAAGATGCTGAATCCACCCGCTGGCGGCGGTGGTGGCGGTGGCGGTAATGCAGGCGGCGGTAATCAAGGTCATCCAGCCCCCCGCAGGGTCAGTGCCTCCGGCATCATCTACCCCGGCCTCAGTTGGCTTGGCGTGGGCTGCTCGTTAGTGAGCAACATCCTGGAGTGGGCTAACGGCACGACATACACGACGAAAGTTGACACCATCCCCAGCAAGATTGACCTGGACCTCGACGCGAGCATCGACCTGACCGGTAGCATCGAGACATGGAAATCGAACAACGCAGCCGGTATCGACATCACCAAGGGCCTCTTGGAGGATGCCAACGACTCTATCATCCTCGGTCAGGGCCTGTGGAGCCTTGCCCAAGACCCCGTGATGTACATCGACGAGGAGGACATCCTCAGCTCGTCGACGCAGTTCACCCTGAAGAAGGCCAGCAGCGGCTACACCAACTCGAGCTTCGCCGAGGACTCTGTGCGCCTCGTCTGCTGGCTCGACCCGAACAGCATCAAGGTGAACATCAACACCGAGGTGTATCATAACATCGACAGCCTGCAGGTGAACATGGGCTATGCCGTGACCTACAACCGCGACCTGGGCTACACCGACTGCTACCGCAACCTGATGTACCTTGACGACCGCCCCTCGTTCGGTTTCTACGACGGTGTCGCCACCGATGATAAGATCAGGTTTAATACGACAGGCTCGCTGACCGATGCCGAGAAGAATGCAGGCTACAAACTGGCCAAGCAGCGCATCATCAAGATTGACCCGCAGGAGATGGCCAACTGGTACGACGAGGATTTCTGGAAACAGAAGACCGACAACGAGTACTGCGAGAACAGCTTCGAGCTGATTGAGCAGGATACCGACGACAACGGCACCATCCGCTACGTCGGCCCCACCTACTCCATCTGCGGCACCGACAAGGTGGTGTTCCCCCAGGTCTTCGTGCCCTACGATATGACCGATGACGATGACGATGACGACGACGCTACGACCAGTAAGATCTACAACGGTCTGTCGCCCGACTTCTTCGTATGGGTGAACGTCGCCTTCAAGTGCGATGAGGGCACGATGGAGTTCAACAAGCAGTTCATCCCCATCGTGAAGCTCATCGACCACAACACCACGGTCAGCAAGTATGAGGAACTGGTCAGCTTCATGAACAAGGCGGAGGCCAACAAGCCCGTCGGCACCTTAGCCAACGATGCGTCGTTCGACGTCTATGCCCCCTATGCCAATAAAGGCTACGCCCCGTTCATGAAGATGCTGGAGAAGGTGAAGAACAGGTAAGAAGTTAGAGAAGTTAACGAAGTTATGAAGAAGATATTTCTCGCCCTGCTGGCAGCCGTAGTGCTGCCACTGGGTTTCGCCGCCTGCTCAAGCGACGACGATAACGACAACAATGGCAGCGGAACCGAGCATGGAACCAAGCGGACCAACTGGGACGACCTGAAGTACTTCCAGCACATCATTACCGATCTCGACTCCTTAGGCAACCTCCAGGGCTACCACTACGGCAAGCAGCTCTACAAGGACACCGACCCGGGCCACCTCTACATCGGCGTGGACGAGTGGAGCGAGGCCGAGGAGATATTCCGTGAGTGGCTGGCCAAAGATGTGACCGTGACCACCCTGACACCGACCACCAACGGCCTGAAGGCCGAGCTGACCGACACGTTAGGCAAGGCGCAGCTGACGGTCTATCTGAAGCCCGCCACGTCGAGCACCAACGTGGCCGAGGTCACCGTCAGCGACGAGTCGAAATTGAAGTACTTCTACCAGATCACCTTCATGCTCAACAGCGCCTGGCCGCAGAACGCCAAGACGTCGAATCACTGGAAGAAGTTCGACATCCTGTATGAAGGCTATGCCGATGGCATCGGCGACAGACTTGATTCGGAAGACTACCCCCTCAACTGGGTATGCGTCCGCAGCAGTGGCAACGGTAAAAGGCCTTTCTTCGTTGCTCTATCTAAAAATGAATACAAAGAATATAATAAGAACAAGATTCTCAAGTCGCGCTACAGCCCTGATAAAGATACCTCTGACTGGATATATGGCAAATTTGAAGATGACTTGGAAATCTTCGTGGCTACATTCCAAGAAGCCGGTTGCGGTCCGCTCGAAAATGATGTCCTGTATCTAATTAATGACTATTATAGTAAGACGTATTATCCATACGATTTCTATAATGGAACCCAAACAGGCTTGGGTATCCCAACACAGCGAGTAGCACTGAAGTTCGACTGGTACGACGATGACGAAGTGCATGACGACATGACCATCGAAGAAGACCATAACAAGGACGACGATTAAGCACTCACGGGGACAGGTCCCGTGGGTTAATAAGGTAATATATAATATTAAATAGGTAAACATTATGAAACAGATTCGTTATCTTCTCTTCGTCCTGATGTGCGTACTGACGCAGGGCGTGTGGGCAACGAACGTATCGACCGAGAACTCGCTACGCAACGCCATACAGGACGGCGCAGACATCAGGCTCACAGCCGACATCAGCGTGTTGTCACACCTCACCGTCAGCGGTGCCGTGACCATCGACCTCAACGGGCACACGCTGAGCGGTAACACCACGGTCACGACATCGACCAGCAGTTTCACCTGTATCTTCATCATATCCAGCGACGGTAACCTAACGCTGAAGAACGGTACGCTGGCCGACTCCGACAACAGCGCGACGAGCAATACCGACCACAGTGCGGGCGGTATCGTCAACAGGGGAACGCTGACCGTGGAGAACGTGACCTTCAAGAACCTGAAGGGCTACGAGGGCGGTGCCATCCGCAACAACGAGGGTGCCACGATGACCTTCAAAAACAGCACCGTCAGCGGCTGTACGGCCACCTTCAACGGCGGCGGAATTTACAACTGCGGTACGGCCACCATCGAGAGCGGCACCGTTGACAACAACCAGTCTTACGACGGCGGCGGCATCTGGAATGTCGCCGGGGGCAAACTCACTGTCATCGGTGGCAGCGTGAGCGGCAACAGCACCACGGCCCTTGGCTCCGGCGGTTTCTGCAACCACGGCATGCTGACCCTTGAGGGCACCACCATCTCGAACAACACCTGCCAGGACACTGGCGCCGGCATCTGGAACGACGGCAATATCAATATCAAGGGCGTCACCATCACCGGCAACAGCGGCAAGTCGGACGGCGCCGGCATCTACATGAGCGACGGCAGCATCACGATGCAAGGAAAAGTTGTCATCAAGGACAATACGGCGAACAGTAGGTTCAACAACCTCTATCTGAAAGGCAGCAGCACCGTCATCGAATGTAGCGAAGCCTTCGCCGAGGGCACCAGCATCGGTGTGATGTTAGAGACGAACAACCGTAAGTTCACGGCAGGTTTCGGCGACAACAACCCCGGCCACGAACCCGCCGACTACTTCACACCCGACAATAGCAAGGCAACCCTCTCCACACAGAACGGCGAGGGCTACATCGCCCTGACCCACGTCTCGACCGAGACCGACCTGAACAGCGCCATACAGGACGGCGCCACCGTCACCCTCGCAGCTGACATCACTCTCAGCAGCTACGTTGACATCAGCGGCGGTAAGACTGTGACCCTTGACCTCAACGGACATACACTCGACCGCAACCTCAGCGAGCGTGTCGACTTCGGTAACGTCATCCGCGTAGAAAGCGGTAGCACGCTCTACGTCAAGGACAGCAGCGGCAACAACAGCGGTAAGATTACCGGCGGCTATGACTCAAACGGCGGCGGTATTTGTGCCAAAGGCACGCTCTACTTCCAGGGCGGCACCATTACCGGCTGTCATGCATCGACCCAAGGCGCTGCCATCTACAACGAGTCGGGAGCCACACTCTACTTCGAGGACGGCGTCATCGACAGCAACTTCGGCCAGGACTGCGGCGGCATCTATAACGCCGAGGGCGGCACCGTCTACTTCAGCGGCGGTACCATCAGCAACTGCACCAGCAACCAGGGTGGCGGCGGTCTCAACAACCACGGCACGATGACCATCTCTGGCGGTACCATCAGCGGCAACCACGCCTTATCGCGCGGCGGCGGCGTATGGAACGGCGAGAGTGCCACGCTGACCATCAGCGGCGGCACCATCACCAACAACCGCGCCGACACCAACGGCGGCGGCGTGTTCAGCTATAGTGACATCACCATGAGCGGCAGTGTCAACATCACGGGCAACGAGGCTACGAACCTCTACCTGAACAGCAGCAATGGGAAAATCAAGATCAACGACTCGTTCACCAGCGACGCCAGCATCAGCATCAGCCTGAACGACTCGTACTACAACCGCACGTTCACCTCGGGCTTCAAGACCTACAACCGCAGCGCCTCGGCCAGCACCTACTTCAGTGCCGACGTGGAGAACGCCGAACTCAAGATGGACAACAACGAACTCTATCTTGGCACCAATAGCGGCGTGTTCTACATCGAGCGTTCGTGGAGCGGCGGCGATACCGACGGCCATGTGGTGAAGAAGCTGAAGATTGCCACCGGCGTGAGCAACTACAGCGGCGCCAGTTCCGTCAGTGCGGGTTGGTATCTGCTCAGCGGCAACCACACCGGCGATGACGGCCAGTATTCGAACCGCGTCACTGTCAGCGGCGACGTACACTTCATACTGCAGGACGGCTGTAACATCGAGTTCGACAAGGGTATCTACATCAAGGCCGGCTCGAAGCTCTACGTCCATCCGCAGAGCGGCGAGACGGGCTATATGTATACCGACGGCAGCGACGGCGAGAACGGCTCTATCGGCGGCAACGACGGTGTGAAGGGCGGACGACTCTTCGTGCACGGCGGTAAGATCTATGCCAAGCCCAGCAGCAACAACTCAGCCGGCATTGGCGGCGGCGACGGTTCGAATAGTGGCATGCAGAGCGTGACCATCTACGGCGGTAACGTCACGGCTGTGGGCAAGAGCAGCGGCGCCGGCATCGGCTGCGGCCAGAACAACAACCACAAACCCGAGGTGATTATCTACGGCGGCACCGTGACGGCCCAGGGCGGCAGCTACTGCGCAGGCATCGGCGGCAGTGAGGACAGCAGCGGCGGCACCGTGAAGATCTATGGCGGCACCGTGAACGCTACTGGCGGTCAGGACGGCGCCGGCATCGGCGGCGGCGAGGGCAGCAGCAACGGCACTGTCTATATCTATGGCGGCACCGTCAACGCACAGGGCGGCAATGAAGCAGCCGGCATCGGCGGCGGTGAGTATTACAACGGCGGTGGCGGCGGCGGTACTGTCTACATCTACGGCGGCACCGTGAAGGCCACGGCCGGTAAGCATGGCTCAGGCATCGGCGGCGGCAAGAGTGGCCGCGGTGCTGATGTCTATATCTACGGCGGCACCGTCACGGCAAAGAACACGGACGGCGGCTGGGCCATCGGCGGCGGTAAAGACCAAAGCGACAACGGCTCGCTGACCCTGGGTTCGACCGTCTGTGTGAAGATTGGCGGCAGCAACGGCAGCCTCGTCGGCAGCGGCAGCCGCGTGAGCACACTCATGCACGACGGCGAGCGCACGGCCATGGACTGCAGCCACAGCAACCCCAGCTACACGGACAAGAGCGATTACTACCACAACGTGAACTGCTCGTACTGCGACGGCGAGGAAGAGCTGCACGAGATAGGCAGCGACAACACGTGTACCAAGTGCGGACACGCACTGCCCACGCGCACCTTCCTGTTCTACGAGTCGAACTCCTCTGGCACAGACTATGCCCAGGCAGGCACCGTCTACTATGTGCAGGACAACACCGAGTTCACATTCCCCTCATGCACCAACGTGCCCAGCAATATGAAGTTCGCGGGCTGGCTGCAGTCTGAAGAAGCCCCCGAGAGCATGACTACCGACAACACCGATGGACTCATTGCTGCCAACACCACCGTCTACGTGGGTGTAGATGAGGGCGACCGCACCTACTTCGCACGCTACATCAAGATTGTGTTCAGCGAAGGCAGCGGAACAGAGTCCGACCCCTTCATCGTCAAGACAACCACCGACCTGAAGGAGATGTCGAGACTGCTCAGCGAGGGCTACGACTTCAGCGGCTTCTACCTCCGGATGAAGAACGACATCGAGTTCGACAACAGCAAGAATAACAACTACACGGCTGCTGGCAACGAGAACACGAAGTTCAACGGCTCGTTCGACGGACGCGGATACACCGTCAAGGGTATCAATATCTACACGTCGAAATCTTATCAGGGACTCTTCGGATACATCGGAGATAAAGGTGTCGTAAAGAACGTCACCGTCGACAATGCCTCCATCACCGGTGGTTCCTACACCGGCACCATCGCCGGACGTAACATGGGTACCATCGAGAACTGCCACGCCGGCAGCGAAGTGAGCATCAAGGCTATCTCGTCGAACACGTACTATGGCGGCATCGCCGGCTACACCAAGGGAGATGTGTCGGGATGCACCAGCGGCGCTAACGTGGGCGGCACGCAGCAAACGGCCAGCCGTGCAGGAGGTATCGCAGGCTATGGCGGCGGAACCGTCAAGAACAACATCTACCTCGGTCCCAACGTCTACGGCAAGAAGTACGTCGGCTCCATCATCGGACAGAACTACACCGAGACCCTCAGCCGCAACTGCTACGTGATGCGCGACAGCCTGCCTAACGCCATCGGCAGCAGCAGCAAGTCGCAGGACAAGACCGGAGCCGTCAAGGCATACAAGGTCAGCAGCGGAACAGAGAACATGGAACTCTTCTACGGAAAGGCAACGACCTATTACGACTACGAGGGCCTCGAGTCATACAACTGCGGACTGCTCTACGGCAATGTTCTCTACACCGGTGCCACCACCAACGTGCCGTTCGTGCCGGTAGTGTCGAGGGACAAGATTGCCACCAACCTGAAGACCACCGCCGGAACACTCACCGAGAACGATGACAACACCTACACGCTGTCCATGAACAGCAGCGATGCCGTCATCACGGGCGAGGCATCCGACGTGTCGGTGCTCACACTACTCGACGGAATGGACAACACCAGTCTCCTGAGAATCAACAATGAGGAGATCGTCAACGTCGACTACGACCGTGAGCTGTCCGCTGGCGAGAACGGCGAGAGCGTGGCCTACACCGTATGTCTGCCCTACGACTTCGACTATACTGAAGACGCCGACGAATACGAAGAGGATGAGGATGAAGACGAGGAAGACGTGGAGGAGGCCCCTGCACTGCGCATCCGTCACCGCGCATCCACTGACGATAGCGAGGGCGCCGTTATAAAGGTATTCACACTGGCAGCCGTCGACAATGAGAACAAGTATTTCATCTTCACCGACGCACCGGCCCGCGTCTTCGCCGGAGAACCCGTCATCGTCGTGGTCTATAAAGGCTCTATCACGCTCGATACCAAGATGGTGGAGATCAATACTGAAAACTTCGAAACCGGCGTTCCCGTCTATTCCAGCTTTGATGACTACATGATGCAGGACGACAACATCGCGGGTTACTGGAAAGGCTCGCTCGAGACCCTACGCGCCTTCTTCGAGGCCATCGAGACCACGGAGGTCGGCACTTACAAGGCCATGTACCAGCGTATGGTCGACGGAGAACCCGTCGGTGAGCTGGTACCCTTCCCCGCTGAGATCTTCGCCGACGTCATTGCGAAAAACAGCGGCACGGGAATCAACGGTGTCTTTAAGGCATTGGCTCCTAGCAGCATCTGGCACTCGCTCGACGGCCTTCGCTTCAGTGGCAAGCCCGCACAGAAGGGTGTGTATATCAGCAATGGTCAGAAGACTGTTGTGAAGTAAACAATGGTCGTGCGAGCGCGTGATTTCGCTCGTGCAGCGACCCTAAACTCCTGCGGGCGGGGGTTCGACTCCCCCGCCCGCAACAAACAAAAATATTACGAACATGAAACAGTTAATGATTCTGGCACTGATGATGGTGATGACCGTCACGGCCGACGCGATTATTTACAAAGATGCAAGGAAGGAGACCCACTTCCTGAGCGACAAGATGGCTTACGAGCTCAGTCTTACCACCGACCAGTACGAGGCCGTCTATGAGATTAATCTCGACTATCTGATGTGTCTGAACGGTGTCGACGACATCTTTGGCACCTGTTGGGAGCGTCGCAACGATGCCCTCCGCCTCGTGCTGAGCGGCTGGCAGTATGAGAAGTTCCTGGCACTGGAATACTTCTATCGCCCTGTCAGATGGGTGGACGACGCCTGGGTGTTCGCCATTTACGACCACTATAAGCGAAGCCATTTCTTCTTCGACCGGCCCAGGGCGTACAAGGCTTACAAGGGTGAATACGCCGGCAGACCCGCCAACTTCTATGCCGACCGCATAGGCGAAAAACCCCTGTCCGCTAATCATGACAATGCTCCGGTAGTTCGCAACAGCCGCCCGGATATGCCTAACAACGGTATGGCTCCCGGCGGTCGTGGTGCCCGTCCCGGTGGCTTCGGTAGCCCTGGCGGCATGGGAGGTCCTGGCGGCATGGGAGGTCGTCCTATGGGTGGCCCCGGCGGACGCAGATAGCAGCAACAATAGTGACATATTGACACAAACGGATAATGAACAAAAGATTACTGATGACGTTCGCCCTGCTGTGCGCGGTTGCACAGGGGCTCGTGCTGACGGCTTGCAGCAGCGACAACGATAACGATGACAACGTGGAGTTACCCGAGACCGACGCCTATAACGTGTTCGACGACCTTGGCTACTTCCAGAACGCCATCGTCGAGACGGACTCGCTGGACAACTTTCTGTACTACCACTATGGCGAGGAACTCTATCCGAACGACAAGGGACACCTCTACATCGGAGTGGACACCTGGGACGAGGCCGAGAAGATGTTCCGCGCGTGGATAGCCCCCGACGTGACGCTGAGCAACACGGCTCCCAGTACCAAGAGTCTGCAGGGCAGCTTTACCGACGAGCAGGGTAAGGCTCAGCTGACTGCTTTCTTGAAGCCTGGCGAGGGCAACATCGTGGCCGAGTGTACCGTCAGCGACGAGTCGCAGCTGAAGCACTTCAACCAGGTCACCTTCCTGCTCAACAGTACCTGGCCCCACAACTCGGGCGAAAACATCTATCACGTAGGAGACCTTGTGTTGGGTATGGATATTCACGACAGAGGCTGTGATTTGTATGAATACGGATATGATGAATCTTTCTGCGATTGCATCAATTCTTATCTCCACGAAAAAGATAAACGACTGAACTTCGTCTGCCTCCGTGAACAGTCGAACGGCGTCAAGCCCTTGTTTGCAGCCATCACCTCCCATGACGGATATAAGTGTGGAGGCGATCTGTATCCTGCACACTGTAACATTTGCAACTCAGACTACACCCCCAACGAATCGGAGGCGGGTTCCATCAGGAGCCTGTTGACAAGCAACTGGAGCTTTTTCGTCGATGCATTTAAAGATGCCGGTTTCGGTCCCCTTACCGAAGACTGCGACTATTTCATCGACAGGTGGCACTTCGGCGGATTCCTGAATCTTGTCACGTATTACGACACTTACAGCTACAAGACCGGATACATCAATGGCATAATGATTGGAGGCTTGCGCCGCTTCCTGCTCTATTTCGATAATTATTCGGATGAGGATCTCGATGATTTCATGACGCTCTATCGGTAAAGGTTTTTGAACCTCACCTTCCGCCATAATTAAAATGGGAGCCAGTCAGGTTCCCGTTTTAATTTTCCTGAGACTCCTTACCCTGTTTAATCACACGACGGAGAGAAGCCTTGTCATCATTACCGTCATCTGAAGGACTGAAATCGTCGATATACCAGTCATCACGTTCAAAGCGCAGGGCGATAGTGTTATCCGTATCGCTGAAATTGTGGATGATCATGTCAACGAGGGCCGTAGAGTCTGTGACTTGATAGACCTTTGTCACCTTATAGCTCCAGTCATCTGAGATGTCCTGTCCGCGTACCCAGTAATCGTAATCATAAAGGATGTCACCCGTCTCGTCACAAATAGCCGAAGCCTGCTGCATCAGAGCATAATAACGTTCGGAGCAGTAGGCACTGTCAAGATTGAAAGGGCTATAATTATAATCTCGGTTTCCGTCGGCATCATAAGTAATCTTGCCTACGAACTTGTAGATAGTGTCGATGCGTTGACGGATATAGGCCTCCGAATGCTTATCGACAGTCGTACCATTAATGGAATCAACAGCCAAAGAGTCTGATTCACTTACTGCCTTTCCAGTTTTACTGCCACACGAAACCATTGTTGCTACAACTGCGACAATAGCGATAGTAAATAGATTTGTCCTGCTAACGTAAATCATAATTATTCTTTTTCGATACAAAAAATCTGAGCCAACAACTTGACAGCAGCCTCTACGGTGGGGATGTCACTGATAATCATCGAGCGTTTGCCATTGGCCTCACGGAAATTGCAGCGACGGGGATTCATGGCTACAAACTGAAGGATGCGGTCGAAGGTATCGCTCTGATAGAAGGGACTGTTGGGATTAGAGACAAAGAACATCGACATGCGGCCCTGTTTCAGCACCACCTTCTCACAACCCAACGACTTGCCATAACGACGCAGAGGTACAACCAACATCAGTTCCTCACCCACGTGAGGCACCTTGCCGAAGCGGTCAATCAGACGGGTACGATAGGCCGCCAACTGCTCGTCGGTCTGCAAGCCGTCCAGTTCACGATAAAGCAGCATCCGCTCTGAATCCGAGGGCACATACTGGTCGGGGAAATACATCTCCAAGTCGCTTTCGAGGGAACAGTCGACAACCCATAAACCCATCCCCTCCCGTACAGGAGGGGAGTTCAAATGTTTCTTCCTCATATTACCCGGTGAACAATTACCTTGAGAGTAATCAGTCTCTCCTCCCGTACGGGAGGGGCTGGGGGTGGGTTCCTCATTGCGTATTTCAACCACTGCCTGCTGCAGTATCTTTACGTAGGTCTCATAACCTAAGTCGGCTATGAAACCGCTCTGCTCAGCCCCCAACAGATTGCCGGCACCACGGATGTCAAGATCCTGCATGGCGATATGGATGCCTGAACCTAAGTCGCTGAACTGTTCGAGAGCCTCTAAGCGGCGGCGACTCTCCAAAGGCAGGACGGCCAACGGCGGTGCCAACAGATAGCAGAAGGCCTTGCGGTTGCCGCGTCCCACACGGCCACGCATCTGGTGGAGGTCGGAGAGGCCAAACTTGTGGGCACCATTGATGATGATGGTATTGGCATTGGGGATGTCGATGCCATTCTCAACGATGGTTGTCGAGAGCAGCACGTCGTAGTCATAGTTCTGGAAGTCGAAGATGACCTGTTCCAGTTCTTCGGGTTTCATCTGTCCGTGTCCCACAGCAATGCGGGCATCGGGCACGTACTTCTGTATCATCTCCTTGATGCGCGTGAGGTCGTTGATGCGCGGGTTGACGAAGTACACCTGACCATTGCGCGACATCTCGAAGTTAATGGCATCAGCTATAATCTCTGCCCCAAATGTATGTATCTCTGTCTGAATGGGATAGCGGTTGGGCGGCGGTGTCTGGATGATGCTCAAATCACGGGCACCCACTAATGAGAACTGCAACGTACGGGGAATGGGCGTAGCACTCATGGTGAGCGTATCAACGTTGGTCTTCATCTGGCGCAGCTTCTCCTTGGTAGAGACACCGAACTTCTGTTCCTCGTCGATAATCAGCAAGCCCAAGTCCTTGAACTTCACGTTCTTGCCAATCAACTTATGCGTACCTATCAGAATATCAATCTTACCATCAGCCAAATCCTTCAGTATGGCAGTGGTCTGCTTGGTACTACGGGCACGCGAGAGGTATTCCACTCGCACAGGCAGGTCTTTCAGTCGGCTTGAGAAAGTCTGGAAATGCTGATAGGCCAACACGGTAGTAGGCACCAACACAGCGACCTGCTTCGAGTCGCAAGCCGCCTTGAAAGCAGCACGCACAGCCACCTCGGTCTTACCGAAACCCACATCGCCACACACCAACCGATCCATGGGTCGTGCCTGCTCCATATCGGCCTTTACGTCGTTGGTAGCCTTCAGCTGGTCGGGCGTGTCCTCATAGAGGAACGAAGCCTCCAACTCCTGTTGCATAAACGAGTCGGGCGAGTAGGCAAAGCCCTTCTGTTGGCGACGCGTGGCATACAACTTAATCAGGTCGCGGGCAATATCCTTCAGTTTCTGCTTAGTGCGCTCCTTCATGCGCTCCCACTGTCCGGTGCCAAGGTGCGACAGACGTGGCGGTTCGCCGCTTTCCTGCGCCTTGTATTTCGACACCTTATACAACGAGTGAATCGATACATAGATGGCTCCCCCACCCTCGTACATAATCTTGATCATCTCCTGATACTGAGTGGAGGGTGACGGGTGGAGGGTGGAGGGAGAATTGATGGGCATTCTGACCAGTCCGCCAAACTTACCGATGCCGTGATCGATATGTACCACATAGTCGCCCACCTCAAACTGCTGAATCTCCTTCAGCGTCAATGCCACCTTTCCACTTCGTGCCTTATCGGAGCGCAAGTTGTACTTATGGAAACGGTCGAATATCTGGTGGTCGGTAAAGACACAGAGCTTCTGGTCGTTATCCGCAAACCCCTCATGCAGCGTCTTCTCGACGGGTTTGAAATTCACGCTATCCTTTTCTGCAAAGATATCGTGAAGACGTTCCAACTGCTTCTTGCTGTCTGCGAGGATGCAGAGTTGATAGCCATCAGCCAGATACTGCTCCAACGACTGTTGCAACAGGTCGAAGTTTTTATGGAACTGCGGCTGCGGCGAAATATGGAAAGATATTGTGGCATCGGGCACACCCGTGGAACGATGACCGATCTCAATACGGCGGAATCCTGCCATATCGTGTGCAAACTGCTGACCGGTAATCAGCTGAATCTCCTTTTGCATTTCCATGCGGATGGCCTGCTGCTCCATCTCGGTAGCCCCCTCCAAACGCTCCGTCAATGCCTGTTGCGAGAAACCTTCCTGATAGGTGTGGTCAATGGCATCGTGAACATACAGGAAGTCCTTTGCCACCAATAGCGTATTCTCCGGCAGAAACGATAGGAACGATATTCTTTCCGTTTCCGTCAGTCCCAACTCAGGCACAATCTCCACCTGTTCGCGCTTGTCTTTAGAGAGCTGCGTCTCCACCTCAAAGGTACGTATCGAGTCGATATCATCGCCAAACAGGTCGATGCGGAAAGGCAGCTCTGAGCTATAACTATATACGTCAAGAATACTGCCTCGCAAAGCAAACTGACCAGGCTCATACACATAGTCCACCTCGCGGAATCCTAACGAGCGTAACTGTTCCAGTGTCGAATCCATATCCAGCACATCGCCCTGATGCAACACCAACGTCCTGTCATCTAATTGTTTCTTCGATATCACCAGCTCGGCCACCGCATCAGGATAGCTGACGATAAACGTTGAACGTTGAACGTTACACGTTGAAAGACGAGCCAACACCTCTGTGCGCAGAATCTCGTTGGCAGCATCGCGCTGACCATACTTGATGGCACGCCGATAGCTTGACGGGAAGAACAGCACCTGCTTATCATCTAACAGTTGCACCAGGTCATGATAAAAGTAACCTGCCTCTTCCCCGTCTTGCAGGATAAAAACTATGGTCAAAGGTTTTCCCTTCGAAACCAGCGAAGCAAACACCATCGGCGCCGATGAACACATAAGTCCTTCGAGGAAAATGGTCTTCACCCGCTTTTTCCCCATCACATCCGCCAAAGCACCTACCTGTGCCGACTTGGCATATATCTTTAACAGGTCCTGGATATTCATAAGCGCTTCGATACTTTTACCTGTTTCACCTTACCATTATAACGTACAGTGACTTTGCCTGGACGCTTGCCATAAATCTGTAATTTAGTCACAAGACCGTCCTTCCACGTCATATCTATCACATAGCCGCCACGGGCGCAAAGCCCCTTCACAGAGCCGTCCTTCCATGCCTCAGGCAAAGCGGGCAACAAATGAATTGAGAATGAAGAATCGAGAATGGAGAATTCGCTCTGGACTAACATCTCGCACACGCCAGCCACACCACCGAAATTGCCGTCTATCTGAAAAGGCGGATGGGCATCAAACAGGTTGGCGTATGTTCCACCGCCATGTTGGTAGTTAGGTGCCTTGCCACCACTGGGTTCAACGTAGGTCAGCAGTTTCCTGTAGATATGATAGGCTTGCTCGGCTTTCTTCAGTCGTGCCCACAGATTGATACGCCAACCCGTACTCCATCCCGTTGACTCGTCACCCTTCTGTATCAGCGTCTGCTCACAGGCATCAGCTAATTGCCGTCGGGTTTCCATGCTCCCGTCTCTCAACAGGTGATTACCTGGATACAAACCGATGAGGTGACTCTGATGGCGGTGCAACGGATCGTAGTCCTGCCAGTCGTAATACCATTCGTTCAGGTCACCATGCTCTCCGACAGTATAGGGGTGCAGCCTCTGTAATGTAGTTTTGTATTTTGCGTTATCAAGACCAAGAACAGAAGAAGCCGCAATGGTGTTCGTCAACAATTCGCGAATGATGGCCAGGTCGGCAGTACCACCATAGCAGGTCATTCCATGATAGCCTTTATCAGTAACATATTCATTCTCTGGCGATGTACTGGGAGCCGTAATCAACTCACCTGCCACTTTAGGATTGTCCACCAACCACGCCACACAAAAGTCGGCAGCACCCTTCATCAACGGATAGGCCACAGTACGCAGATAGTCGGTGTCTTGGGTAAAGAGAAAGCGATCCCAGAGCGTGTTGACGAGCCACGCACCGCCCATATTCCAGTTGGCCCACTCTGGGCGTTCGTTCTTCTCTCCTACAGGATTCGTCATTGCCCAGAGGTCGGAATTATGACTGGAACACCAGCCCGTATCAATACCATAATAATTGCGGGCGGTATACTGGCCATTGGTGGCAAGAGCCTGGATAAAGGCATCCAAAGGCTGAGCCATCTCGGCAAGATTACTCACAAACACAGGCCAGTAGTTCTCCTCCAGATTGATGTTCACGGTATAGTTGCCTCGCCAAGGAGACCACAGCTGGTGCGCCCATAGTCCCTGAAGATTGGCGGGAACCCCAGATGTACGACTACACGAGATGAGCAGATAACGTCCAAACTGGAAGTAGAGCGTCTCCAAATAGCGTTCAGCGGCAGGATGCTGTCCCGGCTGGTCGGAATAATGCTTAAGTAATTGGTCAGTAGTACCTTCGTAGGATGCCTCTCCTAATTGTAAAGACATACGGCTGTAGTACTGACGATAGTCGTTGATATGTCGCTGACGGAAATCTTCATAGCTGTAATTCTCCGTATGCCAGATATCATCTACCACATCATTCAGATAAGATGCTCCATCATTGACAGGATGCTTGTCGAAACCGTTAAAGCTGGTCTCGTTAACGATATAAATGACTGCATCGTGGGCATTACGGATGGTCATCGACGAGTCGCTGACAGACACCTCACCATCCGTCTGGGCTTTCAGAATCGTACAGAAATGAATGCTCTCCAGCGGGTCACCCGTGGCATGGCCCGTCAGTGTCAGTTGACCATTCGACTTGACCTTATGGGGAACTTGGGCCGTGAGAAAGATGCGACAATTGACTGCACCTCGCAGACGGATGGCAATGAGCTTGTCAGGATGTGAGGCAAAGTATTCCCTCGTCACCTGCTGACCATTAACCACGTAGCTATCCTTGACAATGGCAGAGTCCAGCGACAGACTGCGATGATAGTCCGTCACCGTTTCTGCATTGTCCGACATTTGCGACGTGGCATTCAAGTCCTGAATATGCAGCGTGGCCAAAGGCTGATAATACTGCGAGTTAGGCCCCTGCACGTGCAACTGCAACGAATCGGCAGCAGCATAGTCCTCACGAAACAGCGCCTCGCGAATCTTGGGAATCCACTGATGGGCATCCTTGTCCAACTCGCGATCGACAGGCTT
>JAEEGL010758603.1_pt1 | contig 25014 bp, 23 predicted proteins | sample 9134231 | NCBI WGS metagenome assembly JAEEGL01 (sample SAMN16246548, study PRJNA631951) | gut metagenome | biome: gut microbiome; feature: rumen; material: fiber-attached | host: Bos | place: Iran: Karaj | collected 2018-10 | reverse complement strand
TGCAGAACCATCCCGATGTTCTTTCGGAGATGCTCGGAGGAAATATCGGCGATATCTACACCGCCGATCGTGATCCGTCCGTTTTCGGGAGGAAGCTTGTAAAGTCGATCCAGAAGCATCATTAAAGTGGATTTTCCGCTTCCAGTCCCACCGAGGATCCCGAGCGTTGTCCCGCCTTGAATGGTGAAATCAATATCGTGAAGCATGCGCGGAGAGCCCTCGTATTCATAGCTGACATGCTCAAAGCGGATATCTCCATCCATGCGAGGAAAGAGCGGATCGGGGTTATCCTGCTCCGCCTTTGAATCCATGATATACCGGATCCGCGCAATGGATACGCCGGCCTTGCTCATACTGGAGATCATTCGCCCGAGCATGCGGACCGGCCACATCAGGAGTGCGTTGTATGAAATAAATGCGATGAATTCTCCGGGTAGCATCTGACCGTGGAGGCAGAACACGGTGCCGAAGATCACGACCAGCATGACCTGCGTATAGGAAAGGCAATCCGACGTACTCCAGAACCGACTCATCAGCCCGGCCATCCGGCTCCATAAAGCGGTGTAGAGCGCGTTCTGTTTTTCAAAATGTTCACGCTCGTATTTTTCCCGACCGAGCGCACGGACAACTCGAACGCCCGTCAGGTTTTCCTGCGCCATTGCGGAAAGTTTTCCTTCGTTTTCATCGCACTCTTGGAACCCGGCGCGCATTTTCTTATGGAACCGCAGCGAATAGAAGACAATGATCGGCATCGGTGCAATGGAGATCAGCGTCAGATATACGTTCATCAAGAACATGAAAGTGATGGAGAGGACCAAAAGGATCGCGATCCGAAGCACGGACGTCAGTTGTTCGGATACGAACGTTCGAAGCGTATCGATATCGGAAGTGCAGCGCTGAATGATGTCGCCAGTCCGGTTTTTCCGGTGCCATGAATAGGGAAGATGCTCTATGTGTTCAAAAAGCTCGTCGCGCATGTTTTTCACAAGCTTTTCAGAGGCCCGCGTGTTGTTGACGCGAAACGAATACTGGCAGATAACGTTGATCACCGAAACAAGAATGATCGCACCGGCCATGATCCACAGGTGTTGACCGAGATATGAAAAACCGCCGAAACGATCAACGAGTGACATCACGATCGGAGAGAAGTCGGCTTCATTGCCTCCGATCGCGTTGTCAACGGCCGCGCGAACGATCTGCGGGTTGATCATTTCGGCAAGCGCGGATATGCCGGCCGACAGGATGCTGATAAGGAAAAACCGTTTGCACCCGTGCAGGAAATGCCAGAGCAATCCGACGTTTGAGCGATTATTTTTTTCTGCCGAGTTGTTTGCCATAAGACCGCCTTAAAAAAGCTGTAAGAAGTTTTTTTAAGTATATCATATCGCCGATGCCATTGCAAGAAATCGGCTATTCAAAGAAAGAAGTATATGTTATAATAAAAACGAGGTGATCGGCGGATGCGTAAAAAAGAATATCAAACCGATTTATGTGTGATCGGCGGAGGATTGGCAGGGCTGTGCGCATCGATTGCCGCTGCCCGCCACGGCACGAAAGTCGTCTTGATTCAGGACCGGCCGGTGCTCGGCGGTAACGCGTCCAGCGAGATCCGCATGTGGATTTGCGGCGCGCAGAGAAGAGACCTGCCGGACGTCCGAGAAGGCGGTATCGTCGAGGAACTTTCGCTTCAGAACTATTTTGAGAATCCGCAGCTTTCCTTCCCGGTATGGGACGGCGTGCTGTACCAGAAAGCGATTGCCGAAAAGAATCTGACACTATTGCTGAATACCTCTTGTTTTGAATGTAAAATGGACGGCGACCGGATCGAGAGCGTGACCGGGTGGCAGTCGAACGCCGAGACGTATCATACCGTTCGAGCCGCTTTTTTTGCAGATTGCTCCGGCGATTCGATCCTTGCTCCGCTCACCGGCGCGAAATACAGATACGGCCGTGAAGCAAAAGCAGAGTTTGGCGAATCGATCCCCCCGGATGAAGCGGATCGGAAAACCATGGGCATGAGCTGCCTGTTCCAGATCCGGGAGTATGACCATCCGGTCCCGTTCACACCGCCTGCATCTGCATATCAGTTCTTAACGGATGAAGATCTTCCGTATAAGAGCCATAAACTCAGCACGAATTTCTGGTGGATCGAGTTGGGCGGCGAATGGGATTGTATCCATGACACCGATCGCTGCCGGGAGGAACTGCTTCGCATTTGTTACGGCGTGTGGGATCATATGAAAAATCACGGCGATCACGGAGTGGAAAACTGGGCGATCGACTGGATCGGTTTTTTGCCGGGGAAGCGAGAGAGCCGCCGATACGTCGGGAAAGTGACCGTCACGCAAAATGATGTGGAGGCCGGCGGGCAGTTCACAGACGTGGTCGCATATGCGGGCTGGACGATGGACGATCATTTTCCGCAGGGCTTTGCATATAAGGACGGATATCCGACCATATTTCATCCGGCGCCTTCTCCGTGGGGCCTTCCGCTTCGCTGCATGATTTCCGAAAATATAAGCAATCTTTTATTTGCAGGGAGGAATATCAGCGTTACGCATGCGGCGCTTTCATCCACCAGAGTTATGGGGACCTGCGCGATCCTCGGCCAGGCTTTGGGAACGGCGGTTTCGATCGCCGTTCGGGAGAACTGCGGCGTTTCGGATGTCCCGATCGATGAACTGCAGCAGACTCTGATGACGGATGACTGCATGATCCCCGGCGTTCGCCGCAGACTACCGAAGATATCCAAAGAGGCACATATAACCCATGAGATACTTCGAAACGGAGCCGAACGGGGAGAGGAGAACCTCTGGACCGGTTCGGCCGGCGACGTGATCGGATATGAGTTTGATACGCCGACGTTTGTTTCGTCTCTTCGTGCGGTTTTTGACAGTAATTTCAACCGTATTGTAAAGAATATGCCCTGCAGTTACCCCCTGCATCAGGAAGGATTTGAGGTCCCGCAGACGTTGATCCGTGATTTCGATATCATTCTTACGGATGCGGCGGGGGCGGAAAAACGGATCCCGGTGCGCGATTCGCACGTTCGGCTTTTCACGATGCTGATCAATGCGGAAGTGAAAAGCGTTCATCTAAAACCGTTGTCCACTTGGGGATACGATTCGTTCCGCATTTTTTCACTGGAAGTCCTGTAAGGCGTGTGATAACCACCGTACGTTTGTATATGATTTTCCAATGGGTTGAGTGATACAAATATATTAATGTGCAATAATGTAGGAGCAGATAATATGTCAGAAATTAAGTTGTTTTCAATGGGGGATATAGTAACTGAATGCATTTCAAAAGAGGTGTATTTGGAGAAAGAATTGCAAAATTTGATTGAGAATAATATGGAGTCTTTCTTTGGAGTTCGTTTTTTAAAGAGTGAATATCCTATTACCAATGGGCGTATGGATAGCATTGGAATTGATGAAAACAATAGTCCTGTTATTTTTGAGTACAAGCGTAGTCAGAATGAGAATGTAATTAATCAAGGATTATTCTATCTGGATTGGCTATTGGATCACAAAGCTGATTTTAAACTTCTTGTAATTGAAAAACTCGGTATTGAAGAGGCTGAAAAAATCGATTGGTCTGTTCCATGTGTCATTTGTATTGCACGTGCTTTCACAAAATATGATGTTCACGCGGTTAATCAAATGCAAAGGAATATCAAATTAGTAAGTTATCGAAAGTATGACAATGACTTGATTTTGTTTGAACATCTGAACACTCCTATTGCAAAACCTATTACTCAAGATATGGTAAACGATATTGATAAAAAGCAAACTAATCAAAAATCTCACACTGAAAAACTTGCATTAGCTCCCGAAAAAATTAAAACACTATATCAATCAGTTTGTGATTATATTGAATCGCTTGGAGATGATATCACTTCAAATCAATTGAAATATTATATTGCATATAAAAAAATCCAAAATATGGTTTGCATTGAAATATACAACAAGCAAATTATTCTCTTTTTAAAATTACCGCCGGAAACAGTTAATCTCGAAGAAGGATTTACAAGAGATATGAGGAGCATCGGTCATTATGGTACGGGGGATTTACAAGTTATAATAAAGGATGTAAATGATTTTGAAAAAGCAAAAGAATTGATTGTGCGTACCTATAATGAAACCTAATAACCAATAATAAAAAGGATTGCCATTTTAACAAAATGGCAATCCTCTTTTGGCTGCGGAAGAAGGATTCGAACCCTCACAGACTGATCCAGAGTCAGTAGTGCTGCCATTACACAATTCCGCAACGCGATTTGATGCGCCCGAAACATAGTGTTCCCGAACGCGCATACATTATAGCGCAGTAAATGCCGGGTTGTCAAGCCTTATTTGTTTTTTGCTTGCAAAAAGCAGGACGCTATGGTACAATATCAAAAAATGAACGGAGGATTATGAACACATGAACTGGAATTATCCCGTAAACGTGCTTGCGTCCACAACGGAAACGACTGGGGAAACTGCGCAGACCGCCAGCCCCATCATGAGTTTCCTTGCCAATTATTCCGGGTTTATCATCATCATCTTTTTCTTTGTCGTTATGTATTTCCTGATCATCCGGCCTCAGAAGAAGAGAGACAAAGAAACCGCTGAAATGCGAAATTCCCTTGAGGTCGGCGACAACGTCGTTACGATCGGCGGTATCGTCGGGCGCGTCGTCAACGTAAAAGACGATACGGTGATCATCGAAACCGGGTCGGACCGTAACCGTCTTACCTTCCTGAAGAGCGCGATCCAGAGCAAGACGAAAGCGGACGAAGAATAATTACCGCATAAACGAAAACACCCCTTCATATACTGTTCCGACAGCATTTGAAGGGGTGATTCTTTTGAAGAAAATCGGACTTCGGTCGATCCTTACTGCGTTGCTTTCCGGAGCGGTTGGGTGCGTGTCAATCGCTTTGTTTTGCCTGATCGCCGCAGCGTGCGTGGATTTCCTGCACTTCTCGGAAACGTCCTTTCATTGCATTTGCGGGATCTGTACAGCGCTTGCAGCGCTGATCTCCGGTATTACCTATTATCTTTTGCGCGGGCATTTGCCGATCGTTTTCGCGATGCTGACCGGTTTTTTTCTTTGGATGTTTTTATTATTCATCGGAATGACTGCCTCGGGCTCAGCCGTTCCGCAGGGCGCATGGAAGTTTTTGATTCTTTTAATATGCCTCGTTTGCCCGCTCCCCATCAGCTTTTTGCCGAAGAAATAGCTTTTTTTACAATTGGTTTTCTACAGTGCTGCATCTTGACTGAGGTGCGGCGCTTTGTTATAATTATAATAAAATTTTACAGGTGTATCGACGTATAAAACGGGGTTAGGTCGTATATCGGGGCAGGAGGATGTAAATTGTATTTCTTTGAAGAACTCTCCACGTTTGATCCGGAAGTCGGAAAAGCATGCGCTGCTGAACTCGAACGGCAAAGGCATAATATCGAGCTGATCGCGTCTGAAAATATCGTCTCAAAGGCGGTTTTGCTTGCGGCAGGCGGAATACTTACCAACAAATATGCAGAAGGCTATCCCGCGCATCGCTATTACGGCGGATGCCAGTGCATCGACGTTGTAGAGGAGATTGCGCGCGAGCGGGCAAAAAAACTCTTCAATGCAGAGCATGCCAACGTGCAGCCGCATTCCGGCGCAAATGCCAATCTTGCGGTCTTCTATGCGCTTCTTCAGCCCGGAGATACGGTGATGGGAATGAGCCTTTCGGAAGGCGGCCATTTATCTCACGGGTCTTCCGTGAACATTTCCGGAAAATATTTTCACGTGATCCCGTACGGCGTCGACCCGGTGACGGAAACGATCGACTATGATCGGATGGAAGAGCTTGCAAAGCTTCATCATCCGAAACTGATCGTGGTCGGGGCAAGCGCATATTCTCGCTTCATCGACTACGCCCGCTGCAGATCGATTGCCGATTCGGTCGGCGCATATCTGATGGTCGATATGGCGCATGTGGCCGGTCTTATCGCCGCCGGCGTGCATCCGTCGCCGGTCCCGTATGCACAGGTGGTGACCACAACGACGCATAAGACGCTTCGCGGTCCTCGCGGAGGAATGATCCTATGCACGGAGGAGCTTGCCAAACAGATCGATAAAGCGATCTTCCCCGGAACGCAGGGAGGCCCGTTGATGCATATCATCGCCGCAAAGGCGGTCGCATTGGGCGAGGCGATGACGGAGGAATTCCGTGCCTATCAGCGCCAGGTCGTTCGCAATGCGGCCGTCCTCTGCGAAAAACTGCAGCAAAAAGGGATCCGTATTGTTTCCGGTGGGACCGATAATCATTTGATGCTTCTTGACCTTCGCGGAACGCAGGTCAACGGAAAAGAGCTGGAAAGCCGTTTGGATGAAGTCCACATCACGGCAAATAAAAACACAGTCCCGCAGGAACCGCTTTCTCCGTCCGTCACAAGCGGTTTGCGAATCGGCACTCCCGCGGTCACGACACGCGGTTTCAAAGAGCCTGAAATGGAACGGATCGCCGAATGGATCTCCGATGCAATAGCGGATTTCAACGCAAATCGTACACGAATCACCGAAGAAGTACAGGCACTGTGCGATCGATTCCCGATCTATCGATAAAAATTGAATTGAAAAAGTCCCTTCGACGATCTGCCGAAGGGACTTTTTTGAATTTCTTCAGTTTTTTCGTTCCTGTCCCCAAAAGAAGAGAGCGACCGTTCCTTCACCGCTGTGACTTCCGATGGTCGTGCCAATATAGAAAATCGGGATTTTTCCTTTCAGATGAGGAAATCTCTCTTCCACAAGATCCCGGACGTATTCAGCGTCCTCCAGACAATTCGAGTGGGAGATAAAACAATCTCCGTCATACTCCGACCCATTATCGGCCAGAGCGACCATACGATCGACCGCCGCCTGCGCGCATTTTTTTCTTCCGCGTATCTTATAACGCGGGATCAAGCGTCCGTACATGTCCATATTCATCAATGGACATATGTTTAACAATCCGCCGAAAATACCGGCGGCTTTGGATATGCGGCCGCCGCGCACGTAGGTCGTCAGATCGGATGAGAAAAACCAGTGGTGAATACGAAGGCGGTTTTGCTCGGCGAAATCGGCTGCGTGGTCCAAATCAACGCCCTGATCGCGCATCCGCGCAAGCGCGGCCATCAAAATACCCGTTCCGCTGCTTGCGGAAAGCGAGTCGACGATTCGAATTCGTCGTTCCGGATATCGTTCGCGCGCGATCGCCGCCGCATTTTCTGCGCTGTTAAAGGTTCCCGACAGCCCAGACGAAAGGCAGCAGTGAAGGATATCTTTTCCGCTCTCTAAAAACGGAGTGAAATAATCCAAGTATTCCGAGATGTTGAGCTGCGCGGTCTTTGTGATCGCACCCTTTCGCTGCGCTGCATAGAAATCCGCATAGGACAATGATTTCCCGTAATTGTCCGTGTATATTTTCCCGTCCACAGAGAATCGGAAACTCAAATAATGAATGTCGCGTTCTTTCAAAAAATCTTCTGTAACGTCCGCGGTGGAACAACAACTCAAAACATAGTCTGACATAAAAACCTCCCGATTCGATTTCTGTTCAATCAGGAGTATACCAAACCAGCCGGGGAGAAACAATCTACTTCTGTCCTACAAATAAGGAGACTGAATGTAGAACAGAAGTAGAGAACTCTATTTTTGTTGAAAGCTGTTATTTCGACTTTCTTTTTTGAATGCGAAAGCTCAGATACACGATCAATTCGGACGGTATGAGAACAAGGAATAATTGCCAGGGATTAAAACGCAACAAGATTAGATAGATCAAGATAAAAATGCTCAAAACGAGCGCAAGAACAATGTATAAATGGTATTTTGTGCGATGCCAGATCGAGTTGAAGACGAGCAGTATGATCAAACTGATCGGAACCGCAGCAGCCAGGATAAGCCAGATGGTTTTCCCGAGCATCCAAAAGATAACGAATAAAAGAAGGGCAAGCGTCCAGACGCCGATGATACAAACCAGAGTGATCGCCCGGGTATTAACAGCAGGTTCAGAGGGTTTCCATTCGTCGTGAGAAGAAAGCATATATTCGCTGTCGACGCCGAGCGCCGCAGCGATCGATGCGATCACACTGGGGTCGGGAAACGCGTCCGCGCGTTCCCACTTGGAAACGGATTTGTCGGAATAATTGATCTTTGCCGCCAGTTCTGCTTGGGTCATTTTCTGTTCGGTGCGCAATCGGATCAAATTAGAGGCGAAAACAAGTTTGCGTTCGTCCATCTCCGTCTCCTTTCTATCGCTTAGTTCCGTTTGGGATTTTATTATATCAAATCGAGAATGCGGATGCAAGCATCAGCAAGAGGCAAGCGCATGGTTTTATGTGTAGAAAGCAGATGAAATTCTTGGAAAGGCGTTGTATTGTGAAAATATATATGATATAATCATAATCAAAGATTTGAATTCTTTTTTCTTCCATCAGGAAAGGAACGGGCCGCAAAAACATGGCGCAGTCTTTATCAAGACGTGAAAAAAAGACGTTTCTTCTGACGGTTCTTTTGTTTTTTTCGGTGCTTGCTGTTTTTGCCGCCGTGAGGAGCTTTATCGCCGGCGGAAACCATATCGTCACAACCTCGCTTGCATACACCTCTGCGCGTGACAGCGTTGTCGCGGAAGGGATCGTTATCAGGTCTGACAAACTGATTTCCGCATCGCAGAACGGCTTAACGATGATGCTGGTGAAAGACGGAGAAAAAGTTGCGAAGTCGGACAACCTTGCGGTAACTTTCTCCGAAAGTTCTCGCATGGAAGAATATCAGAAAGGGATTGCGCTTCAGAAGACCGCCGATAACTGGCGAAGGATCTTAAGCCAGAGCGTGGGTACTTTTGATATCTCGAACGTTAACGCGACGCTTTATGAAAGCCTGATTTCCCTAAGCGCCGACAATGCGGTCTCCAGCGTTGAGGGAACGCATACGCAATCGGCATTGGACGCCGTTGTTACACGATCCCATGTCCTCGGAGCGGACGATGCCATTTCGACCCGCATTGCAGAACTGGACGCCGAATCATCCAAGCTTTTGGCAGCCGCCGGGACGCCGCGTTACGTCTCCACGTCGTTTGCCGGTTATTTCTCGTTCGCTACAGACGGATTGGAAGAAACGTTGACCTTCTCAAAAGCTGAATCGATTACGGCAGACCAAGTAAAAGAGAAACTGGACGAGCCGCTTTCACTCTCATCCGATCGCCATATTGGCCGAGTCGTGACGGGCTATCAATGGTATTATGCCGCGATGATTCCTTCTTCTAAGGCACAAGAAATGAAGGTCGGAATGACTTATACGCTGACTTTTCCCATGTTTTCGGTCAAAGGGGTTCTGAAGAAGACGGAGAACTCATCTGACGGCGGTTTTCTGTGCGTTTTCCTTGTCTCAGAGAAGATCCAAAATGTGGTCTCAGAGCGAAAACTTGACGGTGAAATCGTTTTTAACGACTACGAAGGTTATCAGGTTCCGAAAAGCTGTGTTCGGATCGAGACAAACGATGCCGGCGAAAAAGTTCTGGGAGTTTTCGTCATTCGGGGACGTCGATGCGTTTTCATGACGATTGATATTTTGCTTGAAAAAGAAAACTACTATATTGTCAGAGCAGATCTTTCCGATAATTCCGGGCTGTACTTAAATGATACGCTGGTTTTATCAGGTAAAAATCTGTACGACGGTATGGTAATCAATTAAGGAGAGTGCGAAAATGAGTTTCATCGACAAATTCAAGCAGTGGACCAATCTGGACGAATACGAGGAAGAGGATGCGCCGGAGGGGGCGGAAAGAGTCGACTCCAGAGAAAAAAGCGTCGCATCCGAAAGCGGAACGACCGGGTTTGAATCATTCACGAAAAGCCGCAGCCGTGTGACGACCATCAATACGCCGACCACGAAACTGCAGGTCGTGCTTGTTAAGCCGAACAGTTTTGATGATGCGGCAAACATTGCAAACGAATTGAAACAGTCTCATACTGTGGTTTTGAACTTGGAATCCACGAATCGCGATACAGCTCGCCGCCTGCTTGATTTCCTGTCCGGCGTTGCGTATGCGATATCCGGCAAAATTCAGCGCATTGCAAATAATACGTATATTATTGCTCCGTTTAACGTTGGCCTTTCCGGTGACGTAATGGATGAACTTGAGAACAGCGGAATCTATTTTTAAGCATGCCCATCGAGAGATCCGATTATATAACGGCAAGGAGTAAAATATAGAATGGCAGAAGAAAACAGATTGATCACATTTTCAAAAGCTTCCTTTGGCGGTTATCGCCCGGAGGAAGTAGATGAGTATGTGGACAATGTAAACGTTCGTTTGGACGCTCAGCAGAATCGCATCTCGGAATTGACCGAAAAGATGCGCTATCTTGTTCGGGTGATCGAACAAATGCGTTCCGACGGCGTTCCGGTTCCGGCGGATGCGGAAGCGATTGAAAAAGCGGAAGCACTGGTTCGTGAAGCACAGCAAAAGGCAGATCAGATCATAGCGGAAGCAAAAGAAAAAGCCGACCAGATGATTGCGCAGGTGTCTCGCCCGAATTCGAATACCGTGCAGACTGTTTTTTCCGTGAAATCTTCGGGCGATATGACTCTGGATGAAGTGCGCGAGAAAACGCTTCAGACGGTTGATACAATCGCAAAGGTTTGCTCTGAAGAAGCGAATAAGTTTCAAAAGCTTCGCGAGCAGCTCCTGATAAATTTGACGCAGTCGGAAGATTCGGTACAGACGAGACTTGAGCCGCAGAACCTGAATGCGAGGAAGAGCAAAGATACTTCCGCGTCCGGCGACCTGAATCTGGACGAAGGCGGATTCGCGGAGCTTCGGGAAGGTATCAGTGCGTTGGCCGAGGAAAAATACATTCCGGGACAGGAAGATCCGACGATCGTTCCGACTTCCATTCGTGATATCCGTACGAAACCGGTCGATCGGTTCAAATCAGGTCGTCAGTCATCGCTTTCGCAAAAGAAAGCGACGGATGAAAAGAAAGACGACCCCGACGAACAAATTCGTTTTTCTCTGTTTCGTAAGTAATTCATTATGAAGAGATTGAAGTTGCCGAGCAGAAAAAATGCAATCCTCCTGTTTTTTGTTTTCTTTTTCGTCTTCACGGCAGATCGTATCACAAAATGGTTGGTTCTGGCGCATCTCTCCCTCGGAGAGCGTGCGGAGATCATTCCCGGCATACTTCGATTTACTTATCAACAAAACACAGGGGGCGCTTTCAGCGCTTTTTCACAAATCAGTTGGCTGTTTGTGATCGCTGTTCCGGCGGCAGTGCTTCTATTGATCCTCTGTATGCTCTTTGGTGTCATTTCACACCCGTTGGGCGTCGTGTCCTGCGTTTGCATTCTGGGAGGAGCAATCGGCAATTATACCGATCGTCTGATGTACGGTTATGTGATCGACATGATCGACGTATACTGTATTCGTTTTGCAGTGTTTAATGTTGCAGATTGTTTCATAACGATCGGATGCATTCTGCTTGGAATCAGTTTGTTTTTGCCGCAAAAAAAGGACGAGACAAAAAAAACATGCAGGAATTGATCAGCATACCGGCTGCGCCTCCGGACGCTGCCGGTATTCGTATTGACACCTACATATCGGCCGCAATTGACGATTTGTCAAGAAGCGCGGCACAGAGATTGCTGGAGGATGGATTTGTTACCTGCGGTGGTATAACCGTGCGGAAAAATTATCGCCTGCGAGGCGGAGAGTCGGTCACGGTACTCTGGAACCCTCCAGCTGAAATTGCCGCGCAGCCGGAGAATATACCGCTTGATATCGTTTACGAAGACGAGGACGTCATCGTCGTGAACAAACCGCAGGGAATGGTCGTTCATCCGGCGCCGGGAAACCAAGGCGGAACGCTTGTGAATGCGCTTTTATACCATTTCGGCGAAAACCTTTCGGGGATCAACGGAAGTTTGAGGCCCGGGATCGTGCATCGGATCGATAAAAACACCTCCGGGTTGCTGATGGTAGCGAAAAACGATAGATCTCACAGAGTGCTCTCTGTGCAGATTGAAACACACACGTTTCTTCGTGAATATGAAACGGTCGTCGTCGGAACGCCCCGGGAAGAGAGCGGCGTTATTTGCGCTCCGATTGGAAGAAGCCCCACCGACAGAAAGAAAATGGCCGTTGTGACCAACGGCGGGAGAGAAGCGATCACCCATTATCAAACACTTGAAAGGTTCCGCGGATATTCGCATTTGCGATGCCGGCTTGAAACGGGCCGTACACATCAGATCCGCGTGCATATGCAGTCGATCGGACATCCGATCCTCGGCGATGACGTTTATGGAATCCCATTGAAGGCGCCGTTTTCTTTTTTGAAAGGGCAGGTTCTTTGTGCAAGAAAGCTTGGGTTTTCTCATCCGTCTGACGGACGATGGATCGAACTGGAATGTGCGCTTCCGGATGATTTTCAGAAAACGATGTCCTTGCTGCGAAACGATTGATTCTCTGCTTTTATTGATATGAAACCGATGTCATAGGCAAAACGCCTATGACATCGGTTTTTATAAGTCGGTAAATGTTTTTTCCTCGGAAATATAATCCATCAACGTTCGGATGATCGTATTAGATATCAGAAAACCTCGAGGCGTCAATCGCCAACCTTTATCGGTTTCTTTTGCAAAACCGGCAGTGGAAAGTTTCTGGAAGAAACGATCGAGAAGGTCAAATGATTTGCCAAATCGCGCTTGATAAACCATTCGATTGATTCCTTCTGTCAGTCGAAGACTCATCATTACGTATTCTTTCAATTGACCGGCACTGTCGATGGTTTCTTCATCGACTCTCTGAACAGGTCTTCCTTGCAGCATACAATCGACGTAGCTCCGAAGATTTCGAGGCGTACCGTAGCGGTGAAAATTAAGATAGGAATAAGCTGCCGGACCGAAACCGACGTACTCATACAGTTTCCAATATTTGAGGTTGTGACGGCAGGCATAACCGTCTTTTGCAAAATTTGAGATCTCGTATTGATAATAGCCTTGGCTCTCCAAAGCATTGACGCCGTAAAGATACAGTTTCGCGTATTGCTCGTCATCGGGCAGATGTAATTCATTTTGAATATCCGCAAACGGGGTGTTCGGTTCAATTTTTAACCCGTAGAACGAGATATGGTCCGGGTTCAACAGAACGGCTGTCTCAAGCGTTTCACGAAGTTCCGCTTCCGTCTGTGAGGGCAAACCGAACATGATATCAATATTGATGTTGTCAAACCCGGCCTTCCGGGCGCTTTGTACGGATTTTGCAGCTTGTGAAGCCGTATGGATTCTTCCAAGGACTTCCAGTTCGTCGTCATTGAATGACTGCACGCCGATCGAGATCCGGTTGAAGCCGGCACGACGCAGTTTGGCGTAATCATCCATACGAAGGACTGCCGGATTCGTTTCCAACGTTATCTCCGCATCCGGAGATACTTCGTAATAAGAACGGATTTTTTTCAGGAGATAGGAAAGACGCTTCGGCCCAAGAAGTCCGGGGGTGCCGCCGCCGAAATAGATTGTTTCCACAAAGCAATCCGCAAGATCTGCTCTTTGGGATTTGAAATCCGCTGCGACCGCTTTGACATATTCGTCCATCATGCTCGGCTCTGTAACGGAATAAAAATCGCAGTATTGGCATTTCTTCATACAGAAGGGAACATGAACATAAATACCCAAACGTCTTAAACGACGATGTACACCGGATATATATTGAACTTGAAGGGATTTATTGGACATTTTTGTCCGCCTTTGTTATTGCAGTTCTTCCTTGGAGAGATAAACGTGGCAGATGCTCTTACGATACCAAGTATAGGAAATGTGAACGCCTCCACCGGGAGCATTGATCACGGCGGGATACGAGAATTCACCGAGTGCCGTTTCCAAGTCTATCAGTTTGGAGAAAGAAACACCGTTATCGGAGGAAAGCATTACAGACAGCGGGGAACGACCTTCCATGACAGTGATTGGGTTACAGACGAGAAGAATCCGGCCGTCCTTTAAACGGACGGCGTCCAGACCGCTGTTATTATTCGCAAGCGATATGGGAACGGCAGGAGAGAAGCTTATACCGCCGTCATGTGATTCGCTGCGAAAGACGCTTCCGCAGTTGGAACGGAACAGCGCGTAAACATCTTTTTCAGAGGTATTCCAAAGAGTTGGCTGGATGATACCGGGATATTTTTTTTCGGACGGAATGTCGATCCCTTTTTTCCATTTTTTCAACGCCTCGGCGGCATCGGCATCAGCAGTGATATCATTCGATTTAGTCCACGTCTTTCCACCATCCTCTGATCGATCGATAAATGCGTACCAGAACGGGCTTTCCATGGAGGATGGGGCGAGTATCCGATCGCCGACCGAAATCGGTTTGTTCTTTACGGGACCTCTGGGTAATACATCACCGGGAACAAGTTCTCCGAATGGAACGAACGACTTCCCTCCGTCATTCGAAACGGTAAGGAAAGTGCGCCAAGTGCGGCAGTTTTCTCCCCGTTTATAGAATAAAAGGATCTGATCATTCACAACGTAAAGAACCGGATTCCAATGTGCGCCGGGAGCCGACGCAACACAACGAGGGCGTTCCCACGAATCATTGATCCTCCGCGAGAACCAAATATTCACATCGGGGTCTTTTTCTTTAGTTCCGCCGAACCAGGCCGCACACAGCGTTCCGTTTGAAAGCAAACACAGCGTGGATGCATGACATTGCGGCGTGGGCGGCTCTGTCAGGGAATATACTAATTCAGCGCGCATTTTGTTCTCCTTTCTATTCTTCGCTGTCGAGCTTGAGCACTGCCATAAATGCCTCCTGAGGCACCTCGACCGTGCCGAAAGAACGCATCCGCTTTTTTCCTTCTTTTTGTTTCTCCAGCAGTTTTTTCTTTCGCGTTATATCACCGCCATAGCATTTCGCAAGTACGTCCTTTCGCATCGCCTTTACCGTCTCGCGTGCGATCACCTTGCCGCCGACGGCGGCTTGCACAGGCACTTCAAACATTTGACGCGGGATATGCTCTTTCAGTTTCTCGACCATCTTACGCGCTTTCTGATACGCTTTTTCCTCATGAAGAATAAAAGAGAGCGCATCCACTTGATTGCTGTTCAATAAAATGTCCAGTTTCACAAGCTTTGCAGGTCTATATTCATAAAACTCGTAGTCAAGCGACGCATATCCGCGGGTCCTTGATTTCAGGGTATCAAAAAAATCATATATGATCTCATTGAGAGGAAGCTCATAATGCAATTCCACACGGCTCGGGTCGAGATAGCGAAGATCTTTGTATATCCCTCGGCGTTCTTGGCAGATCTCCATAATGTTTCCTACATACTCAGCCGGGACGATGATACTTGCTTTGACGAAAGGCTCTTCCGCGTATTCGATAGTTCCGGGATCGGGATAATTCTGCGGATTATCAATATATTGCTCAGGGGCGCCGATGGTTTTCACTTTGTAGACAACGCTTGGAGCAGTCGTTATAAGATCAAGATTGAATTCACGTTCGATTCGTTCCTGAATGATTTCCATATGTAAAAGGCCGAGAAAACCGCAGCGAAAGCCGAATCCGAGCGCGGCAGAGGATTCCGGCTCATAAGTGAGACTTGCATCATTCAAGGTCAGCTTTTCCAATGCGTCGCGCAGATCCGGATATTTGGTCGTATCGGCGGGATAAAGGCCTGAGTAAACCATCGAGCGCGCCTGCCGATAGCCGGGCAGCGGATCTGAGGCACCGTTCTCTGCGTACGTAACGGTATCGCCGACACGAGTATCGGCAACGTTTTTGATTGCAGCAGTCAGATAACCGACCTCGCCCGGATAAAGTGTGTCGCAGGGTTCCACCCCGAGCGCAGTGAGATGGCCGACCTCCACCACGTTAAATTCTGCGCCGGTAGCCATCATACGGATGGGAAGACCGGTCTTGATCACGCCGTCCATCACACGCAGATGAATGACGACGCCGCGATAGTTGTCATACTGACTGTCAAAAATCAAAGCGCGAAGCGGTGCATTCTCATCCCCACGGGGAGGAGGAACGTTGCGAACGATCTGCTCAAGAACATCGTCGATATTGATATCTTTTTTTGCGGAAATACACGGGGCATCCATTGCGGGGATGCCGATAATATCTTCGATCTCCGCTTTGACTTTATCCGGTTCAGCGTTTAACAGGTCGATCTTGTTGATGACGGGAAGTATTTCAAGGTCATGCTCGATCGCGAGATAAGTATTCGCAAGCGTCTGTGCCTCGATCCCCTGCGTTGCATCTACGACCAAGACAGCCCCCTCACAAGCCGCAAGCGAGCGGGAGACTTCATAATGGAAGTCGACGTGTCCCGGCGTATCGATCAGGTTCAGTTCGTACGTCTGCCCGTCCTTTGCCAGATAATTCAAGCGGCAGGCACGCGCTTTGATCGTGATCCCGCGCTCTTTTTCAAGCTCCATATTGTCGAGGATCTGTTCTTCCATCTCGCGAGCGGAAACTGCGTTGCAATGGCTCAATAAGCGGTCTGCAAGCGTTGATTTTCCGTGATCGATATGTGCAATAATGCAGAAATTGCGGATTTTGGATATATCATTCAAAACGTGACCGCCTTTCGGGACATATATATTAAGACTATTATTTATCAGTTTTATTATATCAAAGCATAAGTAGATTGTCAATGCCTCCCGCCGTTTTTTCAATGTACACGGATAGCCTATACAAACGCATAGCAAAGTGGTATAATATACTTAATCCATCAAATGATTGCGAGGATGTATATGATCGTTCAATATGATGCGTACAAACAGCGTCTGGGTGCGATGCTGCCTGAGTTGGAGCAGCTTGGTCAGGCGCTGGACATGGATAAACTTCGCAAAGAAGCCGAAGATCTTGAACGCGAGATCAACGAAGAAAATTTCTGGAATGATATCGAACACTCTCAAAAGGTGCTGATGCGCCAGAAGGCAGTCAAGAATAAGATCGAACATTATGAAAAACTGATTAGCCGTCACTCAGATCTGGTAACGCTTTTAGACCTCGCCATTGAAGCGGAAGATGAGAGTTTGCTGCCGGAAATAACGCAGGAGTTTAATTCGTTGGAGCAGACGTTTTCTGACGCTCGGCTTTCCGCTCTTCTTTCAGGTGAATATGATGGATGCAATGCCATCGTTTCCTTTCATGCAGGTGCCGGCGGGACCGAGGCGCAGGACTGGGCTCAGATGCTTTACCGCATGTACACACACTGGACCGAACGCAAAGGCTATAAGTATAAAGTATTGGACTATTTGGATGGCGATGAGGCCGGAATAAAAAGCGCGTCGATTCTTATTGAAGGTGAAAACGCATTCGGTTATCTGAAAGGGGAGGCGGGCATTCATCGATTGGTTCGCGTTTCGCCTTTTGACGCGTCCGGGCGGCGTCATACGTCTTTCGCGGCCGTCGAAGTTACGCCGGAGATCGATGAGAATATTAATATCGAGATCCGTGAAGAAGATTTAAAGGTTGACACATATCGTTCTTCCGGCGCTGGCGGACAACATGTCAATAAAACGGAATCCGCCATTCGGATCACTCATATACCCACCGGCATCGTGGTCGCCTGCCAGAATGAACGCAGTCAGCATCAGAACCGCGAGGTCGCAATGCGCATGCTCAAGTCCAAGCTTATGGAAATCAAAGAACGTGAACATCTGGATAAGATTGAAGATATCAAAGGCGAGCAAAAACTGATCGAATGGGGAAGCCAGATCCGCTCCTATGTCTTCATGCCCTATACGCTGGTGAAAGATAACCGAACGGACTTTGAATGCGGCAACATCAATGCGGTGATGGACGGGGACATCGATGGATTCATCAATGCCTATTTAAGCGCTGCGGCGACCGGAACTTTGAAACTGAAATAATTTTTATTTGGGGCTTGACCTTTTGGTTTATTTTATGTATAATAAATGACGCTTTCGAGAGAAAGCGTTTTGGGGGCGTAGCTCAGCTGGGAGAGCGTACGGTTCGCATCCGTAAGGTCGAGAGTTCGATCCTCTTCGTCTCCACCATAAAATCCCGTTGCTTGGCAACGGGATTTTTCGATAAAAGAACGATGTGCGAACTTGAAAAGAACACAGATTTCATATCGGGAGCAAAAAAGTGTCAACACTGATTTTTCGGAGGGCCGAGACGGGCGACGCGGGCGTATTGCATGAGATGTTAAAACAGATCGGCCGTTTTCATGCAGAGGGGCGGCCGGATCTGTTCCGCGACGATGCATGCAAAGCAAGCGAAGAAGAAATTCGCTCTATTCTGCTCTGCCCGGATACGCCCGTTTTTGTTGCGGAGAAGGATGGCTGCGTGATCGCATACGCCTATCTTCAATACAGAATGATAAAGGATCATCCGGTTCGCAGGGATACCGTTGAAGCTTTTCTCGATGATTTTTATGTGGAAGAGTCCAGCAGACGGCAGGGGATCGGCAACCAGTTGATCCGTTTTGCAATGGCGGAGGCAAAGAACGCCGGTGCCGATACGTTTTTACTCAACGTGTATGAATTCAACCGGGGCGCAATCGATTTTTATGATCGTCTCGGGCTGACTACTCGTGCAAGATATATGGAATGCAAACTGTAAGAGGTTGAACCCATGAGTGGATTTGGGAATCTGTACGATGATCTTTTTGGGCCCGAAAAACGAACGATATCCGATCCGAAAAAAGATATGCAGGCGATTGACTCACCTGCGGAGAAATCGGCGGAAGCGGAGCCCACGCTGGAAGAACTGCTTGCTGAATTGGACGGTCTGGTCGGGCTTGACGCCGTAAAAAAAGAGGTTCACAGTCTGATCAATTATATGAAAGTACAAGCACTTCGGCAAAAGCGTGGAATGAAAACGAAGGCCCTGTCCAGACATTTAGTATTCACTGGCAATCCCGGTACCGGTAAAACGACCGTTGCCCGCCTGATCGGAAAACTATACCATTCGATCGGCGTTCTTTCGAAAGGACAGCTCGTCGAAGTGGATCGGAGCGGTCTGGTAGCCGGATACCTTGGACAGACCGCGATCAAAGCGAAGGAAGTCGCCGCATCATCCTACGGAGGGGTTCTCTTTATCGACGAAGCCTATTCGTTGACTGAATCATCGGAGGATTCGTACGGACAGGAAGCTGTCAACACGATTTTAAAAGAAATGGAAGATCATCGGGATGAGCTTGTCGTGATCGTTGCCGGGTATACGCAGCCGATGAAGCGTTTTATCAACTCAAACCCCGGCTTGAAGTCCAGATTTAATCATTATATTCATTTTCCGGATTATACGCCGGACGAACTTGCGGCAATCATGAAAAGGTTCTGTAAATCTTCGTCCTATGTTCTCTCTGAGGACGTTGAAAAGCCTCTTCTTGAGCGTATGAAAGTGCTTTATGCATGTCGGGACGAGCATTGCGGAAATGCGAGAGATGTGCGCAATTTGTTTGAAAAAATGGTGTCCGCGCATGCGGATCGCATCTCAGTGCTGGATGAACCGACGGATGAAGAGTTATCCGTATTGACCGCAGATGATCTTGCGCGCGCATGTACGAACTTGAACGGCTGAATGCTGCATGGTATAATATAGTCAAAACCTGAAAAGAGGGGTGTGTTATCATGGCGCATGTTTTCCCAACCGGATATAAGCCCGCGCTTGATATTCTGACGACTCAACGTGCGATCAAGGTCATCAAGGATACCTTTGAGCAGGAGCTTGCGGGCGATCTCTCTCTCACGCGCGTTTCCGCCCCGCTTTTTGTCGATAAGAGTTCCGGCCTGAACGATGATCTGAACGGCGTGGAACGGCCGGTTGCATTCGATCTTCTGGAGCAGCCCGATCGGCAGATGCAGATCGTTCACTCGCTTGCAAAATGGAAACGGTATGCGCTTGCCAGATATAATTATCCGATCGGTCACGGCCTTTATACGGACATGAACGCGATCCGGCGGGATGAAACGACGGACAATCTTCATTCTGTTTACGTGGACCAGTGGGATTGGGAAAAGGGGATCCTTCCGGAACAACGAACGGAAGAATATCTGAAAGAAACCGTTTCCAAGATCCATGAGGCGCTTGTGCGGACTTTGGGCGTTGTAAAACGCGTGGTCTCCGGCATTGCGGTTGAATTGCCGAAGAAAGTAACTTTTATTCGTTCATCGGAACTTGAGGAAATGTATCCATCACTTACTCCGGAGCAAAGGGAAACGCGCTTCGTCAAAGAACACGGCGCGATCTTTGTCATTGGGATCGGCTGGCCGTTGAAGAACGGAAAACCGCATGACGGACGTGCACCCGACTATGACGACTGGAGCCTGAACGGCGATCTGATCTATTATCATTCGCCCCTCGACAGCCGCATCGAGGTGTCTTCAATGGGAATCCGTGTGGATCCGGTCGCGATGCGAAAGCAGCTGGCAGTTGCCGGATGTGAATCGCGGGCGGAGCTTCCGTTTCACAAAGCCTTGCTTGCCGGGGAACTTCCGCTCACGATGGGCGGAGGAATCGGACAAAGCCGGATCTGCATGCTGCTGCTCGGAAAGGCGCATATCGGAGAAGTTCAGAGCTCCACATGGCCGGAGGAAGCGGTTCGCCTCTATAGCTCCAACGGTGTAACGCTGTTATAAAAACACGTGCGCATCCTTTTTGGATGCGCACGGTTTTTTCATTTTGCAGCCGGGCCGAAATTAGCAGCCTTATAAATCATTTCGATCGTTCGCAGCGTACGGATCCCTTGGCATCCGTCTACTGGAAAGGGGCGTGAATCGGCAATGCATCGATAAAAATCGTCGATAATGATGTGATGACAATTGCCCCAGTAGTTTTTTTCGTCTTTGATATTTCCGTCCAGATATTCACTGGTCTGCGGCCCGCCTTCGGGCTGCACGATCAAGAAATCCTCTCCGGCTTGGATCGTAGCATGCTCGCAGATGACCTCAACTATAACGCCGGCATTCGCGGCGTATGCGTTGGATGCGAAGAATAGCGCCCGATTCCCGTTTTCATAGTGGAGGAGAGCGGTTGCCGTATCTTCCACTTCAATCGTGTCACCAAGCGACCAGATCCCGCACGATGCATTCACGGAAATCGGATCTCCCATAACGAGATGGAGAAGATCCAGCGTATGGATGGATTGATTGATCAACACGCCGCCGCCTTCGGTTTTCCATGCGCCTCGCCAATCGCTTTCCAGATAATAATCAGGTGTCCTGTGCCAGTTAACGATCCCTCTTGCGCCGATGATTTTTCCGTATTTTTCGGAGTTTATGAGTTCGAGCAAGCGACGATTGCTTGGTTTATATCGATTTTGAAAACAGACGCCGAGATATTTCCCGGTTTGTTCGGATGCTCGAATCATTTCTTCTGCGTCTGCGACAGAAATCGCCATCGGTTTCTCTGTGAAAACGTGTTTACCTGCCTTCATTGCTTCAATGGCCATTATCGCATGCAGATAATGAGGCGTACAAAGATGAACGGCGTCGATATCCTCTCGCGAGATAATATCATGCCAATTCGTGCAATAGTCACAGTGATATTTCTCTGCAGTCGCCTTCGCACGTTCTTCCCGCACATCACAGACCGCAACCAGCTGGGCCGCTTTTGATTCGCTCAATGCTTCCGTATGCCGTTTTGAGATGTTTCCGCATCCGATTATCGCGCAGCGATAAAGTTTCATCTAATTCAACTCCTGTCCAACTATTAATTTGATTATACAGCCAAACAGGCGAAAAAACAACTATCAATAATTCATTAAACGAATAAAAAGAACATCGGGATGCGATGAAGCGATCCCGGTGTTCTTTTTGAATCTGAAATTGTTTTTTGAAAATGCAAGCCGCTGAAATCAGATCTCGGGGATTTCGATTTTTACCTCATGGCCGAGATCGGAAGAACGAGCGATGCCGTCCAGAATGGCCTGATTGTAAATGATCTGAGAGGAGGGGACCGGCGCGGGAGTGCCGTCGCGGGATGCGTCGAGGAAGGTGCGGATCTTCAGATCGAAAAGGTTTGCCTTTGTCTCAATGATGGGGATCGTAGTTTCGACCTGGAGGCCGCCCACTTCATGATAAATAATCATCGGACCGCCGACGAAGCCGTTCCAGCAATTGGTGGACGGAATGCGCAGACCGCCCTTTGTACCGAGGATGATCGTATCACCCGGAGTGTCGATATTCATTGCCCAAGCGATGCGGAAGTCGAGGATGATGTCGCCTTCGAGACGAACGAATGCAGCAGCAAAATCATCGACGCCGAATTTTGCCGCATACTCGGGATGCGCCGAATAATAATTGGGATCGGTTCCGAAGTACGCAGATTTATATCCGGTCACCGTCAGAGGCTTCGGATAACCGATGGCATTGAGCACCATATCGAGAGAGTAGCAGCCGATATCTGCCAGCGCGCCGAGACCGGCGGTCTCATTCTCGATAAAAGAAGTACCAAAGGGTGTAGGAATACCGCGGCGCCGACCGCCGCCAGTCTGGATGTAATAAATCTTGCCGAGTTCGCCGCTTTCAACGATCCGCTTGATTTCTTTCATGTTACCGTCAAAGCGGGGCTGGAAGCCGATGGAAAGGACCTTGCCGCTGCGTTTTTCGGCACGGCAGATTTCGGCAGCCTCCTCAAGGGTAACACACATCGGTTTCTCGAGCAGCACGTTGACGCCGTGATCCAGCGCGTAAATGGCGCAGGGAGCATGCTGACGGTTGTACGTGCAGACACTGACGCAGTCGATATCTTTTTCAGCATCGATCAACTCACGGTCACTGTTATAGAGACGAGCGCCCTTAACGCCCATCCGCTCTGCAAAAGCGGCTGCTTTGCCTGGGATGATATCCGCCAATGCAACGATATCGACGTCGGACTGCCGCATGTAACTTTTCACATGCTCTTCAGCGATCCATCCGCAGCCGATGATACCGACTTTCATACGGCGCGAATCATGGGATTCGACCTTCTCGGCGTTGCTGTTCATGTAGGCGTCAAGCCCGGAAGAAAGTGCCATGGTTTTATTCTCCTTCAATATAATGGGATCGTTTCGATCTGCAAATACATTATAACGCCCCGGGGAGGGAAAAACAATACCAAATCTGAAAAAACTCAATCCCGTTTTAGAATCTGATATCGATCATTTTCCCGCAATTCCAATTGCTCGGCGACTCGCGCGGAAAATAGTTCGACATTTTTCAATGCATCAAGGTGATGTGCGTCAGAGGCGCAGTAGAATTTACATCCGCAGTCCCTTGCAAGGCGATAAAACTTCAAAATCTCCTCCGGAAACAAATCAATTACGCCCGATAGGGCAGAACCGTTCAACTCGATCCCTACGCCGTTATCTGCAAAGAAACGGAAGAACGGGCGGACCCGGTCATAGTCGAGATTTGAGAGCACTTCTCCAAGCTTTTCTTTGCCGGCCGGGCGCGCCAGAAACGCATCGGTCAGATGTGCAAGCCCGATATGACGCCAGGGAAGATCCAAACGGGTGATTTCTTCAATGCGCGTCATAAACAGCTCTGCGCTTAATGCCGGAGTGTTGCATTCTGCCGGTCGTGTAAAGTTTTCCATATGAAAATGATTCAGCGGGATCACGATGAAATCAAAGCAGTTGAAGTGTTCCTTTGAGATCCCGAGTTTTTCGCCGCCGCAATATTCGGTCTCACAGCCGAAATAGAAAGGGATGTCACCGCTAGGCAACGGCAGATTTTGCATCACGTGCTCAACGTTCTGAGGTTCATACCATTTGCTTGCGCCCGGTACGAGAGAGTCCCACAAATGATCTGTAACGCACAGTGAGTCATATCCGTGTTCTTTCGCGAAGGAATAAATATGTTCCGGCGTTTGCTCCGCGTCTCTTGAGCAGGATGAGAGATACGAATGCAAATGATAATCGTGTTTGCAAGTCATTTTCATTTTCAGATACCTCAGTCATACTTTTTCATATAGTAACTAATCAAAGTATACAGCGCAATCCAAACGACCAGAAGGAGCGGAACAAGGATCGTAAAGATTCGATGCTTCGTCTTGTGCCGGAGCAGATACATTCCCAAAAACGCACCCAAAGCCCCGCCAAAAGCTGCGCTTAACAGAAGCGTTTTTTCAGGAATGCGCCAATGACCCTTTTTTGCGGCGATCTTATCCGCTGCAAAAAGGAAAAAAGCGACAAGACTTGCAAGAAGCAGGTATCCGGAAATGATCATTATGATATCCGGCATTCGATTCACCTCTTTTTTACATTATATCACATCTATCAAGCGCGGAGAAAGATTTTTAATAAAAGCATGTATGCAAAAAACGCCCTCTTGACTTTCCGAAGCAAAAGATGTACAATACCTAACGTTGATGCGGATGTAGCTCATCTGGTAGAGCGCCACCTTGCCAAGGTGGAGGTAGCGAGTTCGAGCCTCGTCATCCGCTCCAGAGCCGGCTTGCAATGCAGGCCGGTTTTTCTTTACAAGAAACGCCGGTTGTGATATGATACACAAGAACAGAAAGGCGGTATGGCCCATGAAAAAGCCCCTTTATGAAGGATATACGCCCGAGTTTCCGACATGGTGGAAGATCCTGCAGGGATGGATCGTTCTTCCGCTGATCCCCTTCGGCTTAACCGTATGGGTCACATTCGGATATCTTGCATGGCTTCTGAAACGGTGGTACCTGTGGCTCTTTGCATTTTTATATACGCTTCCCACCGGAATCGCTTTCGTTCATTATATCGCTTCCGGGCGTCCGACCTCGATCACGTCGGATTTCACAACGAAATTGATTTATAACGTTGTCCTTGTCGCTTGGCTTTTCTCGATCGTACATTGCGGGTTTCTTTGGAAAGACTACATGCTTGCTTGCAAGATCCGGAGAAGAAAAGCGATCGGAGAAAAACCGACGCTGAAAGCAGACTAAAAAATGAATTTTGATCTATACTTGCGTTAAATTATTGAACGACCGATCCGGTTTGGTCGAACGATTTGAAAGGATAATACAGAAATGCAAAACACTGAAAAATCAATGGAAAAGA
>JAEEGL016120441.1_pt1 | contig 25016 bp, 24 predicted proteins | sample 9134231 | NCBI WGS metagenome assembly JAEEGL01 (sample SAMN16246548, study PRJNA631951) | gut metagenome | biome: gut microbiome; feature: rumen; material: fiber-attached | host: Bos | place: Iran: Karaj | collected 2018-10 | reverse complement strand
TATGTGCTGCTGAACCACAAGGACAATCTGGACAGTCAGTTCACCCTGGCCCACGAGATGGGCCACGCCCTCCACAGCTATCACTCCAACAAGTATCAGCCCACCAACACCGCCGACTACGTGATCTTCGTGGCTGAGGTTGCCTCCACCTGCAACGAGGTGCTGCTGATGCGCCACCTGCTGAGCAAGACCACCGACAAGAAGCAGCGTGCCTATCTCATCAACCACTTCCTGGATCAGTTCAAGGGCACTGTGTACCGCCAGACCATGTTCGCTGAGTTCGAGCTGACCATGGGCCGCATGGCCGAGAGCGGCCAGGCTCTCACCGCCGATGCCCTCAGTGAGAAGTATCTGGCGCTGAACAAGCTATACTTTGGCCCGGATATGGTGTCCGATGACGGCATCGCCCTGGAGTGGACCCGCATCCCCCACTTCTTCTACAACTACTACGTGTTCCAGTACGCCACCGGCTTCTCCGCCGCCGTGGCCATCGCCAACCGCATCCTCACCGAGGGCGCTCCCGCCGTGGCGGACTACAAGAAGTTCCTCTCCGGCGGCAGCAGCACCGACCCCATCAGCCTGCTGAAGATCGCCGGTGTGGACATGTCCAGCCCCGAGCCCGTCAACAGCGCACTGAAGCTGTTCGGCGAGCTGGTGGATGAGCTGGAGTCTCTGCTGTAATCCCACCTTTTACCGGGAGGGGCGGGAGAGCCCGCTCCTCCCGGACAGTTTTACAATTACAATACAATAAGGAGTGATCTCCCATGTATCCCTTTGATACCACCTACTGTCTCCAGCAGTTCCAGAACCTGCTGGCCATTGACAGCACCACCAGCCAGTTCCGTGAGGTCCAGGATTATCTGATCGCCGAGCTGGACCGGCTGGGCTACGACAGCTACATCACCCATAAGGGCGGTGTCATCGCCGACCTGGGCGGCACTGGCAATGCCCTTGCTGTGACCGCACATCTGGACGACATTGGATTGATGGTCCGCAAAGTCAACGCCGACGGCACGCTGAACGTGTGCCCCGTGGGCGGTCTGTATCCCTTCTACTGCATGGGTGAGAACGTCCGTATCCACACCCGGGACGGCAAGGTCTACACCGGCACCGTCTGCCGCACCCCCAACTCCGTTCACGTGACGGAGGAGGAGCTGCGGGTTGTGGCGCCGGACTTCCGCACCAACGTGTGCGTGGTGCTGGATGAGCCCGTGAGCTCCGCCGCCGAGACCCGCGCCCTGGGCGTGGAGACCGGCGACATGATCGCATTGGACCCCCGGTTCGTCCGCTCCGGCGACTATCTCAAATCCCATTTTGTGGACGACAAGGCCCTGGCAGCCGTGCTGCTGACCGCCATGAAGTACATCCATGACAACAAGCTCACTCCCAACCGCCAGGTTTACGCTTACTTCGCCATGTACGAGGAGATCGGCCACGGCACCTCCTGGCTGCCGGAGGACGTGAAGGACATCCTGGCGCTGGATATCGCCCCCACCGGACCGGACCAGACCTCCGATGAGCGGAAGGTATCCATCTTCGCCAAGGACTCCCGCTATCCCTACCACTGGGAGATGACCAACGAGGTCCGCGCCGCCGCCATCGACGCCGGGGTGGACTACGTGATGGACATCTTCACCCCCCACTATGGCACCGACTGCGATACGTCCATTGCCGCCGGCTATGACGTGCGACATGCCGCCATCGGACCCGGCACCGCCAACAGCCACGGCTACGAGCGCACCCATATCGACGGCCTGCGCAACACCTATGCCCTGCTTCTGGCATATCTGGGGGTATGAGGATGGATCGCACCATCACCGTCAAAGGCAGCGCCAAGCTGTCCCTCCGGCCGGATTACGTGGTCATCACCATGAATCTCACCGCCGAGGACAAGAGCTATGACGAGGCTATGGCCCAGGCCAACGCCCGGCTGGAGGCCCTGCGGGGTGCCCTGGCCGCCATCGGCTACGACCGCAAGGATCTGAAAACCGCCAGCTTTAACGTGTCCACCGAGTACGACTTCCAGAATGACCGGAACGGCAACGGCCGCCGCGTCTTCCGGGGCTATGCCTGCGCCCACGACCTCAAGCTGGTGCTGGACTTCGACGCCGCCCGCCTGGGCGAGACCCTCTCCGCCATCACCGGCTGCGAGGCCACACCGGATCTGAACGTCCGCTTTACCGTCAAGGACCCCGACGCCGTGTCCGACGAGCTGCTGCGCCAGGCCTCCGAAAATGCCCTGCGCCGGGCAAAGGTCCTGGCTGCCGCCTCCGGCGTGGAGCTGGGGCAGCTGGTGCGGGTCGATTACAGCTGGGGTGACCGGGACTTCGTCTCCCCCACCGCCTTCGCCGCCGGCGGCATGCTCCGCAAGGCCAAGGCGTCTATGGATTTTACCCCGGAGGACATCGACGTCAACGATCAGGCCACCTTCGTGTGGGAGATACTGTAAACTATCTATTCAATAGAAAGCGGGAACGCCGATTCGGCGTTCCCGCTTTCCTTATCATCATATTATTCGATCCGAGCCAGGATCACGGTCTTGCCCTCCACACTCATGCGGATGTCCAGGCTGCCGTCCCGCTCCCGGCGCTGCATCTCGATGGTCTGACCCTCATAGCACGGTGCTTTGAAGTGGATCTCCAGATCCTGCACGTTCAATTCCTCCCATTCCCGGGTGGAAAATGCTCCGGCCAGCGCCCGGACATAGGCCACGTTGTTCATATGGCCGCCCACATCGATGTCGGTGGAGGATACCACGTGTCTGGCAAAGATCGGTTCGCCGTCAAAATTGTCCCGCAGCCGGGAAAAGGGCTCGTCCCATACCACATCGGAACGCATCTCCAGTTCCCGGGGGTAAATATCCGACGCGGGTTGGAGTTTCCCGGTCTCAGTGTTGATCACTGCCCACTCGGTCTTGCCGACAGCCAGTACCTCCTCCCCGGCCAGGATACGGTAATCCCGGTTGCAGCGGATCCTGTCCGCCGGCTCGGGCCACGTCTCGCCGGTAATGGTATCGGCCATACGGGGCCGGCGCAGGAAGCGGATCCTGGTCTTCACCGTCAGCCAGAAGAGATGGCGCGCCGCCAGATCCCACATGCCGATGCCCAGGGAATTGGCGTGCTCCGCTGCCAGATCCATGCAGATCCCGAAGGTGTCCGGCACCCCCAGATCGCCGCTGTAGTCGCAGATGCCGGGATAGACCAGCATATTACGTTTCAGTGTGTTCTCCATGTTTTTCATGCTCCGTTTCATATTCCAGTACCTTGCGGAACTGGGTTTCATACAATTCCCGATATGTGCCGCCCAGGGCCAGCAGCTCCTCGTGGGTGCCCTCCTCGGCAATAACGCCGTCACGCACCACCAGGATGCGGTCGGCCTTGAGGATGGTGCTGAGACGGTGGGCGATGACGATACTGGTCCGACCCTCCATCAGCACCTCCAGCGCGTCCTGAATGGCGTTTTCGGAGATGGAGTCCAGAGCCGATGTGGCCTCATCCAGGATCAGGATCTTCGGATCCTTCAGGATCACCCGTGCGATGGAGAGGCGCTGCTTCTCGCCGCCGGAGAGCTTGAGTCCCCGGTTGCCCACCACGGTGTCGTAACCGTCCGGCTGGGCGGCGATAAAGTCGTGGAGATTGGCGATGGTGCAGGCCCGTTCCAGGTCCGCCTGGGTGGCGCTCTCGTTGGCGTAGAGCAGGTTCTCCCGGATGGTTCCGTTGAAAAGGTACGTCTCCTGGGTCACCACGCCGATCTGCTGACGCAGATAAGTCAAATCAAAGTCCCGCACATCCACGCCGCCGATGCGCACCGCACCGCTTGTCACATCGTACAGCCGGGGGATCAGGTTCACCACCGTGGACTTGCCGGAACCGGATGCGCCCACAATGGCGTACATCTTCCCGCCGGGCACGGTGAAGTGGATGTCCGTCAGCAGAGGCTTTTCCGGGTCATAGGAGAAAGCCACGTGGTCGTACGCCACGTCCGCATCGGTGACGTCCGGCTTTTTGCCGTTCTCCGGAGACCGGATGGGATTGGGCAGGTCAAAGTAGTCAAAAATGCGGGTGAACAGGGCCAGGGACCGGGTGAAGTCCACGTGGATGTTCAGCAGCGATTCCACGGGCCGATACAGCCGGTTTACCAGCGCCACCATGGCGATGATGGTGCCGACCTTCAGCGTCGTGTCCGCCTGGGCGATGATGAAGTAGCCGCCGGCAAAGTAGATCAGCAAGGGGGCAAGCTGGGTGAACATACCCATGACCACCCGGAACCACTTGCCGCTGCGCTGCTCCTTGAGCTGCAGATCCGTCACTTCACCGTTGACAGTGACGAACCGCTCATACTCCCGCTGCTCCCGGGTAAACAGCTTCACCAGCAGCGAACCGCTGACGGACAGGGTCTCGTTGACCAGCTGGTTGATCTCGTCGTTCTTGGCCTGGCTGTCGCTGAGGATCTTCCATCGCGTTTTGCCCACCCGCCGCGTGGGCAGGATCAGCAGCGGGATCACCACAATGCCCACCAGGGCCAGACGCCAGCTCATCGTAAACAGGGCTACCAACGTGGTCACCACCACTGCCAGGTTGCTGACGATGCTGCTGAGGGTGCCGGAGATCACGGAACTGACGCCGCTGATATCGGTGTTCATACGGGTGATGATGTCGCCCTGTTTCTCCGAGGTGAAAAAGGCATGGGGCATGTGCTGGAGGTGATCGTACATCTGGTTCTTCATGTCGAAGATGATTTTCTGGGAGATCCAGGCGTTGATATAGCTCTCCAGCACGCCGATGATCTGGGAGGCGGCCAGTGCCAGGAAGGCGTAGAGCAGCAGCCTTACCAATTTTGCCATGCTGCCGCCTGCCTGGATCTCATCGGCAATCTGTCCGGTGATGATACTTGGCCGCAGGCCAATCACCGCCGAGAGCAGAATGGCGATAAACACCAGCACGAACTGGAACCAGTATGGCCGCAGATAGGATAGAATTCGCCGGATCAGCGCACCGGACACCTTGGGACGACTCTTCTTCTCTTCATCGGTCAAAAAGCCCCGGGGACCGAAGGATCTTCCGTTGGGAGGGGACATTGCGCTCACCCCTTTCTCTCTTGTGGCATTATTTTACTCTGCCTGGTTGGTCCCGTCAAGAAAAACGCTCCCCGGTAGGGGAGCGTTGAAACAGTGATCAGCTTTTGGCGTGGATCTGGTTGCCGCAGCAGGGACAGGTGATGATGATATGGCCCTTGCCCCGGGGAACACGGCACACAGCCCGGCAGCGGTCGCAGGTGAAGTACCGATGCTCTTTGTCCCGCGCCTGATTCCTGGCGTTGGAGAAGCGGCGCTGAACCGGATACCAGACCTTGTTAAGGAATGCCCCATTCTCCGCGCGGCGGCGGTAGAGGTTGCGGGAGAAAAAGCGGAACAGCATGCAGACGACCAGCAGCGTGGACAAAATGCTGAAAACGGCGCTGATGAGCCCGGACCGCAGAAAAATGCCGGCCACGTTGACGGCAATCAGCAGCCAGACCATGCACAATCCCAGCTGATCCATCCCGTTTCGGCCGTACATAAAACGGGAAACAGCATTGCCGACTCGCTGCAAAAAACTCACGGGTCCATTTCCTCCCCCTCATGAAATAACAAGTGTATTTTACAAAAAAACAGCCCACCCGTAAAGAGGGCAGGATCAAAATTAACAGTTTGGACACTATTTGTCGGAAAGTGATCCTCTTTTCCGCATTCTCCGTTGCAATCTGCCGGCCAAATTGGTATAATGTATGTGTATTATTATGCACATTGGGGCCGGCAGACATGCGCCCGCCGGCCCCTATCTGAAAAGCGGTGCGGCAGCGTCCCGGCCGGGGCGAACCGTGCTGCGTTGGAGACGCCGGAGCCGCCTGCACCCGCTTAGGGTATCCTATGCCGGGGCTGCGGCAGCGGTGCAATTCTGGGAAAGGACTGTCCTGTTATGATCAAGATCGCCCCCTCCATTCTGTCCGCTGACTTTGCCAATCTCCAGCGGGATATCGAAGCCATTTCCACCGCCGATTACGTCCACGTGGACGTGATGGACGGGCTGTTCGTGCCCAATATCTCCATTGGCATTCCGGTGGTGAAGTCCATCCGCCCGGTGACCGATCTGCCGCTGGACGTACACCTGATGATCGACCGGCCCGTGCGCTACGTGGAGCAGTTCTGCGACGCCGGGGCCGATCTCGTCACCTGCCACGTGGAGGCCGACACGGAGGAGAATATTCATGCGGCCATAGAGAAGATCCACGCCAGGGGGAAACGCGCCGGCGTGGTGGTAAAGCCCAAAACCCCGGCCAGCGCCGTGCTGCCCTTCATCGACCAGGTGGACATGGTGCTGGTGATGACGGTGGAACCCGGCTTCGGCGGGCAGAAGTTTATGGCCGACATGATGCCCAAGGTGGCTCAGATCCGCGGCTATATCGACGCCCTCAACCCCTCCTGTGAACTGGAGGTGGACGGCGGTGTGGATCCTGTTACCGCCCGCGTCTGCGTGGCCTCCGGTGCCAACGTGCTGGTGGCGGGCAGCGCCGTATACAAGGCCCCGGATATCGAGGCCAGAATCCGTGAGTTGAGAGGTTGATCCGATGGAATATTTTCCCGCACCGCTGGAAAAACTGGTGGAACAATTTGCCCGCCTGCCGGGCATCGGCGGCAAGAGCGCCCAGCGCCTTGCCTTTCACGTGCTGGATCTGCCTATGGAGGACGCCCAGGAATTTGCCGATGCCATTGTGGCTGCCAAGAAGAGCGTGACGCTGTGCCCCGTCTGCCAGAACCTCACCGAGGGCGGTCTGTGCCCCATCTGCGCCTCTCCCCGCCGGGACGAATCCACCATCTGCGTGGTGGCCGATTCCCGGGACGTGGTGGCCATTGAGCGATCCCGGGAGTTCAACGGCCGCTACCACGTGCTCCACGGGGTGCTGAGCCCCATGAACCACGTGGGTCCCGACGATCTGCACATCAAGTCCCTGCTGGACCGTGTGGCTGCCGGCGGCATCCAGGAGGTCATCATGGCCACCAACCCGGACACAGAGGGTGAAGCCACCGCCCTTTACATCTCCCGGCTTCTCAAGCCCTTTGGCGTCAAGGTGACGCGTCTGGCCTACGGCATTCCCGTGGGCAGCCACTTGGAATATGCCGATGACGCCACGCTGATGCGTGCCCTGGCCGGCCGGCAGGAGCTGTGAGGATCATGAAAAAGCTATTCGCCGTCCTTTTGGCTGCCGCCATGCTTTGGGGCCTCGCCGCCTGCGGCGCGCCGGAAAAAGCGGAAATCAGCCTGTTCGCCATGGACACATACATGACGCTGGTGGCCTATGGGGACGAGGCAAGCGATGCGCTGACAGAATCCGCCCGAGCCATCAATGACCTGGAGCAGCGGCTCTCCCGCACCCGGGAGGGCAGTGAAATCCGGGCGGTGAACCACAGCGGCAGAGCAGCCATAGACAGCGAGACCGCCGCGCTGCTCACGGAGGCGCTGGTCTTCAGCGCCGAAACCGATGGCGCATTTGACATCACTGTGGCTCCCCTGGTGGATTTGTGGGCTATCAACAGCGATTCGCCCCATATTCCCTCCCAGGCAGAGATCGACGCGCTGCTGCCCCTGATTGGCTGTGATCATGTGACGGTTGATGGAAGCGCCGTCACACTGGACGTGGGCTGCGCCATCGACCTGGGCGGCATTGCCAAGGGCTACGCCAGCGATGTGGTGGCGGAGATTTTTGCGGAACACGGCATCAAAAGCGGCACTATTTCTCTGGGCGGCAACGTGTACGTCTGCGGCAAGCGCCCGGACGGCAAGCCCTGGAACGTGGCCGTGCAGGACCCGCAGGGCGACGGTTATGCCTGTATGCTGTCCCTCACCGACACCTTCGCCGTCACCTCCGGCGGTTATCAGCGCTATTTCACCGCCGAGGACGGCACCGTTTATCAACACATTATCGACCCCGCCACCGGGTATCCCGCCCGAAGCGATCTGCTGTCGGTGACGGTGGTGTGCCCCAGCGGCACCCGTGCCGACGCCTACTCCACCGCCCTGTACGTCATGGGCGAGGAGGCGGCCATCCGCTTCTGGGAGTCGCAGCAGGCCGGCGATCACGCCTTTGAGGCGGTATTCGTCACCGCCGACGGGCGTATCGCCTGCACGCCGGGGCTGGCCGATCAATTCGTTCCGCAGGAGGACGCCTCCTATGAAGTCCAAATCCTCAACCGTTAAAACCCGTCCCACTCCCTGGGATGCGCTGGTATTCGCAGCGGTGGCAGCCCTTGCCGTGCTGACCGCTGTGGTATTCTACGGTCCGAAGGCCCGCACCAACGCCCCCCTCACCTGTGTGGTATCCGTGGGCGGCGAGGTGATGGACCACGTTCCCCTGGCATCCTTTGCCGGGGAACACACCTATTCCCACAACGGCTATACCCTGACTGTCCGGGTCTCTGGGGGTCAAGTAGAAGTCCTTCACAGTAACTGTCCCGGGCAGGATTGCGTCCACTCCGGTCCCATCAGCCGGGCGGGGCAGTCGCTGGTCTGCCTGCCGGCCCAGGTGGTGATCCATCTGGAAAGCGGCGCAGACGGGCCTGACGTGATCGTGGGGTGAGCGTATGAAGTTTTCTGTAAAAAAGCTGGCTCTGTGCGCCGTCCTGGCGGCTCTGGCTCTGGGGCTGAGCACCCTGGAAAACCTTTTCCCCGTATCTCTGATCGTACCGCTGCCGGGCGTGAAGCTGGGTCTTGCCAACATCGTCACCGTGTTCGCGCTCTACGAGCTGGGCGCGCTGGAGGCGCTGGCCATTCTGGTGACGCGCTGCCTGCTGGGCGGTCTCTTCTCCGGCACGGCCACCGCCCTCCTCTTCTCCCTGCTGGGCGGATTGTGCGCCATGGGCGTGATGATCCTGCTCAAGCGCAGCCGCCGCCTGTCGGTCTACGGTGTTTCCGTGGGCGGCGCCGCCGCCCATAACGCAGGCCAGATTCTGGCCGCAATGATCACTCTGGGCAACACCATGGTGGTGGGCTACCTCCCCTTTTTGCTGGCGGTGGCCCTCATCACCGGCACGCTCACCGGCTTCGTGGTGAGTCTTCTCCTCCGGGCAACGGCCCACCTGCATCTGACCAATCAATCCGATTATAGATAAGGAGCAGCCATATGGACAAGAAAGATTCTATCATCCTGCAGCAGCTGGAGGTCATCCGCTCCATGACGGAGAACAACCTTCGCCGCATGGATAACGACTTCTGGGGCACCCCTTTTGCCAACGTGGGCAAATCTGACAGCCCCGCCACTCCCGGCACAGGCGAGGTCAAAAAGGACCAGCCCCCCACCGCCGACGGCAAGGAAAAGGAGCCGGAGGTGCGGGAGGAGGAGCTTCCGCCGGAGCCCATTGAGGACCTGCTCAAGGAGCTGGACGGCTATATCGGCCTGGCCGCCATCAAGGAGGAGGTCCGCAACCTCATCAACATGGTGCAGGTCTACAAGCTGCGCCGGGAGCACGATCTTCCCACCACGGACATGTCTCTCCATATGGTGTTCACCGGCAATCCCGGCACCGGCAAGACCATGATCGCCCGGTTGATGGCCCGGATCTACCGCTCGCTGGGCATTTTGTCCAAGGGGCAGTTGGTGGAGGTGGACCGCAGCGGCCTGGTGGCCGGCTACGTGGGCCAGACCGCCATCAAGACCTCCAAGGTCATTGAGAAGGCCATGGGCGGCGTGCTGTTCATCGACGAGGCCTATGCCCTCAACGGCCGCAGCGAGAATGATTTCGGCCAGGAGGCCATTGACACCGTGCTGAAGGCCATGGAGGACCACCGGGACGATCTGGTGGTCATCGTGGCGGGCTACACCGATCTCATGCACAAGTTCATTCACTCCAACCCCGGCCTGGAGTCCCGGTTCAACCGTTTCCTGGAGTTCGCCGACTACACCCCCGACGAGATGATGGGCATCTTCAAGATGCAGTGCAAGAAGGGCTTCTACACACTGGCCGACGGCGTGGAAGAGCTGGTGCGGGACTATATCGTGGAGGAAAACGTGGACCCCAACACCTTCGGCAACGGCCGCGGCGTCCGCAATATCTTTGAGAACATCCTGGTCCAGCAGAACAACCGCCTTGCTGCTATGGAGAACATCACCCGGGAGGATCTCATGACCATCACGGAGGACGACGTGCTCCACGCCCGGGGCAAGATTGACTGATTTGGTGCAATTACAAAGCGTGACAAGCAAAACTGCTTGTCACGCTTTTTTATCCGCCGAATCGGCTTGTCTCACTTTTTCCGTCTCAGCAGCCAGAAGTGGTTCTGCCCGTCACGGGTATTCTCCACATCGCAGGACAGGTTCAGCTTCTTCCCCTTGTTTCTCTCCAGCAGAACCCCCAAGATCGTGTTGGCAAAGGCCATATTATATGCGTCCTTCTCATCATCCACCAGGAAGCACAGGGCATACTCCTCCCCGCTCTCCAGATCGCTGATATCCGCCAGGAACTCCCTGACGTGGCCCCATCCGTGGCGCTCATACACGATTTCACAGGTGGGATCCTGCAGCAGATTCAAATACCGTTCTTCCTCCGCCGGAGCGTCGCTCCGGTGGTACTCCTCATAATCGATCTCCTCCGGGGGATTCACAGCCAGTTCCCTGAACATCTGCTCGATGCTGCTGATGATTGCGTCGTACTGCTGCCTGTCGATCCCGAACTCCTCGCAGGGGTCAAACCGCTGCATGGAGTCCACGATCTTCTCCTTCGTCTCCTGGATTTTCTTCTGGATCTCGCTCATCTCGTTCTGATATGACCGCTGGATCTCTCTGATTTCCTGCAATCTCCGCTCCTCCTGGGCAATCTTCGCCTCAAAGGCCCGGTAGATCACAGAATTGTCCGCATCAAGGAGCTCCTTGATCTCTTCGATGGTGAAGCCCGCCCTCTGAAGATTCTTGATTTTCACAAAAGTGAGGGCCTGCTCCTCCTCATAATAGCGATACCCCGTCCAGCGATCCACTCGCGTTGGCTTGAGCAGATCTACGCTGTCGTAATAGCGCAATGTCTGAGGATTGCAGTCACAGAGTCCGGCAAATTCCTTGATGGTCATATCGTCGCCCCCTTTCTGAAACCGTTATATCATTGCAGTTCACTGAAAGGTCAATACTCTTTTTTATCTTTTTTACTCCATCTCGTCCAGCGTCAGCTCGAAGCTCTTGAGGAAATGCTCACGGAAATAGTCCAGCTCCGGGAGATCGTAGCTGTCCAGTGCCGCCGCCGTCTGCTCGGCGGCTTTTTTGAACTCGTCGTTGCCCGCCTTCAGCTCCTCCACGCACTTGATGTAGGCCGAGAGCTTGTCCGCCGCCTTCACCAGCGTCTCGATGTCCTCATCCACCGGCTGGAGGATGTCCTCATAGTCCGGCCGCAGCTCCTCCGGCAGCATCCCCAGCAGCTTGTCATTGGCCACGGACTCCACCTGCTTGTAGGCGTCGCGGATGTCCGGGTTGTAGTACTTGATGGGGGTGGGCATATCGCCGGTCAAGATCTCGCTGGCGTCATGAAAGAGTGCCGCCACCGCCACGGCGCCGGGATCCACCTGTCCGCCGAAAAAGCGGTTGCGGATCACCGCCAGGGCGTGGGCCAGCACCGCAACCTGGTGGCTGTGCTCCTGGATGTTCTCGGTGTAGCTGTTGCGCATCAGCGCCCAGCGGTTGATAAACCGCATACGTCCCATATAGGCAAAAAAGTGGTTCATTGTTCCACGACCTCCCCCAGTAGTTTTTCTCCGTCAGTGCCGGTGATGTGTACACGCAGCACCTGATTGTGATGATTCTCTCCCGGGGCCTCCACCTCCATGTAGTTGGGGGCGTGACCCGTATAGCAGCCCGTTCTCCCCGGCTGCTCAAACAGCACCGGGAAAACCTGCCCCACGCAGCCCTCCAGATACGCCCGGTGCATCTCTGAAGCCACAGCGGCGGCCCGGTGGGCACGCTCTTCCTTCACAGATGCCGGAATCTGCTCCATGGCGGCGGCCTTGGTGCCGGGACGGATGGAGTAGGGGAACACGTGCATGGCGGCAAAGCGGCACCGCTGAATAAACGCCAGCGTCTCGGCAAACTCCTCCTCCGTCTCGCCGGGGAAGCCGGTGATGAGATCGGTGGTAACGGCGGGACGGTCAAAGAACCGGTTCAGCAGCTCCACCGACTGATAATACCGGGCGGTATCGTACTTCCGGTTCATCCGGCGCAGCGTAGCATCGCAACCGCTCTGGAGGGACAGATGGAAATGGGGACAAAGGTTGGGCAGCTTGGATGCCCGGCGGCAGAAGTCCTCTGTGATGGTACGGGGCTCCAACGATCCCAGCCGGATGCGCATGTCCCCCGCCGCAGCGCTGACGGCCTCCAGCAGGTCGATGAGGCCCACGTTGCCGGGCAGATCCCGGCCGTAGGAGGAGATCTCAATGCCCGTGATGACGATCTCCCGGTAACCCTGCTCGCACAGTTCTTTTGTCTGCTCCACGGCGATCTCCAGCGGCAGAGAACGAACGGGTCCCCTGGCAAAGGGGATGATGCAGTAGGTGCAGAAGTTGACGCACCCGTCCTCCACCTTCAGCATGGCCCGGGTGCGGCTGGCCATGCCGCCCGCTGGCAATACCTCAAAGGTGCGGCGGCGCAGGGCGTCATCCAGCAGCGTCAAGGGCTGGCGCTCTTGTGCGGTCTGCTCCAGCAGATCCAGGAAGGCCATGCGGTCCCCGGTGCCGGCAATGAGGTCAAGCTCCAGTCCCGCCGCCTCTTTAGCATGGGTCTGGACGTAGCAGCCGCAGGCGGCCACCACGGCGTCCGGGTTCAGCTTCTTGCACCGGCGGATCATCTGCCGGGATTTCTTGTCGCTGACTGCCGTCACCGAGCAGGTGTTGACGATGTAGGCGTCCGCCGCCGACTCGAAATCCACCAGCTCGTGGCCCCGGCGCAGCAGCTCCTGCTCCATGGCCTGGGTCTCATATTGATTCACCTTGCAGCCCAGGGTATAAATGGCTACTCTCATTACTTTCTCCTTGCGCTTTCTGCGCATATTTTGTATAATATAGTTTACTGTTTTATTATACTGTATGGCGCCGCCGGTGGCAAGCCCCGGCAGGCGAAAAACCTTGCAAAGGAGCGCTCACCTTGCACTATCTGGATCACGCCGCCACCACGCCCGTCCCCAAGGCTGTGGCGGATCGGATGTATGACATATTGACCGGTCAGTTCGGCAATCCCTCCGCCCAGTACCCCATGGGTCGGGATGCCGCCGCTCTGGTGGAGGACTGCCGCGCCACGATCGCGGCTGTGCTGCGCTGTAAAGCAGCCGCCCTTGTCTTCACTTCCTGCGGAACAGAGAGCAACAACTGGGCCATCCGCTCTGCGGTGTGGCACGGCCGCCACACCGGCAAGCACATCATCACCACGGCGGTGGAGCACAGCGCCGTACTGGAGCCCCTGAAGGCTTTGGCCCAGGAGGGGTACGAGGTCACGTATCTCAAGCCGGACAACCGGGGCAGCATCACCGCCCGGCAGGTTTTTGACGCACTGCGGGAGGACACCGTCCTCGTCAGCGTCATGCTGGTGAACAACGAGACCGGCTGCATCTTCCCCGTGGAGGAGATCGCCCGCGGTCTGCGGGAACGGAAGAGCCGCGCCCTGCTCCACTGCGACGCTGTGCAGGGCTTTTTGAAGGTGCCCTGCGCTCCTGCCGACTGGGGTGTGGATCTCATGAGCCTCTCCGCCCACAAGATCGGCGGTCCCAAGGGCATTGGTGCACTTTATGTAAACCCCTCACTGCGGAGCTTCCGCCCCCTTCTCTATGGCGGCGGTCAGGAACGCGGCCTGCGCTCCGGTACCGAGGCCACCGCCCAGATCGCCGGGTTTGCCAAGGCGGTAGAGCTGCGGATGGATCACCTGACGGAGAATCTGGCCCACATGGCCGCTCTCAAGGCGTACTGCCGGACAAAGCTGTTGACGATTCCCGGCATGGAGACGGTTTCCGACGGCACCGCACCCCACATCCTTTGCATGTCCCTGCCCGGCTACCCCAGCGCCAATATCGTCACCGATCTGGGCGAACAGGGCGTCTGTATCAGCGCAGGCTCCGCCTGCCACAAGGGCAAGGCCAGCCACGTCATCACCGCCATGGGTCTGCCCAAGCGCACCGCCGCCGGGGTCATCCGTATCAGCTTCGGTCCGGAAACCACCCGGGAGGATATCGACGCGCTGTTCGAGGCTTTGAAATCCCATCAGGCCAATCGCTTCCCCATGCTATAATCCAACGAGGTGTTCCTATGATCCGACGACTCCGCAGCCGCCCCGCTTCCTTCTACCGGCGGCTTTGGGCGCTGACACTGCCCATTGCACTGCAAAACCTCATCACCTTTTCCCTGGGACTTATCGACACCTTCATGGTCAGCCAGCTGGGCAACACGGAGATGGCCGCCGTCACCGCCGCCAACGGCCCGGTGTTTCTGCTGATGAGCATGGTGTTCGGCATCCAGAGCGGCCTCAGCATCCTGGCCAGCCAGTACTGGGGCAAGCGGGACACGGAGAGCATCAGCCGCGCCCTGGGCGTGGCCTGTTTCCTGGGCACATCGCTGTCTCTGATTTTTGCTCTGGCCTTTGCCCTGTGGCCGGTGCCCATCATGGATCTTCTCAGCAACAGCCATGAGATCAGCGTGCTGGGCGCGCCGTATCTGCGGCTTATCGGCTTTTCCTACGTATGCAACATGGCCTCCAGCGTGTATGTCAGCGCACAGCGCAGCGTGGGCAACCCCCGCTTCGGCATGCTGCTGTTCGGTTCATCCACTATTCTCAACACGATCCTCAACTATATTCTCATCTACGGCCATTTCGGTGCGCCTGCACTGGGTATTGAGGGTGCGGCCCTCGCAACTCTCCTGTCCCGCGTGGCGGAGCTGGTGATCTGCGTAACCTACGCCCTGCGCAGCCGCAAACTGATATTGAACATTCCCGCTTTTCTCCGGCCGGGCTGGAGCATGCTGCGCCGCTTTGTGCGCTACGCATCCCCGGTTGTGCTCAACGAGCTGATGTGGGGAATGGGCAACTCCCTGCTGACGGTGATCCTGGGCTACATGGACACCTCCGTGGAGATGCTGGCGGCTTACTCCGTCACAGGCAACCTGGGCCGGCTGTTCCTGGTGGTCTGCTTTGGTCTGGGTATGGCCACCGGCGTGATGGTGGGCAACACCATCGGCGAGGGCGCAGACGAGGATGAGATCATGGATCTGAGCCAGGCGCTTCTGGACTTTACCACCGTGGTGGGGTTCATTTTGGCAGCCGTATCCCTTCTCCTGGTTCCTACCCTGTTCCAGCCGGTGGTCTTCCCCCTCTTTAAGCTCTACGGCACCTCCGCCGATATCGCCACGGCCCTGGCCGTAGCCGCCTTTGCGGCGACTCCCATCCACGCCTTTGCCATCTCCGCCGTCACCGGTGTGCTGCGCTCCGGCGGTGACGTGCGCTTCTCCACGGTGCTGGATATTGGCCCCCAGTGGCTCTTTGCCCTGCCGCTGACCGCCCTCACCGCTCTGGTGCTGAAAACCGGCTGCTGGCCGGTGGCCATTGCCATCCAGTCGGAGAACCTGCTGAAGGTGCCCCTGTGTCTGTGGCGCATCAACAGCCGGAAGTGGATCCACGACGTGACCGTGAAGGAGGACGTATGAGCCTGTTCTGCTGCCCTATCTGCGGCGCGCCTCTCCGGCGCACGGAGCGTACGTACCGCTGCCCTGCCGGTCATAGCTACGATATCGCCCGGGAGGGTTACACCCACCTGCTGCCCGCCAACCGCAAGCACTCCAAAATGCCGGGCGATGACAAGGGCATGGCCCATGCACGCCGCGCCTTTCTGGATAAGGGCTATTATCGTCCCCTTCGGGACGCGCTGTGCGAGCTGTCCGCTGCAATGACCGGAGATCGGCCCCGCGTGCTGGACAGCGGCTGCGGCGAAGGCTACTACACCGCCGGGATCCATGACGCCCTGGTCGGTGCCGGAAAGGCCCCGGAGATGGCGGGCATCGACATCTCCAAGAGCATCCTGCGCCTGGCCGCCAAACGACCGCAGCCCATCGAATACGCCGTGGCCTCCAGCTACCACCTGCCGGTGGCGGACGATAGCATCGAACTTCTCATCAACTGCTTCTCCCCCCTGGCGCTGGAGGAGTTTTGCCGGGTGCTGGTACCCGGCGGCCACTTCCTGTACGTGGTGCCATCGGCACAGCATCTGTGGGAAATGAAGGAGGTCCTCTACGATCATCCCTACCCCAACGAGGTGAAGGAGACACCTTATGAGGGCTTCCGCTACCTCACCATCCGCCACGTGGAGGCGGTGATCCGCCTGCAAACGCAGGAGGACATCCACGCCCTGTTTCAGATGACCCCCTACTACTGGAAGACGCCCAGGGACGGCAAGGCCCGTCTTTCTGCCCTGGATACCCTGGACACCACCATCTCCTTTGACATCCACGCCTACCAGCGAATTTGACCGAGAAAAGAGCTGATCGCCATGATGCAGATCCGAGAGAAATTTGAAAAAACCTTTCACACCATCCCCACCCATGTGTTTTCCGCCCCCGGCCGCACGGAGCTGAGCGGCAACCACACCGACCATCAGCACGGCCTCGTGCTGGCGGCAGCGGTGGAGCTGGATACCCGCGCGGCTGTAGCACTGAACGGCACCTCCATGATCCGGGTCCTGTCGGAGGGATACCCCCTCTGCGAGGTGGATCTCCGGGACCTCTCCATCCGCGCCGGCGAAAAGAACACAACCGCCGCTCTGATCCGCGGTGTGGCCGCCGGATTTGCCCAGCGAGGATGCACCTTGTCCGGCTTTGACGCCTACGTCACCTCCACAGTGCTGCCGGGCAGCGGTCTCAGCAGCTCCGCCGCTTTTGAGGTGATGCTGGGCACCGCCATCAATCACCTGTTCTCCGGCTGCGCCAATGCTGTGGAGATTGCAAAGATCGCCCAGTACGCCGAGAATGTATACTTCGGCAAGCCCTGCGGCTTGATGGACCAGATGGCATCCTCCGTGGGCGGCTGCGTGGCCATCGACTTTGCCGATCCCACTGTCCCGGTGGTCACGCCGGTGGAATTTGACTTCTCCGCCTGCGGCCATACCCTGTGCATCATCGACTCCGGTGCCAGCCACGCCGACCTCACCGATGAGTATGCAGCCATCCCCGCCGAGCTGCGTACTGTATGCGCCCTGTTTGGCAGGACCGTTCTGCGGGACGTGCCCGAGACAGATTTCTACGCTGCCATTCCCCGCGTGCGCGCCGCCGCCGGGGATCGCGCCGTTCTTCGCGCCATCCACATCTATGACGAGAACCGCCGCGTGGCGGCTCAGGTGGCTGCCCTGCAGCGCGGCGACTTCCATGATTTCCTTCGTTATGTAAATCTATCCGGTTTCTCCTCCCAGAATCTGCTCCAGAACGTGATCCCCACCGGGGCAACGGCCCACCAGGAGGTGGCGATGGCACTGGCACTGGCCCGCCATCTGCTGGGCGGACGGGGCGCCTGCCGGGTCCACGGAGGCGGTTTTGCCGGAACCATCCAGGCTTTTGTACCGGACGATATGCTGCCTGCATTCCGCACCGGGATCGATGCTGTTCTGGGCGAGGGCAGCTGCCACATCCTGTCCATCCGCCCCGTAGGGGGCACGATAGTAACTGGCTAACGTGTCTATTTTATGTTAACTGATTCATAGAGAAAGAAGAGCCTGCTCCCGACCGGGAGCAGGCTCTTCTTTCTTACTTTTTCTTACCGCCGTGGGTGGCCTTCATGCGCTTTTCATGGTTGAGAATGGTCTTGCGGATGCGCAGATTCTGGGGGGTGACCTCCAGCAGCTCGTCATCTGCCAGGAACTCCAGGCACTGCTCCAGGCTCAGCCGGCGGGGAGGCACCAGCCGCAGGGCCTCATCGGAGCCGGCGGCGCGCATATTGGTCATCTGCTTCTTTCTGCACACGTTGACGGTGATGTCCTCCACCTTGGGGCTGACGCCCACCACCATTCCCTCATACACTGCCACACCGGGGCCAATGAACAGTGCGCCGCGATCCTGCGCGTTGAACAGGCCGTAGCTGACGCTCTCGCCGGTCTCAAAGGACACCAGAGAGCCGGTGTTGCGGCGCTGGAGATCGCCCTTATAGGGGGCGTAGGAATCAAAGACGCTGGCCATAATGCCCTCACCCCGGGTATCGGTGAGAAACTCGTTGCGGTAGCCGAACAGGCCGCGGGACGGCACTTTGAACTCGATCTTCATGCGGCTGCCCACGGGGGTCATCTCCACCAGGTCCGCCTTGCGGGAGCCCAGCTTCTCGATGACGGCGCCAACGCTCTCACTGGGCACGTCCACCACCAGGCGCTCGATGGGCTCGCACTTCTTGCCATCGATGGTCTGGTACAGCACGCGGGGAGGACTCACCTGAAACTCGTAACCCTCGCGCCGCATGGTCTCAATGAGAATGCTCAGGCTCATCTCGCCGCGGCCGGCCACGTTGAAGGCATCCATGGCGCCCTCGATCTCGCTGACCCGGAGGCTCACGTCCTTCAGCGTTTCCCGCCACAGGCGGTCCCGCAGCTGACGGGAGGTGACGTACTTGCCCTCGCGCCCGGCAAAGGGGGAGTCGTTGACGGAGAAGGTCATCTCCACGGTGGGGGCGCTGATCTTCACAAAGGGCAGGGGCTCCACACATTCGGGGGCGCAGATGGTGTCGCCGATGGTGATGTCGCCGATGCCGCTGAGGGCGATGATGTTCCCGGCGGTGGCCTCCGTGACAGCCACGCGGCTCAGGCCCTCAAACTGGTAGAGGCTGACGGCCTTGGCCTTCTTGGCAGGGGCGTCGGGATCGTGGTAGTTGCACACCGCGATCTCCTGGTTCTGCTTCAGGGTGCCCCGTTCAATGCGGCCGATGGCGATGCGGCCCACAAACTCGTTGTAGTCGATGGAGGACACCAGCATCTGGAAGGGCTCGTCCACGTTTGCCTCGGGGGCGGGAATATAGTCCAGAATGGTGTCGAACAGGGGCTTGAGGTCGGTGCCCGGCACGTCCGGGGAATAGGACGCGATGCCCTGGCGGGCGGAGCAGAACAGCATGGGGCTGTCCAGCTGATCGTCGGTGGCGTCCAGATCCAGCAACAGCTCCAGCACCTCGTCCACCACCTCGTGGATGCGCTGGTCGGGCCGGTCGATCTTGTTGACCACCACGATGACCCGGTGGCCCAGCTCCAGGGCGCGGCTGAGGACGAAGCGCGTCTGGGGCATGGGGCCCTCGGCGGCGTCCACCAGCAAAATGACGCCGTTGACCATCTTCAGAATGCGCTCCACCTCGCCGCCGAAGTCGGCGTGGCCCGGGGTGTCCACAATGTTGATCTTGGTGTCGCCGTAGCGAATGGCGGTGTTCTTGGCCAGAATCGTGATGCCCCGCTCCCGCTCCAGATCGCCGGAGTCCATGACGCGGTCCACTGTCTCCTGATTCTCCCGATAGACGCCGCCCTGCTTGAGCATCTCGTCCACCAGCGTGGTCTTGCCGTGGTCGACATGGGCGATGATCGCCACGTTTCTAAGCTTATTGTCCTGCAAAGGAAAAACCCCTTTCTCCTGGGTAAAATAGTCGCATTAACCTTGACATTATATGCTCTGACGGCTTCGATTGCAAGACTATTTTCCGGATTTCCGTCCAAAAAACGCACAATTCCGCGTTGACAAGGCCGGGGCTTCATAGTAAAATAGCATTCGGCACACGCCCCAGTAGCTCAGCAGGATAGAGCGACCGCCTCCTAAGCGGTAGGTCGGAGGTTCGAATCCCCTCTGGGGTGCCAAAGGGAAGGGATCCCCATCGGGGGAATCCCTTCCCTTTTATTGTTTGTCCATCCCTGAAAAAGCAACTGGACAAAGTGCCGCTTTGCGTCTACTATAGAGCCATAGAAATTGACAGGAGGCCTCCTCAATGAACGCTGCGCCACAAGCCGTGCCATCCAAGCCCGATTTCATCACTGCCCTGCGCCGGGAACTGCATCACTATCCGGAACCCGCCTGGATGGAGTACCGCACCACCTGCCGCGTGGTGGAGCTGCTGACCGCTCTGGGAATCCCCGTCCGGTACGGCTCCGCCATCCACAGCCGACCCCATATGTACGGCCTCCCCTCCCCCGCCGCAGATGAAGCTGCTCTGGAGCGGGCCCGGCAGGAGGGCTGCGACGGTGCGCTTTTGGCAGCCATGGCCGGCGGTTATACAGGGTGTGTGGCCACCATTGACGGCGCACATCCCGGGCGAACGCTGGCAGTTCGGGTGGATCTGGACTGCAATACGCTTCCCGAAAGTCTGGACGCGGACCGCCTCCCTGTCCGGGAGGGATTTGCTTCCTGCCATGACGGCTTCATGCACGCCTGCGGACATGACGGTCATACTGCCATCGGATTGGCCCTTGCGGCACAGCTCTGGGATCACCGTCAGGAGCTTCACGGACAGGTACGGATCATCTTCCAGCCGGCGGAAGAAGGGCTGGGCGGCGGAACCAGTATGGTGGAGGCCGGCGTACTGGACGGCGTGGACATTCTGCTGGGCAGCCATATCAGCATGGGGCTGGCGCCTGTGGGCACCGTTGCCGCCGGAACCCACGGCTTTCTGGCAAGCACCAAAATGGACGTTCTGATCCATGGCCGCGGCGCTCACGCCGGTGTGTGCCCGGAAGAGGGCCGCAACGCGCTGGCGGCAGCGGCGGCCGCCGTTACCAATCTGCTGGCCATCTCCCGCAGCGGGCAGGGCGCCAGCCGCATCAACGTGGGCTCACTGGTCTCCAAAGCCGGGCGCAACGTGATCCCACCGGAGGCGGCGCTGTCACTGGAAACCCGCGGCGCCACGGATGAAATCAACCGCTATATGGAGGACGCCGCCCTGCGGGTCATCGACGCTGCCGCCCAGATGTACGGCTGCACCGTGGAGCACCGGATCATGGGGCGCGGCGACTGCACAGACAGCACGCCGGAGCTGGCGGAGCGGGTGATGGAGATTCTGAGGCGGATCCCCGGTGTAAAGGAAATCCTCCCATCCTTCAACTTCCGCGCCAGTGAGGACATCACCACCATGATGCGGCGCGTCCAGACCCAGGGCGGCCAGGCTACGGAGCTGATCTTCGGCGCGGAGATCGCCGCGCCGCACCACAGTGAGCGATTCGACTTTGACGAGGCGGTGCTCCCGCTGGCGGTCCGTGTGCTCACGGAGCTTGCGCTGTCACTGAATTAAACAAACGGTACATCCCATAAAACAAGACCACCCGTATGGGTGGTCTTGTTTTATGTTAACTAAATGTCCTTATCCCCGGCGTGCCTCGATGAGGGGCTGCTCCCAGTCAATGGTGCCCCCCAGCTCCGATGCCGCGGCGTCGGCCTCGGCGCGGAACGTCTCCAGCATGGCGGCCTCCCGTTTTCTGGACCGGCGGCCCTTGCCGTGATAGATCTCCCGCTCGGCATAAGCATCGTAGGAGATGGCAAAATCCTCCGGATCCCGGTGGGGGAAAAAGCTGACGCTGACGGTGTAGCGGATCTGTCCGCCTTCGGAATCAGAGGTCAGCTTCACCGATGCGCCATGGCGCTCCAGGCCGTTGAAAACACAGTTCCCTGCAAAGTACTGTGCATAAACGTCAATGACCATTCTCTTTTCCTCCTTATATTCTGCCGCTGAGGTGGAGCCACAGATAGACTCCGGCGGCGATCTCCAGTACCAGGATCAGTGGGATAAACACCTGAAAATACCAGTGCTTCGTCTTATGATGGAACATGTGCATCCCCAGAAAAGCGCCCAGACCGCCGCCCAGCAGAGCAAGGAGGAAAAGGGTCTTTTCCGGTATGCGCCACTTCTGTTTGCGGGCCTTGATCTTGTCCGCGCCAAAGACTGTAAAGGCAATCACATTTACGAGGATCAGATACCCGATCAGTACCCAGAGCCACGGCTTCCCCATGTCACGCCCTCTTCAGCGCCGCCAGAGCGCAGGCGGTTTTGGCCGCCAGGCGGGCGTTGTTGTAGACCAGCTGGATGTTGGAGTTGAGGCTGTCACCGCCGGTAAGCTCCTTGACCCGGGCCAGCAGGAAGGGCGTGGCTGCCTTGCCATGGATGCCCTGCTCCACGCTCTCGGCCACGGCCTGATCGATGGCCTTGTTGATGACGTCCGCATCCATGGCGTACTCGTCCGGGATGGGGTTGGTGACCAGCATGCCGCCCCTGAGCCCCAGTTCCCGCTTGACGTGGAAGGCCTCTGCCAGCTCCTCCGGGGTGTCCAGCTCGTAGTCCACGCCGAAGCCGGAGTGGCTGGTGTAGAAGGCGGGCAGCTCCTTTGTGCCGTAGCCGATGACGGTGACACCCTTGGTCTCCAGATATTCCAGCGTCAGCCCCAGGTCCAGAATGGACTTGGCTCCTGCGCAGATGACCATTACCGGGGTTTGGGCCAGCTCCTCCAGGTCGGCGGAGATGTCCATGGTGGTTTCGGCGCCGCGATGGACGCCGCCGATGCCGCCGGTGGCAAAGACCTCGATGCCCGCCATGGCGGCGATCATCATGGTGGTGGTGACGGTGGTGGCGCCGTCCATCTTCCTGGCCACCAGCACCGGCAGATCCCGGCGGCTGGCCTTGGTGACGCCTGCGCCGGTGCGGCCCAGATAGTCGATCTCCTTCGCCGTCAGGCCGGCCTTCAGCCGTCCGCCGATGATGGCGATGGTAGCGGGTACGGCGCCGCCCTCACGGAGGATCTTCTCCACGTTCAGCGCCGTCTCCACGTTTTGGGGATAGGGCATGCCGTGGGAGATAATGGTGCTCTCCAGCGCCACCACGGGCCGGCCCTCACGCAGTGCCTCCTGTACCTCCGGGGCAATATCCAAATATTTGTTCCAGCTCATTTCCATTCCTCACTTTCGCGTAATCTCTCAATGTTTTCCCAGCTCAAGGCAGGCTGGATGGTGGTGTCCGCCATGCTGGCGAAGGCTCCGGCACAGATGGCGTTTTGTGCCGTGCGCTTCAGCCCTTCACCTCGCAGCAGTGATGCCGTCAGCGCCGCTACCATGGCGTCTCCGCCGCCGGTGGCGTTGACGATCTTCACCGCAGGACAGGGGAAATAGGCCCGTTCTCCGCAGTGATTTGCGGCGAATATCCCATCGGACGAGAGGGAAATATACACCTGTTTGAGTCCTGTTTCCAGCAGCTTTTCCGCGGCTCGGCCGGCGTCGGCCAAGTCCAGAATGGGCAGACCGCTGAGGCGCTCTGCCTCCAGCCGGTTGGGCTTCAGAGCCGTCAGCTTTCCAAGCACAGGCTGAAACTTTTTCGCCTTAACGGTGGAGACCGGGTCCGCCACAATGGGAACGGTGACGTGGTCGCACAGCCACACGATGCTCTCCTCCGGCAGGTTGGCGTCCAGCACCACCATTGCGGCACCGTTGATGAAGTCCAGCCGCTCCGCCAGATATTCCGGCGTCATGTGGGCGTAGATGTCCATATCGCTGACGGCCAGTGCCATATCGCCGTCCGGCTGGGACAGGTAGACGTAGGTGGAGGTGCGGGCGCCGGGGATCACAGCGCTGTGGCTTAGGTCCAGGCCGATCTCTTCCGCCCCGCGGCGGATGGCGGCGGCAAAGGCGTCGTCACCCAGGACGGTCACCATGGCGGTGTCCACACCCAGGAGGCACAGGTTGTGGGCAATGTTCCGGCCCACGCCGCCCAGGGACGTGCCCACCCGGCCGGGGTTGGAGTCCCGCTCCACCAGAGGTGCCGAAGACACCGCTCCGATATCCATATTCACTGCACCGATCACAACGACCGACCGCATCCCAGTCATCTCCTCTCTCAGTGCCCCTATTGTAAGGGTGAATGCGCAAAAAGTCAACGATGCCGGGCGGAAAAGCCCTTGTCAAGGGGAAAATCATGGTATATAATAAGCGATACTGTAAATTCTCACGAAAAGGTGGAACACATATGGAACGAGTCAAAATCGCCGCCGTCTTTGCCGATCAGGAGGCGCTGGGCGGCAAGGAAATCACCGTATGCGGCTGGGCGCGCACCATCCGCGATATGAAGACCTTCGGCTTCATCGAACTCAACGACGGATCCTGCTTTAAAAATCTGCAGGTGGTCATGTCCGCCGACGAGCTGGATAATTATAAGGAAATTGCCGCTCAGAACGTGGGCGCCGCCCTCATCGTCCGGGGCACCGTGGTGCTGACGCCGGAGGCCAAGCAGCCCCTGGAGCTGCGGGCCGCCCAGATCACCGTGGAGGGCAAGTCCACTCCCGACTACCCCCTGCAGAAGAAGCGCCACAGCGTGGAGTTCCTGCGCACCATCCAGCATCTGCGCCCCCGCACCAACCTGTTCAGCGCCACCTTCCGGGTGCGCTCCGCAGCGGCCTACGCCATCCACGAGTTCTTCCAGAACCGGGGATTCGTCTACGTTCACACCCCCATTATTACCGGCTCCGATGCCGAGGGCGCCGGCGAGATGTTCCAGGTGACCACCCTGGACCTGAACAACATCCCCCGCACCGAGGATGGCGCCGTGGACTACAGCCAGGACTTTTTCGGCAAAAAGACCAGTCTCACCGTGTCCGGCCAGCTGAATGCCGAGAACTTTGCCATGGCATTTGGCGACGTCTATACCTTTGGCCCCACCTTCCGGGCGGAGAACTCCAACACCCAGCGCCACGCCGCCGAGTTCTGGATGATCGAGCCGGAGATGGCCTTTACCGATCTGCGGGGCGACATGGACGTGGCCGAGGCTATGATCAAGCACATTATCACCAAGGTGCTGGAGCGCTGCCCCGATGAAATCAACTTCTTCAACAGCTTCGTGGACAAGGGCCTGAAGGAGCGGCTGGAGCACGTGGCCTCCAGCGACTTCGCCCGGGTCAGCTACACCGAGGCGGTGGAGATCCTGAAAAAGCACAACGACAAGTTCGATTTCCCCGTGGATTGGGGCACCGACCTGCAAACCGAGCACGAGCGCTATCT
>JAEEGL015922560.1_pt1 | contig 25019 bp, 16 predicted proteins | sample 9134231 | NCBI WGS metagenome assembly JAEEGL01 (sample SAMN16246548, study PRJNA631951) | gut metagenome | biome: gut microbiome; feature: rumen; material: fiber-attached | host: Bos | place: Iran: Karaj | collected 2018-10 | reverse complement strand
ATCCCTGAAGGAGAGCCATCCTCACGACATTCAGATCACCAAGGAAGCTCCCAACTACAGCACCGGCGACTGATCATAAAACGAACGAACAGAGAAAAGACAAGGAGACATTTCCGGACACGGAAATGTCTCTTTGTTGTGTTGGAATAATGACGGAAACATACCCCATTTTTCGTTATATTTTCGGCATAGAAAATGCTTTCATAAATCTTCTATCGGAGGCGAAACTATGATAAAATTATTGTCGGTCTACCCTGCCTTTCGGGGAATAATTTTCAGAGGATATGATTGTGACAAACAACGAATCCGCAAACCGTATATTGATCGAATTAGATAAAGTTCAGCGCGTGCAGGACGAGATCACTCGGATCACCAAAGCCAGCATGCTCTGTTTTGATACTGCTTATCAGCCTCTTACCGAGTTGCACGTGGAGAATCCCGAGTCGGATCCCATCACCCAGCTCATGAATACACCTTATCTGCAGTCCTGTTTTGAGAGCGTCGGGGACGATTCCATCGAGGATATCTACCTGGACATCCTGGAGGACGGCGAGGGCGGCCGGGTCCACCTGGCAGTCATGGCCATCCGCATTGAGAAGAAGGCGATCCTCTATATTGTCACCGCAGGAGTGGAGCCCATGGATCAGGACCAGTTCCAGCAGGCCGTGGATTTCATCCGGGATTGCTTCGGGGCCTATTATGACATCAAGTGGGCAACCCTCAGCGCAGAGATCGGAGACATCCGGAATCTGGACGCGGAGCAGGAGATGAATCAGGCGCTCCGTACTCTGGAAGCCACCAAGGGTGTGTTGCAGCTGCTGGACAGCAATGCTTCCACAGAGCAGATCTTCCGCCAGTGGACGGAGATCGTCAGCGACTACCTCAAGGTGGATTATGTGACCATTTTCCGCATCACCGGCGGCAACACCATGGAAGTGCTGTGCGAGAATCCGGCGGAGGGACTGATGTCCTGCTTTGACCGGACCGCGGGCCTGCCGAAGCCGGAGTTCCTCGGGACGGAGACCCCTCTGGTCCTGTCCTCGGAGCTGTTGCAGAAGGACGAGTACGCTGCCATCCGGGACTACGGTCTCCGGGCGGTCATGGTCTTCCCCCTGCTGCAATCCGCAGGCGGGGACGGCAACATGGTCCTCACCATCGAGTACCGCACCGACAGCCATGCATGGAAGGCGGGCGAAGTGAAATTTGCGGCGGATGCATCCAAGGTGCTGCAGAGCATCATCGTGGGACGCATCAACCGGAATTCCATCGCGGAGTCCATCCGCGCCATGGAAGATATCCTGGACAATATCGGAAATGCAGTCTATCTGGTGAGCCGCACCACCGGCAAGCCCCTGTTCGCCAACCGGATGCTGGAGATCACCTTCTCCGAGGAGTGGCGCAGCGGCCGGCTGATGGAACTGTTGGAGCAGGCGGATATCGATAAGAACCCTCAGGGCGGATCCTTCGAAGTCTTCTACGAGGAGAAGGAAGCCTGGTACGATCTGATCTACCGCCAGCTGGACTGGGTGGACGGCTCCAAGGCTGTGATGTATTCCCTTTACGACATCACGGACCGCAAGCGCTACCAGCGCAAGATCGAGCAGCAGGCCTTTACGGATTTCCTCACGGGACTGTACAACCGTATGTGCTGCGAGCGCGATCTGGCTAAGATGATCGATGAATCCAGACGCCGGGACACCAAGGGTGCCCTGATCTATCTGGATCTGGATAATTTCAAGCATATCAATGACGGAATGGGACACCAGTACGGCGATGTGCTTCTGAAGAATCTCTCCGCCGCTCTTCGGGAGATCCCGGGACTGGAGGAGACCTGCTACCGCATGGGAGGTGACGAGTTTGTCCTCCTGGTGGATCCCAAGATCTTTGACCGGTATGAGGAGATCCTGGATGCGGTACACAAGCTGTTCAACCGTCCCTGGTATCTGAAGGACGCGGATTATTACGTCACCGCCAGCATCGGTACCGTCACCTTCCCGGATCTGGGAGACACGGTGGTGGAGCTGATCAAGAAGGCGGACATCGCCATGTACGAGGCCAAGAAGACCGGTAAGAACCGGGTGGCCCGTTACACCGAAGGGCAGGAATCCGCCGCCGGCAAGCGTCTCAGTATGGAGAAGAGCATGCGGGATGCGGGCACCAAAGGATATGAGGAATTCGAAGTTTACTACCAGCCCATCGTTTCCCTGGATGAGGGAAAGCCCGTATGTGTGGGCGCCGAGGCGCTGGTGCGCTGGAACAGTGAGAAGATGGGCTTCGTGATGCCTTCGGAATTCATTCCTCTGGCAGAGTATCTGGGAATGATCAACCCCATCGGAAATCACGTACTCCGGGAGGCCTGCAAGGCCTGCAAGACCTGGAATGACAGCGGACATCCCGACCTGCATGTGGCTGTGAACCTGTCTGTGGTACAGCTCCTGCAGAATGATATCGTGGACCAGGTGCGGAACGCTCTGAAGGAGAGCGGACTGAACCCCGCAAACCTGAACCTTGAGGTGACGGAGAGCCTGGCCATCAACGACATGGAACGCATGCAGAAGATCCTGGGAGGCATCAAGGAGCTGGGCGTGTACCTGTCGCTGGACGATTTCGGCACCGGTTATTCCTCTCTGAATCACATCCGTCAGATCCCCTTCGATATCATCAAGGTGGATCAGGCTTTCGTAAAGGGACTGGATCGGGACGATTACGCCAAGGCCTTCATCAAGATGGTGGCCGAACTGGCGGAGACCCTCAACGTCCGGGTTCTGGTGGAAGGCATCGAGAGTGAGGTTCAGCTGAAAGCACTGGAAGGCATGAAGGTGGGTTACATCCAGGGATTCTACTTCGATAAGCCCATGCCCCGGCAAGAGTTCGAAAAGAAGTATGTGAATGCTCCCAAAAAGAGCGTGAACAAATAAAAGATCTGGAGGAGTTATGAGCAATATCTTACAAAAGGAACTGGAAACCAATGCATATCCGGGACGTGGTATTGTCATCGGAAAAAGCGCAAACGGAAAGTACGCGGTGACTGCCTACTTCATCATGGGCAGAAGCTCCAACAGCCGGAACCGTATCTTCGTAGAAGAAGGTGAGGGCATCCGCACGGAGGCATTTGATCCCTCCAAGCTGGAGGATCCCAGCCTGATCATCTACGCACCGGTACGTGTCCTGGGTCACGACACTATCGTGACCAACGGAGACCAGACGGACACCATTTACGATGGGCTGGCAAAGGGCCTCACCTTCGAGCAGTCTCTGAGAAGCCGTGAGTTTGAGCCCGATGCACCCAACTACACCCCTCGTATTTCCGGCATCATGCATGTGGAAAACGGCTCTTACGATTATGCTCTCTCCATCCTGAAGAGCAATAACGGAGATCCTTCTTCCTGCCAGCGGTTCACTTATTCCTACGAGAACCCCAAGGCAGGCCAGGGTCACTTCATCCACACCTATCAGCACGACGGAAATCCCCTTCCCACCTTTGCGGGAGAGCCGGTAGCTGTGGAGATCCCCGATGAGATCGATGCCTTCACCGATCTGGTCTGGAATTCCCTGAATCAGGACAACAAGGTGTCTCTCTTCGTCCGCTTCATCGACATCGCAAGCGGAAGCTATGAGACCCGCATCGTCAACGGTAACAAGTAAAAAGGTACCGGGGCGGTGCTCCGGGATCAGAAGTGAATAAGAGTGAGGATGAAAAAATGAGCGAAAAAGAGATTCAGTTAAAGTATGGCTGTAACCCCAACCAGAAGCCTTCCCGCATCTACATGGAGGATGGCAGCGAGCTTCCCGTGACCGTGCTGAACGGCCGCCCCGGCTACATCAACTTCCTGGATGCCTTCAACGGCTGGCAGCTGGTGAAGGAGTTGAAGGAGGCCACCGGCCTTCCCGCAGCCACTTCCTTTAAGCACGTTTCCCCCGCCGGAGCCGCAGTGGGACTTCCCCTTTCCGACACCCTTGCAAAGATCTACTGGGTGGACGATCTGGGCGAGCTGACTCCCCTTGCAAGCGCATATGCCAGAGCAAGAGGCGCAGACCGCATGAGCTCCTTCGGTGACTTTATCGCCCTCAGCGATGTGTGCGATGCCTGCACCGCAAAGCTGATCAAGAGAGAGGTTTCCGACGGTGTCATCGCTCCCGGCTATACTGAGGAGGCACTGGCCATCCTGCGGGAGAAGAAGAAGGGCAACTACAACGTCATCCAGATCGACGAGAACTATGTGCCCGCTCCCCTGGAGAAGAAGCAGGTCTACGGTGTGACCTTCGAGCAGGGCAGAAACGAGCTGGATGTCAATGCCGGCCTGCTGGACAACATCGTGACCAAAAACCGTGAGATTCCCGAGAGTGCTCTGATCGACATGAAGATCAGCCTCATCGTATTGAAGTATACTCAGTCCAATTCCGTGTGCTACGTGAAGGACGGTCAGGCCATCGGTATCGGTGCCGGCCAGCAGTCCCGTATCCACTGCACCCGCCTGGCAGGCAGCAAGGCTGACAACTGGTTCCTGCGTCAGAGCCCCCAGGTTATGGGCCTGCAGTTTGTGGACGGCCTCGGAAGAGCCGACAGAGATAATGCCATCGACGTCTACATGGGCGATGAGTACGAGGATGTCCTTGCAGAGGGCGTATGGCAGAGAACCTTTAAGGTGAAGCCCGAAGTCTTCACCCGCGAGGAAAAGAAGGCATGGCTTTCCCGGATGAAGGACGTTACCGTGGGAAGTGACGCATTCTTCCCCTTCTCCGACAACATCGAGAGAGCATACAAGAGCGGCGTGCGCTACATCGCACAGCCCGGCGGATCCGTCCGTGACGACCTGGTCATCGAGGCTGCGGACAGACATGATATGGTAATGGCATTTACCGGCATCCGCCTGTTCCATCACTAAGATTTTTTGTCAGGACCACATTTTTCCGGGGGGAAATATGCAGTTACGGGATCTGTTACAATACAATTCCATAACGATCCAGTGTCATGACAATCCGGATGCGGACACCATCGGCGCAGGGTACGGTCTGTACTGTTATTTCCGTGCCATGCGTCTGCCGGTCCGGATGATCTACAGTGGGAAGAATCCCATCTCCAAGAACAGTCTGATCCTGATGACGAAGGAGCTGGACATCCCGCTGGAGTACATTTCACCGGCCCTTGCGGAGGGCATGTTCCTGACGGGCGTGCTGATCACCGTGGACTGCCAGTACCAGGCGGGAAACGTGACACACTTTTCCTGCGATCATGTTGCCATGGTGGATCATCATCCCCTGGAGAACCGGGAGATAACGGATTTCCGTGTACAGCCTGAGCTGGGCAGCTGTGCCACTCTGGTGTGGGAGATGCTCCTGGAGGAAGATTTCCCCATGGAGAACAACCGCCGGCTGGGCACGGCGCTGTACTACGGTCTTTACACCGACACCAATCAGTTCTCGGAGCTGTTCGGTCCCAGAGATCTGATGATGAGAGAACAGCTTTCCATCGATCAGCGGATCCTGAAGCGGCTGCGGAACACGAACCTGTCCCTGGACGAGCTGTCCGTGGCGGGCGTGGCCCTGCAGAATTACTTCTACGATCCCGAGAACCGGTTCGCCATTGTGCGGACTCTTCCCTGTGATCCCAATGTGCTGGGCCTCATCAGCGATTTTCTCATGCAGGTAGGAGAAATCGATCTCTGTGTGGTTTATAATGAAATGGACGATGGCTACAAGCTGTCGGTCCGGAGCTGTATCCGGGAGACCAGTGCCAGCGAGCTGGCCACCTACATCACCCGGGAGATCGGCACCGGTGGAGGCCATTATGAGCGGGCCGGAGGCTTTATCAGCCACAGACTCTTCGCCGAGCAGTTCGGCAAGACCGGTGTGGATCAGTATCTGCGGATCTGCCTGACGGAATATTGCGGCAGCTTCCAGATCATCCGTGCTTCGGAGTACGAGGCACCCATCGAATCCATGAAGCGGTATCGCAGAATGGATCGGACTTTATGTTATGTGCGGCTTCAGGACTTTCTGGCAGAGGGAAAGCGTTACACCCTGTCCACCAAGGAAGGAAGCGACGATTTCGAGCTGGAAGGCAACGATTATCTGTTGCTGGAACCCAGCGGCGCGGCCCGGAAGATGCCGGAGGATATTTTCCAGTTCTGTATGGAACCCACCCGGGATCCCATTCCCGATCCTTATCCGGAGGAGAACACGGAGCCCACGATCCAGAGCTGGGGGGACGGCACAGTGTTCCGCACCATGGATTACGCACATACCTGCAGACCCAGAAGTCATTTCCAGGTTTATGCACAGAAGCTGACCCGGAATGTAAAGGTCTTCCCCGTCTGGGACGAAGACCGATATATGGCGGGAGGCCCCGGGGATTACCTGGTGGTCAGCGCCTACAATCTCCACAATGTCTTCGTGGAGAGAAATGAAGAATTTCAGAAATACTTTTTGGAGGATTATTCATCATGAGTGAAGAGGAGAAGATTTCCAGACATTTTATTGAGAGGGAGATCGATAAGGATCTCGCGGAGGGTGTTTACGATCACGTACAGACCCGTTTCCCTCCGGAGCCTAACGGTTACCTGCACATCGGCCATGCCAAGAGCATTCTGCTCAACTACGGCCTGGCACAGGAGTACGGAGGAAAGTTCAATCTTCGGTTCGATGACACCAATCCGACCAAGGAGAAGAGCGAGTTTGTAGAGTCCATCAAGGCGGACGTGAAGTGGCTTGGAGCGGACTGGGAGGACAGACTGTTCTTCGCATCCAACTATTTCCCTCAGATGTATGAGGCTGCCCTGAAGCTGATCCGCAAGGGCAAGGCATATGTCTCCGACCTGACCGCAGACGAGATCAAGGCATACCGCGGTTCCTTCGAGGAGCCCGGCAAGAACGATCCCAACCGGGACCGCAGCATCGAGGAGAACCTGGAGCTCTTCGAGGCCATGAAGGAAGGCAAGTTCGCAGACGGAGAGAAGGTGCTCCGTGCCAAGATCGATATGGCTTCCTCCAACATCAATATGAGAGACCCGGTCATCTACCGTGTGGCACACATGACACACCACAACACCGGAGATACCTGGTGCATTTACCCGATGTACGATTTCGCACATCCCATTGAGGATGCCATCGAGGGCATCACTCACTCCATCTGCACCCTGGAGTTCGAGGATCACAGACCTCTGTACGACTGGGTTGTGAGAGAGCTGGAGTATCCTCAGCCCCCTCGTCAGATTGAGTTCGCAAAGATGTATCTGACCAACGTTGTCACCGGAAAGAGATACATCAAGAAGCTGGTGGAGGACGGTATCGTGGACGGCTGGGACGATCCCAGACTGGTGTCCATCGCAGCTCTGCGCCGCAGAGGATTTACACCTTCTTCCATCAAGATGTTTGTCGACATGTGCGGTATTTCCAAGAGCCAGGCTTCCGCTGATTATGCGGCACTGGAGTATTGCATCCGTGAGGATCTGAAGCCCAAGGCACCCCGTATGATGGCCATTCTGGATCCCATCCGCCTGGTGATCGACAACTATCCGGAAGGACAGACCGAGATGCTCACCGTGCCCAACAACCCGGAGAACGAGGAGCTGGGCTCCAGAGAAGTTCCCTTCGGAAGAGAACTCTTCATCGAGCGTGAGGACTTCATGGAGGAGCCTCCCAAGAAGTATTTCCGTCTCTTCCCCGGCAATGAGGTGCGTCTCATGAACGCATACTTTGTCACCGCCACTTCCTTTGAGAAGGATGCGGAGGGCAATGTGACCACCGTACACTGCACCTACGATCCCGAGAGCCGAGGAGGCAACAGCCCCGACGGCCGCAAGGTGAAGGGAACCATTCACTGGGTAGCAGCTGAGACCGCAGTGGATGTCACCGCAAGACTGTATGAGAATATCATCGACGAGGAGAAGGGAGTCTACAATGAGGACGGAAGTCTGAACCTGAATCCCAATTCTCTGACGGTGCTGGAGCATGTGAAGGTTGAGCCCGCTTTGGCAAAGGCAAAGGCTTACGAGAGCTTCCAGTTCGTTCGCCAGGGCTTCTTCACCGTGGATTACAAGGATTCTAAAGAGGGCGCACCGGTATTCAACCGCATCGTGTCCCTGAAGAGCTCCTTCGTATTACCGAAATAAGACATTCGATGATTCCCTACCGCGCTTGGAAAGGAGATTACAAATATGGCTGAGAAGGATCTGTTGCTGGATAAAAAGTTTGAGTGTCCTGTCTGTGAGAAGACGTTTACGTCCAAGGTCATCAAGAGCGGACGTACCAGGCTGGAGGGGACGGACTTCGATCTGAAGCCCATCTACGGCGGCATTGAGTCGGGCAAGTATGATGTCATCAGTTGCCCGTATTGCTCTTACACCGCTCTCAGCCGGTATTTCTCCGGGATCCTTGCGATCCATAAGAAGAACATCCGTGAGCACATCACCGGAAACGTGAAGATGACTCCGGAGCCTGCGGATTTCTACGATTTTGATTACGCACTGGAGCGGTATCGCGTTGCCATCGCCTGCAACATGGCGAAGAACGCGAAGCCCAGTGAGAAGGCCTACACCAATCTGAAGACCGGTTGGGTCATGAGAGGATATCGAAAGTCTCTGGAGGAGACAGGAGAGAATCCCGAGAAGGTGAACATCCTGAAGGAGCAGGAGGAGATCTTCCTGAAGTATGCTTACGACGGCTTTGTGGAAGCCATCAGCAAGGAAGACTTCCCCATTGCCGGAATGGATGAGCCCACATTGGATTATATGGTGGCCCAGCTGGCATTCCACTTCGGAGAAATAGATACCGCTGCAAAGCTGACCGCCAGCGTCATCACGTCCTTCTCCGCCGGAGCGCGCCTGAAGGACAAGGCCCGGGAGTTGAAGGATCAGATTCTGGAGGCCAAGAAGAAGGCGGGCGAATAAAAGAGGATAACAAGGAAAGAAGGCATGAGGGATATCCCACATGCCTTCGGCTCTAAATCGGTTTATACGGAAGATCAGTCGTCTTCGCTGTCGTCGATCTCGGTAGCGTCCAGAGCATCTTCCTCATCGAAGAACTCTTCCACGGTTTCAGCAGCTTCTTCCACTGCATCCTCTACCTTCTTCGCAGTCTCGGAAAGAGGAGTGAAGATCTTTTCATCGGTGGCAGCAGCTTTTCCGAGGGAAACATAGCTGGTGTCCTCGGCCTCATCCTCGTCTTCATCCTCGAATTCGTCCTCGTACTCGTCATCAAGGGAGATGGCGTCGTCATCCTTCTTTTGATAGTAGTAATATGCGGCAGCTGCTGCGGCAGCACCGATCACAGTTGCACCTAACAGGAATTTACCAAACTTCTTTGCCATAATCCGCTCCTTTCGAGAAACAAAACTCGTGGGTATATTTTAACGCATTATGGTAAAAATGGAAAGAGAAAACACCCATGAACGAAAAGTTTTTTGACTTGAAAAAAACGAAGCAGGACCGCATGATCAACGGCATCATGAAGGTTTTTGCCATGGACGGTTACCGGGATGCCGGAACGGAAGACATGGTCCGGGAAGCCGGGATCAGCAAGGGCTTGCTTTTCCATTACTTCGACAACAAGCTGGGGGCTTACGCCTTCGTTTATTCCTATGCGGTCCGGTATCTGAACCTGGAGCTGGAGGGAACCCTCTCCCCGGAGGAGAAGGACCCTTATACCATTGCGGCTCAGGCACAGGATGCTGCGGTTGCGGCCATGCGGAATTATCCTTACATTCAGTATTTCCTGCAGCGCACCACCTTTGAGACTCAGGAGGAGGCCCTGAAGGCCACCGCGGTCATGCGGGGACAGCTGGCGGGACTGCAGATGCGGATCCGGAACCAGGCGGATGCTTCCCTCTTTGGAGGCAGGGATCCGGAGCTGACCTGGAAGCTGATGGATTATGCCATCCGGGGACTGACGGAGGAGACCGTCCGGAAGGAGCAGTTCGATCCGGAGGAATTCCGGGAGACGGCGCATACTTTGATCGATGCATTTCGCATGAAGGAGCACGATAGATCAATCACGGATTGATCTATCACGATTTGCGACAAGACACGCAAATCGAAGAGGAGGTACCGGCGAAATTGCCTACGCAATTTCGCCTCGCAAGTGGGAGATTGAAATGTTATGAAAGAGCAGCTTTACACCATTCCGTTGAATGATGCGGTAAACGCCAATGACGAATGCCCCTTCTGCTTTGTGGAGCGGAATGTGGAACAGGACCTCCTGGACTATGTGCTGGGCAGCGGCTCCTCCTATATGGAGGCGGACATGCGGGACCTGACGGACCGCGCCGGCTTCTGCAGACGGCATTTCAAGTCCATGTTTGACTATGGAAACACCCTGGGGAACGGATGGATCCTGAAAACCCATTTCCGGAAGATCTGCGACGAATTCGCGAAGGAAGCTAAGGGATTCCGCCCCGGAAAAGGCGCTTCTCTCTTCGGAAGAAGAGGCGGCGACGGGGAGAATGCCCTCACATCCTGGGTGCGCTCCAAGGAGGATTCCTGCTATATCTGCGGGGAATTTGACAAGATGTATGAGCGCTATCTGGACACTTTCTTCTACCTCTGGAAGAATGATGAAGCCTTCCGGGGGAAGATCGAGAACGGCAAGGGCTTTTGCCTGAGCCACTTCGGGGATCTGTGCGAGGGTGCGGATAAGCGCCTGTCCACCGCGGAGCTGGAGGATTTTTATTCCGCCATTCTGCCCCTGATGCAGCGGAATCTGGAGCGGATCTACGGAGATGTGTCCTGGCTCATCGAGAAGTTTGATTATCTGAACAAGGATGCAGACTGGAAGGATTCCAAGGACGCCAATCAGCGGGCCATGCAGAAGCTGAAGGGCGGCTATCCCGGGGATCCGGTATACAGAATGAAAAAGTAGAGCGACCGCCTGCGAAGGGCGGATGAGGTTCGGATCGTACATACGAGGGAGGAGAGGCATCCATGGCAGACAGACCCACAGGAAGACAGCGTAATATCACCGGACAGGGTTCCGGCGCGTACCGCAGAGGCGGCGGACTGGGCACCGGTCCGGTTGGCAGCGGCACAGGACATCACGGCACCGGCGGAGGATCCCATTACAGCGGAGGTCCCCGGGGCGGTGGAAGCCTGAAAATGAAGCTGATCATCATCGTTATTTTAGTGCTTCTCGGCGGAGGCGGCGGTTTGGGCGGCCTGCTGGGAATCTTCGGGGGAAGCGATGCTTCCTACAGCGGCGGGTCTTCTTCCTACAGCACTTCAAGCACCTCCGGAACCGCATCCTCTGCGGTATCGGCGGTTTCTTCCGCGCTGAGCTCCGGCATGCTGAACAGCCTGCTGGGCGGCACCACCACCTTCCAGAGCGCCACCACCAGCAGCACATGGGCGGATGAGTCTGCCAATGCAAAGCGGGGCGTGCTGGACGAAAACGTGGCTTCCGGCGCCCGCAGCAAGTACACTTCTATCAAGGGAAACGGAAAGGATCAGGTTACGATCCTGGTCTATATGTGCGGCACGGACCTTGAGAGCAAGAGCGGAATGGCCACCAACGATCTGAAGGAGATGGCAAATGCTACCCTCAGCGATCAGGTGAATGTCATTGTCTACACCGGCGGATGCAACTCCTGGAAGTTGTCCGGGATTTCTTCTTCCGTGAACCAGATCTTCCGGGTGAAGTCCGGTTCCATGGACTGCCTGGTGGCGGATGACGGCAAGAAGCCCATGACGGATCCGGATACCCTGTCCGGCTTTATCCGCTGGGGCGTGTCCAACTATCCCGCAGATCGTTATGAACTGATTTTCTGGGATCATGGCGGAGGATCCGTCAGTGGTTATGGATATGACGAGAAGTTTTCCGGCAGCGGAGCCATGGATCTTGCGGAGATCAGCAAGGCTCTGTCCGACGGCGGCGTAAAGTTTGATTTCATCGGCTTTGATGCCTGCCTCATGGCGACTCTGGAAAATGCCCTGATGCTGGATGCTTACGGAGATTATCTCATCGCGTCCGAGGAGACGGAGCCCGGTGTGGGCTGGTACTACACCAACTGGCTGACGGCTCTTTCCGCTAACACTTCCATGTCCACTCTGGAGATCGGAAAGCAGATTGTGGACGACTTTGTGGATGTGTGTGCAAAGACCTGCCCCGGTCAGAAGACCACCCTTTCTGTCATCGACCTCGCAGAACTGGCAGCCACCGTGCCGGAGGATTTCACAAAGTTTGCAGGTTCTCTTTCCGACACCCTGGAGGATTCCTATCAGACCGTGTCCGATGCCCGTGCGGTGACAAGAGAGTTTGCCACCAGCTCCAAGATCGATCAGGTGGATCTGGTGCACCTTGCACTGAATCTGGGCACCTCTGAGAGCAAGGCTCTGGCAGAGGATGTGAAGAATGCGGTGAAGTACAACCGTACCGGAACTTCCATGACCAATGCCTACGGCCTCAGCATCTTCTTCCCTCAGAACCGGGCGGCGTATGTGAGCAAGGCAGCGGCGGTTTATGAGGAGACCGGACTGGATTCCGAATACACCAAGGCCATCAAAGATTATGCAAGCCAGCAGATGCTGGGCCAGCAGAACGCCGTATCTTACGGCGGCGGCAGCTCCAACGCCCTGGGAAGCCTCCTGAGCCTGGTGAGTACTTTCGCGTCCACATCCGGACGGAGTGTGGATCTGGCGGACGATCAGTTCGACGGAAATGCCCTGGTATGGTACCTGGGTGAGGACGGAAGCCACCGCATGAGCCTGTCGGAGAGCCAGTGGAATCTGGTGCATGATCTGGAGATGAATCTCTTTGTGGACGACGGAGAGGGCTTCCTGGACCTTGGACTGGACAATGTGTACTCCTTCACGGAGGAGGGAGCGCTCATCGCCGATGAAAGCCGGGCATGGCTGACGGTGAACGGTCAGTTTGTGGCATATTATTACGATGATACCTATCGGAATGGGGACGAGTACCGGATCACAGGCCACATCCCCGCTATGCTGAACGACAGCCGTGTGAACCTCATCGTCATCTTTGACAACGAGTATCCCGGCGGACATATCGTGGGTGCCACCTCGGATTACCGCAGAGGCGAGACCGAGACGGTGGCAAAGTCGGAGACGGAGATCCTGGAGGGCGATGTCATCGACTTCCTCTGCGATTACTACACCTATGACGGGGATTACGAGGATACCTACTATCTGGGAGACCGGATGGTGGTACAGGGAGACCTGCAGGTGTCGGACGGCACCTTTGGCAGTGATCGTCTCATCGTGACCTATCGGTTTACCGATCTCTATGGTCAGACATATTGGAGTGAAGGATTCGAAGAATAATGGATTCTGTTTTTTATGTGATCCGTCACGGAAGGACGGACTGGAATGCCAATTACAAGCTGCAGGGACGGACAGACATCCCCCTCAATGAGGAGGGACGGCAGATGGCCCGGGATGCCGCGGAGGTATGCCGGGAGATGAACTTTGACATCTGCTTTACATCCCCCTTGCAAAGGGCCAGGGAGACGGCAGAGATCCTGCTGGAGGGTACAGGAATTCCCATTGTGGAGGACCCCCGGCTGCGGGAGATGAGCTTCGGTATCTGGGAGGGAACAGAGCATGTCTTTGAACATCCCGAGCTGCCCATCTACAAACTCTTCAAGGACCCGGAGCACTATGAGGTTTCGGAAGGGGCAGAGACCTTTGAGGAGCTCTTTGCCAGAACCGGAGCTTTCGTCCGGGAGAAGGTCCTGCCTCTGGTCCGGCAGGGGAAGAAGGTGCTGGTGGTGGGCCACGGAGCCATGAACTGCAGCATCATCGCCCAGGCGGAACACATTCCCATCGCCAGATTCTGGGAGACCGGGATCCCCAACTGCGGACTCAAGGAAGTGGTCTGGAAAGCCGCGGAATCCTGATAATAAAAAAGAAAGAGAGCGAGGAATACATCCTCGCTCTCTTGTGTTTTATCGTTGATTCAGATTACTTCTGAGCTGCCTTTCCGCTGGGGCGGACAAAGACAAGGGACAGAACCAGAGCGATGATGTACATCACGATGGTGAAGTAAAGAACGTTCTGATAGCCCACAGGGTTCACCTTTACGCCGTCATGCTCGATGAACTCACCGGTGTGGTTCACGATGTAGGTAGCGATCTGGTTGCCGGTAAGACCTGCCATAGCCCATGCGGACAGGGTCAGACCGTGGATGGCAGAGATGCTGCCCATTCCGTAGTGGTCGGAAAGCAGGGTGGGAACGTTGGAGAAGCCTCCGCCGTAGCCTGCGTTTACGATGAAGATCAGGGCAAGTACAAGGATGATCAGAAGGGTGTTGCCCTCGCCGTTCTTGATACCGTTGGTCAGCATGACCAGTGCGGTAGCAGCGATGGACAGGATGAAGATGATCTTGTAGATGGTGTTACGATCCTTCTGGAAATCGGCCCAGGTGGAGAAGCCAAGTCTTCCGCCGGCATTGAAGATAGCGGATACGGAAGAGATCACGCCTGCAAATGCTACCAGGCCGACACACTTGACGATAGCCTTCTCCTGAGAGATCAGTGCCAGACCACAGGTGATGTTGATGTAGAACATCAGCCAGATGCCAAGGTAGTTGGTAACAGGCTTGCTCTTGATGACTTCCAGAGTGGAAGGCTTCTTTTCGGAAGCTGCGGGCTCGTGCCAGTCAGCGGGCTTAGCCAGGAAGGTGTGGCCCAGGAACATCATGATGAAATAAACAACAGCGAGGATCAGGAACATCTTGTAGATTCCGCTGCCATCGGACCACTTTGCAAGGAGTCTGGTCATGATGGGGCTGGCAATTGCCTTTGCTGCACCGAAGCCTGCAACTGCAAGGCCGGTAGCAAGGCCCTTGTTGTCCTTGAACCAGAGCATCAGGGTCTTAACGGGGGACAGGTAACCGGTTCCGAGGCCGACACCCATGATGAAGCCGTAGCTTACATAGATACCAACCAGAGCCAGTACGTCGTGCTTATGGGTTCCGCCATAATAGATGAAGAAACCGGTGAGAGCCATACCAACGGAGAAGCAGATGGCAGCGATGAGGGAGGACTTGTGAATATCTCTCTCAACTACATTGCCCAGGAAAGCGGCGCTCATGCCCAGGAAGAAGATTGCGAAGGAGAAAGCCCATTCAACAGAGCTCTTGCTCCAGCCGATGTACTCGGAGATCTCCTGGCTGAACACGGACCAGCAGTATACGGTACCGATACTGCAGTGAAGAAGAAGTGCGGGGATGGCAACGCGGCACCATTTGTTGGTACGCCAGCCGCCGGTTTTTGTTTCGCTCATAATAGCCTCCATATAGATAAATAATGTGTAAAAGTGCGGTAACTTCTACGTTACGAACGATTTTTCACAAGTACACATTCTAACATAGGTAGAGACAGAGCGCAAGCGCTCGCTTGCCTTCCTGATTTATGATCTCACAGACGCTTCGCGTCTGTGAGCATGGGGAAGTCGGCAAATGAGCGCAAGCGCTCGCTTGCCTCGTTTCTTTGTGGTATAATAAATTGGTTTTTGAGTCCGAAGAAAAGGATGATAAAGGGATGACTGAGAAACAGGTGAAAGAACGACTGGACGGACCGGATCTGCTCCGGTGTGTCGCCATGATGATGATCGTGGTACTTCACTTCCTGGGGAAAGGGAAGCTGCTTCCCAAGTGGGAAGTGGGTGGAGAAGTGGCAGTTACAAGTGTTATTGCTGACCTTCTGGAGAGCTTTGCCATCGTGGCCGTGAATGTTTATATGCTGATCAGTGGTTATTTTCTGAGTGCCTCCCGGTTTCGGCTGAGCCGTCTCATTACCCTGTATATTCAGCTCTGGATCTACTCTGTGGGAGTAGGGGCGGTATGCATAACGACCGGACTCGTCCCCGCGGACGGACTGACCTTCCATGATCTTCTGATCCTTGCGTTGCCCGTGTCTATGGAGCACTACTGGTTCATGACAGCGTACATTTTCCTGTATCTGCTTCTGCCCCTTCTGTGTGTGGCGGTGGACAGATTATCACAAAAACAGCTGTTATACACCATCGGTACCCTGGTCTTTTTCCATTCTATCCTGAAGAGTGTCCTGCCGGTACGGCTGGATACTGACGGAAAAGGCTATACCTTCCTCTGGTACCTGGTGGTCTTTCTCATTGCCGCATATCTGCGGAAATTCCAGCCTGCTTTCCTTGCAAACAAAGGCAAATGCTGTGCACTCTGGCTTCTGGGCAGTTTCGGAACCTTTGCGGAGCTGATGTTCCTGGGACTGGTTTACACAAAGACAGGCTCTCTGGGATATGTATTGACGGTTCCTCTGGAATACAACCACCTGTTACCGCTCATCGCATCCCTGGGATTGTTTGGCCTGCTCCTTCGGGTGAAGCTCCCGGCTCTTCCCGGCCGTGTGGTCCGTTTTATTGCTCCCTACACTTTGGGAGTTTACCTGCTTCATGAGAATATCCGGCTTCGCACCGTGTGGCCTCAGTGGTTCGGCTCCGCGGAAATATCAGGAGTTATTGAGCTGATCCTTCGTACGGTTGAAGCCGCGATCCTGGTATTTGCAGTGGGAATCCTTGTGGATTTCCTGCGCAAGCTCCTGCAGGACGGGATTGGAAAGCTTCTGATCCGTATCCCGGTGTTTGAAAAGCTTTGGAATGCGATTCGAAATATCGATTCTATTTTTGCGAGTGAATTATGAATAAAAAGAAAAGCAGAAAACTGTATCTGACCACTATCACGGGATGGAAGGGATATCTGGAGAGCCTGGCGCTGGTGTTCCTTGTGCTGTATCCTCTCCGACACATCCATCTCGGCGGGGATTTGTGGGATACCGGGTACAATTATTCCAACTATCTTTATATGGGAATGGATCACATGGACCCCATGTGGCTCTTTTCCACATATCTTTCCAATGCCTTCGGTCATTTCCTGACCATGCTCCCCGCGGGAGACACGGTGCTGGGAATGAATCTGTACACCGGCCTGATCGTGAGCATCCTGGCCATTCATGCTTACTTCATCTGTGTCAGAAGGCTGGGGATCAAGCCTATGGTGGCATTCCTGGGTGAGTTCATCGCCATCAGCCTGTGCTGGTGCCCCACTGCGAAGCTCTATGATTACATGACCTATCTGGTGATGCAGTTTGCCGTGATGTTCCTGTTCCGGGGACTCTTCAGCGGCAGACGCAGATTCTTGGTGATCTCGGGTATCCTCATCGGATTGAATGTCTTTGTCCGCTTCTCCAATCTGCCGGAAGCCAGTCTGGTGCTGCTGGTCTGGTTCTTCCAGGCATCCATCTTCGTCACGGAATCCAAGGAGCAGGACATCCCCGTCCGGCACCGGGAGATCATGTACTTCCTGCGGGAGGGATTTAAGCGTTCCCTCTGGTGGGTGGGCGGCTATCTCGGAGCATTGGCGGGAATGCTGGTGTATCTGGGACTGCGCTACGGCTGGACAGCATACTTTGAGGGCATCAGCAGGCTTATGTCCATGACGGACACGGCCAGGGATTACTCCGTGATCGGAATGATCGTGTCCCAGATCAGAGGATATTATGTCGGTGCGTACTGGATGAACCGGATGCTGTTCTTCGGCCTTGTGGCCTGTGCGGTCTGCACTCTTGGCAAGATCCTGGACTGGAAGCTGGGAGAGAAAGAGGGAGAGATCCGGGTCTTCTCATTCCTGAATTGTGGAATCGTAATAACTGTTATTTTGATGGCCGCAATGGTTACATTCCTGGTGACGCGCGGCTTTGCCTCCACTTACTACACTAGTTACGATTCCATTTACAACCCGGCATCGGTGTTCCTGCTGATCTGCATTCTGGTGGGCCTGATCCGGTCCTGTCTCCCCGGTATCGACCGGAGAGAGCGTCTCATCGGCTTTACGGTGGGGCTGGTGCTGCTGGTGACCTCCGTCGGAAGCAACAACGGTGTGTATCCCGGATTCAACAACCTGTTCATTGCGGCCCCCTACATTCTGATGGTATTCTGGAAGCTGATGAAGCGACCGGAGCTGGAATGGAAGGATCGCAAGTGGAAAGAAGTATCCCTCCTGGGGCTGAAAGCCGCAGGATGCGTCTTCGGCGTGATCTGTCTGATCCAGTTCGCTGCCTTCGGTATCTTCTTTCACTTCAGCGAAGGAACCGGTCAGAAGAGCGCCACCACCATGGTGGATGACAGCACAGTGCTGGAAGGCATCCGGATGCCCCGGGATCGGGCGTACGAATATGCTTACCTCATCGACTATCTGAATCTGAACCATCTGCGGGATCGGGAGCTGATCACTTACGGTAAGGTTCCCTCTCTTGCCTTTTATCTGCATATGGCACCGTCCTTCAATCCCTGGCCGGATCTGGATTCCTACAATGCGGAAGTGCTGAGCCGGGAACTGAATGCCATTGATCCGGAAACCCGGCCTCTGGTCATCATGGGAACTCCCTTTGCGGAGAAGATGGAAACGGGTTCGGACGAAACAAAACTAGTGATATTAAATAATTATCTGACCGAAAGAGGCTATGAACAAACTTACCGGACAGAACTCTTTACAATCTACGAATAACGGGACCACTGTGCAGGAAAACACACAGCTGAAGAAGACGGACACCGCTTCCCGGCAGGGATTTACGGGCGATGTCCGTATTTCTGTGCGAGGACTTACCGAGTTCATCCTGCGCCACGGAGACATTGATAACAGGCGTGGCGGAAGCCCGGATACTGCCATGAGTGAGGGCAGCCGGATCCATCGCCTCATCCAGTCCAGACAGGGGCCGGATTACGAAGCAGAGGTACCTCTGACCCTGGTGATACCGACAGATAACTACTGTTTGTCAATCGAGGGACGTGCAGACGGCATTATCACAACCGGCATGGGAGTCACCATTGACGAGATCAAAGGCACCTACCGTAAACTGGAGAAGATCAAAGAGCCCCTGCCGGAGCATTTGGCTCAGGTTATGTGCTACGCCTATATTTATGCCCTGCAGAAACAGCTGGAATCCATCTCCGTCCGTCTGACCTATTGCAATATTGAAACAGAAGACATACGTTATTTTAATCAGGACTTCCTCTTTGCCCAGCTTTCCGAGTGGTTCACAAATCTGGTGAACGAATATCGGAAGTGGGCGGACTTCCAATGGGAGTGGAACCGGACGAGACAGGACTCCATTCCCGGTGTGGAATTTCCTTTCCCCTATCGGGAGGGGCAAAGAGAGCTGGCGGTGCAGGCTTACCAGACCATTTACGAAGGAAAAAAGCTGTTTCTGGAAGCCCCTACCGGTGTAGGAAAGACCATCACAACCATTTTTCCTTCCATCAAAGCCATGGGAAAGGGGCTGGGAGAGCGGATTTTCTATCTGACGGCCAAGACCATCACCCGGACAGTGGCGGAAAATGCCATCGAACTCCTCCGGGGAGAGGGCCTTCGGTTCCGCAGCATCACCCTGACGGCAAAGGAAAAGATCTGTTTTCAGGAAAAAGCAGAGTGCAACCCGGAAAACTGCGAGTATGCCCATGGCCATTATGACCGGATCAATGAAGCATTATTTGATCTGGTGACCTCCGAAGAGCGTCTTACCCGGGAGAAAATCGAGGAATATGCCCGAAAACACAGGGTTTGTCCCTTTGAATTGCAGCTGGATGCCTCCCTCTTTTCCGACGGGATCATCGGCGATTACAACTATCTCTTTGATCCAAAGGCAAAACTGAAGCGCTTTTTTGCGGAAGGCGTGGAGGGAGATAACCTGTTTCTGGTGGATGAGACCCATAATCTGGTGGAGCGGGGCCGGGAAATGTACAGTGCTCAGCTCATCAAGGAAGATCTCATGGACCTATCCCGGGGATTAAAGAAGGAAATCCTCGATGATCCCAAGGGAAGTCTGCTTGTTTCCAAGGGTTTCGCGGAAAAAATGATCCACCGGCTGGAGGCCTGCAACCGGGAATTCCTGAATCTCAAGCGGGAATGCCCGGATCAGAAGATCCTGCCCTCCGTGGACAAGCTGGTCCTTGCACTGGAGCGGTTTTACGGCGTTGTCAGTGATTATCTGGAAGAACACGAAGAAGGAAAGCCTCAGATCCGGGAAGATCTGATGGAACGGTACTTCGAAGTGGCGTTTTTCCTGGAAACAGCGGAGCTTTTGGATGATAATTACGTGATCTACTCTCAGGTGCAGGACGATCGAAGCTTCCTGGTGCGGCTTTTCTGCGTGAATCCAAGGGAACGGCTGAAGGAGTGCATGGACAAAGGCCGGGCTTCCATCCTGTTTTCTGCCACACTTCTTCCGATACAATATTATAAGTTTCTGCTGGGAGGCGAAGAAAAAGATTATGAAGTCTACGCCAAAACCGTATTTGATCCATCCCAGCAGGGGCTGTTTGTGGCAGATGACGTGACCAGCAAGTATACCCGTCGTACTTCCGATGAATTCCGGCGGATCGCGGACTATATTTCCCGCATTACCTCCCGCCGGAACGGCAATTATCTTGTATTTTGCCCTTCCCATGCTTTTCTGGAGGAAGTTTACGCTGCCTATATGGCGGAATTCTGTAAGGAAGAGCAGGAATGTCTGCTTCAACCGGATGTGATGAATGAAGCGGAACGGGAGGAATTCCTTGCCCGTTTCGACACCGAAGCCTCCTCCGGATCATCCGACCTCTTTTCGGATGTGATCCGGATGGATGTGGAAGAAGAAGAGGGTTCCCGGAGCATCATCGGCTTCTGCGTCCTCGGGGGTATCTTCAGTGAAGGCATCGACCTCACCCATGATCGTCTGATCGGTGTCATCGTGGTGGGTACCGGCCTCCCTCAGGTCTGCTTCGAACGGGAGCTCCTCCGGTCCTATTTTGATGACCGGGATATGGACGGCTTCGATTATGCCTATCGCTTCCCGGGTATGAACAAGGTACTTCAGGCTGCCGGTCGTGTCATCCGTACCACCGATGATATTGGCATCATCGCCCTCCTGGATGAACGCTTCCTCCAGACCTCCTACCAGCGACTCTTCCCTCGTGAATGGGAACGCTATCAGACCACCTCGCTTCAAAATGTTTCACGGCAGGTCTCCTCCTTCTGGAATGACCACCTTCTCTAACCTCTATGTTTCACACATGACCGCCCTTATGGGCGGTCTTTTCTTTTCGTTTTTTTATCCCATGTTTCACGAAGTCGGCCCATTAGGATAACTTGTGTCATTTTGCCATACTGTTTTAATTGTTTACGAAAATTATGTAAACGCTGAAAAATTTGATTTGCAAGAAAATCAAGCGCAATTTTGCCTAAATGACGAGGTGGATAACTATTTCTGACGTCAGTGTTTTCGTGGATATGTCGGTGGATATTGTGGATATCATAAAAAGAATTCGTAAATTTCCGACATTTGTCTCATACCCCTTTCTGTAAGGACGTGTCAGGTATTCTTGCAAGATTCCATTCAATTATCCAAAGAGGTCAAAAAAATTATGGTAACCATATTTTGTGAAACCGGATTCTTTTTTCGACTTTTCTGGAGTGCCTTTTTGTACAGAAGTTCGTGAAACGTTTTACATTTTCCCTGACCTGTGATTAAATAGGTCTAACAATCGTGAAACATATCCGATCCGCCCCCGAAAGGGGGAGGAAATCCGTGAAACCGGCGTTTTTTCGGAAGGAGGACCTGTTATGTGGGCTGAAGAAAGTGTTTTTTACCAGATCTATCCCCTGGGGTTCTGTGGAGCACCCTTTGAGAACGATGGCGTTTTGGAACACCGGATCCGGAAGGTCCGGGACTGGATCCCTCATATGAAAAAACTCGGGATCTCTGCCATCTATTTTTCCCCTGTCTTCGAATCCGATACCCACGGGTACAACACCCGGGATTACACAAAGCTGGACACCCGGCTGGGAACTAACGAGGATTTTGCCGAACTGGTGAAGGAACTTCACAGGAACGGGATCCGGGTGGTGCTGGACGGCGTCTTCAATCATGTGGGCCGGGGCTTCTGGGCCTTCCGAGATGTATTGGAGAAGCGGGAAAGCTCTCCTTACGTCAGCTGGTTCGGCCGCATTGCCTTCGACGGAAATTCCAATTACAATGACGGCCTATGGTACGAAGGCTGGGAAGGCAATTACGATCTGGTGAAACTGAATCTTCATAATGAAGACGTGGTGAACCACCTGCTCAGCGCCGTCACCGGCTGGATCAAGGAATTCGATATCGACGGTATCCGGTTGGACGTAGCGTACTGCCTGGAGGATGGGTTCATGCGCCGCCTCCGGGAGCATTGCGACGGTTTAAAGCAGGATTTCTTCCTGGTGGGAGAGATGCTGCACGGCGACTACAACCGTCTGATGAATGCCGGACTTCATTCCGTCACCAACTACGAATGCTACAAGGGACTTCACAGTGCCCTGAACAGCTATAACCTCTTTGAGATCATCCACAGCCTGCTGCGGCAGTTCGGTCCCGAGAACTGGACCCTCTACCGGGGGAAGCATCTTCTGTGCTTTGCGGATAACCATGATGTGACCCGGGCCGCAAGTATCCTGAACAATCCGAGGCACCTGCCCCTGATCTACGGACTGGTCTTCGGCATGCCGGGCATCCCCTGCATCTATTACGGAAGCGAGTGGGGCGCTACGGGACGCAAAGAGGAGGGCGACCCTTCCCTGCGGCTTTCCTATGAGAAGCCGGAGTGGAACGAACTGACGGACCTCATCAGCCGGATGGCGGAAGCCAAGAAACATTCGGAGGCCTTAAACTACGGAGATTTCACCTCACTGGTACTCACCAACCGCCAGTGCATCTTCCAGAGAAGAAGCGAGCACGAGCGGGTGCTGGTGGCCCTCAACATTGACGACAATCCCTTCACTGCCCACTTTGATGCGGGCTGCGGCAAAGCCGTGGACCTCATCGACGGCTCGGAGCACGACTTCGGAGGCGGCAGCGAGCTGGCTCCCATGAGCGTGCATTTCTGGAAGTGCGAATAGCCCGGATGACATACCATGCAAATAAGAAGGAATTCTTGACAAAAAACACCGCGCTATTTAAACTTTTCTAATGTTGAGAAGCAAGCAGGAGAGGGTTCGGAAGATCCCTTACCATAAAGAAAAAGGACATCTACTATGAGCAAAGAATTGGCCAAAACCTATGATCCTCAGGGAATTGAGGACAGAATCTATCAGAAATGGCTGGAGAAGAAGTACTTCCATGCGGAAGTGGACCACTCCAAGACCCCTTTTACCATCGTGATCCCGCCCCCGAACATCACCGGACAGCTCCACATGGGACATGCACTGGACAACACCATGCAGGACATCCTGATCCGCTGGAAGCGCATGCAGGGCTACAACGCACTGTGGCAGCCCGGAACGGATCACGCTTCCATCGCTACGGAGGCAAAGATCGTTGAGAAGCTGAAACAGGAAGGTACCAGCAAGGAAGAGCTGGGCCGTGAGAAGTTCCTGGAGAGAGCCTGGGACTGGAAGAGAGAGTACGGCGGACGTATCATCTCCCAGCTGAAGAAGCTCGGTTCCTCCTGCGACTGGGACAGAGAGCGCTTCACCATGGATGAGGGCTGTAACAGGGCCGTCACTGAAGTTTTTGTGAAGATGCATGAGAAAGGCTGGATCTACAAGGGATCCCGTATCGTCAACTGGTGCCCTGTCTGCAACACCTCCATCTCCGATGCAGAGGTAGAGTACGAAGAGCAGGCCGGACACTTCTGGCACATCAAGTACCCTCTGGTGGATGAGACCACCGGTGAGCCCAGCAAGACAGAATTCCTGGAGTTCGCCACCACCCGTCCCGAGACCATGCTGGGCGATACTGCCGTTGCAGTAAACCCCAAGGACAAGAGATATACCCACCTGAAGGGCCGCAAGGTATTCCTGCCCTTCGTGGAGCGCGTGATCCCCATCGTGGAGGATTCCTATGTCGATCAGGAATTCGGTACCGGTGTGGTAAAGATCACCCCCGCACATGACCCCAACGACTTCGAAGTCGGCAAGCGTCATAACCTGCCCGAGATCAACATCCTGAACGATGACGCCACCATCAATGAAAACGGCGGCAAGTTCCAGGGAATGGACCGTTACGAAGCCCGCAAGGTCATCGTAAAGGAACTGGACGAGATGGGTCTGCTGGTCCGCATCGAGGACCATGTCCACAATGTAGGCACCTGCTACAGATGCCACACCACCGTGGAGCCTATGATCAAGAAGCAGTGGTTCGTCAAGATGGACGAGCTCATCAAGCCCGCAGTCAATGCCATCAAGACCGGTGAGATCCAGCTGATCCCCGATCGTATGGAGAAGACCTACTACAACTGGACCGACAACATCCGCGACTGGTGTATCAGCCGTCAGCTCTGGTGGGGACACCGGATCCCGGCTTACTACTGTGACGATTGCGGTGAGATCGTGGTGGCAAAGGAAATGCCCACGGTCTGCCCGAAGTGCGGCAAGACCCACTTCACCCAGGATCCCGACACTCTGGATACCTGGTTCAGCTCCGCTCTGTGGCCTTTCGAGACACTGGGCTGGCCCGAGATGACCGAGGATCTGAAGTACTTCTATCCCACGGACGTTCTGGTGACCGGATACGATATCATCTTCTTCTGGGTCATCCGTATGATCTTCTCCGGCTACGAGCATATGGGACAGGCACCCTTCAAGACCGTATTCTTCCACGGACTGGTCCGTGACAGCCAGGGCCGCAAGATGAGCAAGTCCCTGGGCAACGGCATCGATCCCCTGGAGATCATCGACCAGTACGGCGCCGACGCTCTGCGTCTGACACTCATCACCGGCAACGCACCCGGCAACGACATGCGTTTCTACTACGAGCGTGTGGAGAACAGCCGTAACTTTGCAAACAAGGTCTGGAATGCATCCCGCTTCATCATGATGAACATGGAGAAGGCAGGATCCGGCATTACCGAGCCCGCTGCGGGAGATCTTCAGCCCGTGGACAAGTGGATCCTTTCCCGCCTGAACACTCTGGTGAAGGATGCCACCGAGAACATGGATCATTTCGAGCTGGGCATCGCAGTCCAGAAGGTTTACGACTTCATCTGGGAAGAGTTCTGCGACTGGTACATCGAGATGGTCAAGCCCCGCCT
>JAEEGL015621321.1_pt1 | contig 25019 bp, 25 predicted proteins | sample 9134231 | NCBI WGS metagenome assembly JAEEGL01 (sample SAMN16246548, study PRJNA631951) | gut metagenome | biome: gut microbiome; feature: rumen; material: fiber-attached | host: Bos | place: Iran: Karaj | collected 2018-10 | reverse complement strand
TTTGAAAAAAGCGAACTTCATGAGGAAGATACTACTTTCTTTGTAAAGGGGAAATTCTTCGAGGATAGTTGCAATGATGAATATATGATGCAAGCGATAACGCATGCATAAATTTATCGAAGAATTGAAATGAATAAATAATTACAGGTGGCGATACTTTTGCTGTATAATGGATTTGTAAATTCGTGAATCCAGGAGGAAGCGGTATGAAAAAAATTCTTTCAGTAAAAACAATTGTTGCTATCGGTATTGGCGCTGCATTGTTCTTTGTTCTTGGCAGATTTGTAGCTATTCCAAGTCCTGTGCCTAATACTAATATTTCCATCCAGTATGGACTTCTTGCATTTATTGCTGCAGTATTTGGTCCTATTGCTGGTGCTCTTGCAGGCCTTATTGGTCACTTCTTCATCGATTTTAGCTACGGCTGGGGAGTATGGTGGAGCTGGGTTATTGCATCTGCAGTATTTGGCCTCATTATGGGCTTTGTTGCTCTTCGACTTAAGATTGATGAGGGTGAGTTTAATGTAAAGAGCATCGTGGTTTTCAATATTGGACAGATTATTGCTCATATCATTGCGTGGGTAGTTGTTGCACCTGTTCTTGATATCCTTATGTATCAGGAACCTGCTAACAAGGTATTTCTTCAGGGTGTAACCGGAGCTATTATCAACATCATCACAACTGCTATTGTTGGAACTATAGTATGCCTTGCATATTCTAAGGCAATTCCCAAGAAGGGAAGTCTTTCTGAAGAGAACTGAAAATTATATTTATGAATGATGTGATTATTGAATTTAAAGATTTAGGATTTCAGTATAGAGCGCAGGCAAAACCTACGCTCTATAATATTAATCTGACTGTTAAAAAGGGAGAGAAGGTATTAATTGCGGGGCCCTCCGGATGTGGTAAATCCACTATGGCGAGCCTTATTAATGGTCTCATCCCTTTTTCTTATAAAGGGGAAATTACTGGATCTATTTTGATTAATGGTAAAGAATCCAGGAATATGTCCATGTTTGATATATCCCATATTGTGGGAACTGTGCTTCAGGACAGTGATGCCCAGTTTGTTGGAATGACTGTGGCAGAGGATTTGGCTTTCGCGTTGGAAAATGACTGCGTTGAACAGCAGCAGATGAAGGACAGGGTTAAAGAGGTTGCGCAGATATTGGATCTTGGTGAAGTGCTTAGACATGCACCGTCTGAACTGTCAGGTGGTCAGAAACAGAGAGTATCTGTTGGCGGAGTTATGGCAAGTGATGTATCTCTTTTCCTCTTTGATGAGCCCCTTGCAAACCTTGATCCCAAGACAGGAAAATCTGCAATTGAGCTTATTGATGAACTACAGAAAAGAACAGGAGCTGCGGTAATTATAATAGAGCACCGCTTAGAGGATGTCCTTCATCGCCCTGTTGACAGGATTGTTCTGATGAATGAGGGGAGGATTGTTTCAGACTCATCACCGGATGAACTTCTCTCATCCGCAAGACTTGCTGAGTGCGGCGTAAGAGAGCCTTTGTATCTGACTGCTCTTAAGTACGCTGGAGTTGAAATTACGCCAGATATGCATCCTTCATCCCTGGATAAACTTACTCTTTCTGAACTTGATAAAGAAAAGGTCCGTTCTTTCTATATGAGGCAGCAGAGGGAAAAGAATAATCATGGAAAAGACGAACTTTTGGCTGTAAAGAATCTTTCTTTTGCCTATGAAAAGGCAGAAAAACAGACTCTTAATGATATTTCTGTTGATATAGGCAGGGGCGAGATGGTGGCCATAGTGGGTACTAATGGCGCTGGTAAATCCACCTTTTCCAAGGTTGTCTGCGGAATGGAGACAGAGAGCGCTGGAGAAATATCTTTTGCCGGAAAAGACTTTTCTAAGTATTCCATTAAAGAACGTGCCGAGCATGTGGGCTATGTGATGCAGAATCCCAATCAGATGATATCCAAGGTGATGATCTTTGACGAAGTGGCCTTTGGCCTTAGGCTCCGTGGAGTTCCTGAAGATGAGGTAAAAGAACGGGTTAATAAGGCTCTGGAAATCTGCGGCCTATACAAGATGCGTAACTGGCCTATTTCTGCGCTTTCCTATGGTCAGAGAAAGAGAGTTACCATTTGCGCGATTCTTGTTCTGGAGCCAGAAATAATGATTCTTGACGAGCCTACAGCAGGTCAGGACTATCGCAATTACACAAGGATCATGGAGTTCTTAAAGAGTCTTAACGAGCGTGGAATCACCATTGTCATGATAACCCACGACATGCATCTCATGTTGGAATATGCAGACAGGAGCATTGTCTTTAACGAAGGAAAGATAATTGCGGATAAGACCTGCGCAGAGGTTTTGACAGATACAAAGATAGTTGATAAGGCAAGCCTTAAAGAGACCAGTTTGTATCATCTTGCTGGAGAATGTGGGATTGTTGACGCGACGGGCTTTGTTCAGAGCTTTATTGATTACGAGAGGGAAAATGTCAGAAAATGAATAATCTCTTTAACTATATAGAAAGAAAATCACCTATACATGAGCTTACTGGGGCAACCAAACTAATTTGCCTGTTTTTGTGGAGCTTTGCTGCCATGACAACATATGACACCAGGCTTCTTGTAGTCTTGGCAGTCCTTGGGATAGCTCTTTTTCCTGTGGGCAGAATCAGGGTTAAAGATGTTTCCTTTATGCTGTGGTTTACGCTTGTTTTTCTGGTGCTTAATACTGTGCTGGTGTATGTTTTTTCGCCACACCATGGGACAGAAATATATGGAACCTGCACCTATTTATTCGGACTTTCCGGGCACTTTGCACCAACGGCAGAGCAGCTCTTTTTCCAACTTAATTATATACTTAAGTATTTTGCTACGATTCCTTTTGTGCTGCTATTTGTATGCACCACCAATCCCAGCGAATTTGCAGCATCTCTTAATAAGATTGGTGTCAGTTATTCGGTGTCCTATTCGGTTGCGCTGGCTCTTCGCTATATTCCTGATATTCAAAAGCAGTACCACGAGATCAGTCAGGCATCTCAGGCAAGGGGCGTTGAGCTTAGCAAGAAGGTATCTCTTGTAAGCCGCCTTAAATCCGCGTCTGCTATTTTGGTCCCGCTAATCCTTAGCAGCATGGACAGGGTTGAAATCATATCTAACGCCATGGAACTTAGATGTTTTGGCAAGAACAAGAAAAGAACCTGGTACATGGAACAGAAATTCAAGGCTCTTGATTATATTTCAATGCTAGTGTGCGCACTGCTTCTTGTGGCATCCATTACACTGACACATATAAACGGAAGTAGATTTTTTAATCCATTTAAATAAAAAAGGTACTATATAATTCCAGAGAAATTTGTGGTAGTTTCAAATTAGGAACAGTAATTCTGTTTTGAAAGGAGACCTGCCATGAAGAATATAAGATTGATTTTAATTGGAGAATTGATACTGTTTATAGCAGTATTTCTACTTAACGTTTTAGGTGGCAGTTGGGGAATAGCTGCTGTAGTGTGGTTCCTTGACCTTCCGTCGCTGCTTCTTATTGCACTTATCTTTATACCCGGCTTACTCATTATGGGGCAGTGGAAAGATTTCCTAAAAGCATTTTCAGTTGGCATCAGGCCCTACAGCCTGTTGGAACTAAAAAATATAATAGGAGCCGTGGATGCAGCTCAGAAGCTTACTGTATACGCAGCTCTTTTTGCGATTATCATATCCGGGGTTCTTGTGATGGGACGACTTGATGATCCTTCCACAATAGGTCCTAATTTGGCAGTTTGTTTTCTGGCCGGATTATATGCAGTTATCATCGAGTTTCTGCTTCTTCCACTAAGGCTCAATGCAGAGCGGAAGATGAATGAAGAAATGGATCTGGGAGAATGACTAACATAGAGATAACAAAACAGCATTATCTCGAAGTCGCTCAGAAATTTGGCTTTACAAAACGTGAGCTGGAACTGGGCTTTCTAAAGGTGTCCGGATTCTCCAATAGAAGAATAGCGTATATGCATGGGATATCAGAACAAACCGTCAAGAACCATTTTACGCATATTTACGAGAAAGCATGGGTCCCAGGGCGAAAAGAATTTCAGGAATTGTTTGCAACAGATGATTAGACCGCATGCAGAAAGCATGAAATTTAGTGTTGACATAAAGTTTTCAGACATATATACTAACAACTAAATATTTTCAGAAAGTGATGCGAATTATGAAAAACCTTAGACTCGTCAATTCAATGCCCACTTTCAAATCCGTGAAAAATAATATTCAGGGGTTTAATTGTATTGAGATGATGAGGACAGGAATAGGCGCATAATATACGCATATATTCGTATAGTTTTAGAGATTAAGCCTCATCAGACGTATAGAGTTTGATGAGGCTTTATTTGTAGAAGTATCCTTATAACTGGGAGGTTACAATGGCAGAACAATCAAGACAGGAAATAGTCAGTGATTTCTACAACAAGTATGAAGAGGAAGGGCGCCTGGACAGGACTATTCATGGAAGACTTGAGTATGCGACAACCATGAATTACATCCACAAATATGCAAGCTCTGATTCCAGGATTCTGGAAGTTGGCGCCGGAACAGGCAGATATTCAATTGCTCTGGCAAAAGAGGGCATGGATGTCACCTCTGTTGAACTTGTTGAAAAAAATCTTGAAATACTAAAGGTAAGCAGTAAGGGACTTGATAATCTGAAAGCTTTTCAGGGGGATGCCACAAATCTTGAGAGGTTTGAAGATAACTCTTTTGACGTAACCTTAGTATTGGGACCTCTCTATCACCTGTACGATAAGGATGACATAAACAAGGCTATTGATGAGGCAATCAGAGTCACCAAGCCCGGCGGAGTTGTCATGTACGCCTTCATTTCCGTATTTGCGATCATGTACGCCGAATACTTTTACGGCGATTGGGCAGCAGGCCAGGCGGAGAACTTCACCAGTGACTATAAGGTAAGGCATTTCAAGGAGCAGCTCTTTACAGGCTTCGAAGTGACTGAGTTCGAACAGCTCTTTGAAGGAAAAGATATAACCTGGATTACCACCACCGGCGTGGACGGCCTGCTTCAGCCAATCGAGGAAAGACCAGACTTCAAGATGTCCGAGGAGGACTTTAGGACCATGACTGACTGGTATCTGGCATTCTCTGAAAAGAGAGAACTACTGGGCAGTACGAACCACCTACTATATATCTGCAGAAAAAACTAACTGGAAATGACCCTAGGGGACGGGGTTACAGGACCATTAATGAGGAGAAAAATGTATGATTATAAAAAACGAAATTCCAATTCTTGAATATGACGATAATTCACTGGAAGTTATCGCACCAGATCACGAACTTGAGGACATAAGGCTTCCTGAGAAATGTCTTTTCACATTCCTGGGAGACGTGGTGCATGAATACGCCAAGGGTCACAATGCAGAGGTGGTAAAAGAGCTGATTACGGTATCCCACACCTACAAAGTATATGTGCTTCACGAAGAGAAAGAGGACATTTGCCTTGTGCAGTCACTGATCGGGGCAGCAGCTGCGACCCAGGTTCTGGACACACTTGTATCTGTTGGATGCAAAAAAGTTATTGCAGTAGGTTCCTGTGGCGTTCTGGCCCAGATTCCGGAAAATGCCTTTCTGGTACCGGTAAAGGCACTTAGGGCAGAGGGTACATCATATCACTATCTTCCAGCATCCAGATACATCGAGCTTGATAAAGAGCCAATTGAAGTTATTGAAAACACCTTCAAAGCCCATGGGCTTCCCTTCGTGACCTGCACAACCTGGACTACGGACGGTTTCTTCAGGGAGACAAAAGATATGGTGAAGTACCGCCTCGAGGAAGGCTGCTCTGTAGTTGAGATGGAGTGCTCAGCCCTTGCTGCCTGCTGCAAAAAACGAGGAGCAAGCTTTGGCCAGTTCCTGTTCACTGCAGATTCTCTTGCAAATGTGCATGAATATGACGCCAGGGATTTTGGATTTGACTCTCACCAGAAGGCATTGGAGCTGGGATTTGATATATTGAGGAAATGGATATCATCCAATGAATAAGAAACAAGAAAGTAACAATCTTTATAAAGAAACATTAAATATAGCATGGCCTGCGGTGGTGGAATCCTTTTTCACCGCCTTTGTTGGCTTGGTGGATTCATATATGGTCAGTGGCCTTGGAAGTAATGCCGTTGCTGCGATAGGACTTACCACCCAGCCCAAGTTCATGGGACTCTCCATGTTTTTTGCCATAAACGTTTCTCTTTCGGCCCTGGTGGCAAGGAGAAGAGGCGAGAACAAAAAAGAGGACGCAAACAGGATCCTGGTATCAGGTATAGTGTTTATTTTGTTTGCGGCGGCCATAATCAGCACCTTGCTAGTTGTTTTCGCAGATGGTATCATAAGATTCTGCGGTTCAAATGAGGACACACATGGTCTTGCAACGCTATATTTTAAGATCATCATGGGTGGTATGATTTTCAATTGTATTCAAATGGGAATCAACTCTGCGCAAAGAGGTGCCGGTAATACCAGGATTACAATGCGCACCAACTTAGCGTCCAATACCGTAAATGTTATATTCAATTACCTTCTCATCGGAGGAAAGCTTGGCTTTCCGGCTCTCGGCGTAAAAGGCGCAGCTCTTGCTACGGTTCTGGGAACAGTTGTTGCAAGCATAATGAGTATAAGATCTTTGTTTCAGAATGGCTGTTTTGTCAGTATTCCTTTTATAGTAAAAAATAAAATTATTCCGCAAGTGGATGCACTCAAATCACTCATAAAAGTAGGTTATTCAGTTTTCTTAGAGCAGATGCTCATGAGAGTAGGCTTCATGGCCACATCGATCATGGCGGCAAAGATGGGAACGGCGGCTATGGCGGCGCATCAGGTTGGAATGAACATAATGGGATTGTCCTTCTCTTTTGGTGACGGCCTTCAGGCCACAGCTGTTGCGCTTATAGGACGAAGCCTCGGGCAGGGCAATGAGAAGTTGGCCAAAGAATATGGCAGAACCTGTAGAGTGATAGGCCTGGCTATATCTTTTGTCCTTGCCTGTCTGTATTTCTTTGGAGGTCACGCCCTGATGTCAGCCTTCTTTGAGGAGCCAGAGATTGTCAAAATTGGTGTAGGCATTACCCGGATCATTATTGCAGTAGTTATTTTCCAGGTATCGCAGGTTATCTACATGGGATGCCTTCGCGGCGCCGGCGACACAGGCTATACAGCCATGGCCTCAATCATCAGCGTAACAGTCATCAGAACAGCTTTTTCATATATGTGCGGATACATGCTGGGCTTTGGAATTGGCGGCGTATGGATGGGAATTTTGGCAGATCAGGTATCACGATTCATTTTCGGTTCAGTTAGATTCAAGCAGGGTAAATGGACCAAGATAAAAATCTAGTTAAGTATTACGGGGAGTAGGTATGAGCTATATCGAAGTTAGTAATCTAAAGAAAGATTTCATTGTAAAAAAGAAACGTGAAAAAGGAAAGCTTTTGAGGGAAAAAGACACAGTCCATGCCCTTAAAGGAGTGTCTTTCTCAGTTGATAAAGGGGAGCTTGTTGGATACATCGGTCCCAACGGAGCCGGAAAGTCAACAACAGTCAAGATTCTTTCAGGTATCCTCACACCGGATGGTGGAGAAGTATCAGTTGGCGGCATTGTTCCCTGGAAAGAGAGAAAGACCCACGTTAAGAATATCGGAGTAGTTTTCGGCCAGCGAAGCCAGCTTTGGTGGGATGTGCCGATTATCGATAGCTACTCACTTCTTAAGGATATCTACAGAATTCCTCAGGGAGATTATGAATCAAGGTTAAAAGAACTGACTGAGGCTCTTCAGCTTGAGCCTATCATGAGGACACCACTTAGACTTCTCAGTCTCGGACAGAGAATGCGAGCAGAGCTGTGCGGTTCCCTCCTTCATAGACCAGAGCTACTTTTCCTTGATGAACCTACAATCGGACTTGATGCAGTAAGTAAGCTGGCTTTGAGAGACTTCCTTAAATGGGAAAATAAGGAGTATGGCACAACAATCATGCTCACAACCCACGATATGGAGGATATCGAGGCACTTTGCTCAAGGGTTATGGTCCTTGGACACGGCCAAAAGCTCTTTGACGGAAAGCTTGGAGACCTTCTTGAGCGCTATGATACTGTCCGCAATGTTCATGTTAAATACGACGGAAATGCCGATGGATTAAGACTTCCTGAAGGCGTTGAATATAAGCAGAAAGAAGACGGACTTGAACTTAGCTACAATCCATCAAAGCTTCCTACGTCACAGCTTCTTTCAATACTGCAGGATGCAGGAAATATCAGTGAGCTTACTCTGCAGCCTGAGAATACGGATCATCTGATTGCTGCAATGTACAAGGAACTTGATCTGTGATACAGATTTTTAACTGATATCAACTTATTATGAATTTGCATTTAACATACTTACTCGAGGTTGATTATGTCATACTTTACCGTTTTTAAAATGAGGCTCCGGATGGAGCTTCAATATAGAGGAGCCATGATTGGCGGAATTGCCTGCCAGATGTTCTTTGGACTGATTCTGGTTGCACTGTACAGAGCTCTTTATGCCGGCAAGCCCCAGTCCATCCCAATTGAAAGTGTAGCCACCTACGTCTGGCTCCAGCAGGCTTTCTTTAGAATGATGCTTGCGTCAGACTCAGAGCTCGTAGATAAGATCAGATCCGGAGATATAGCCTATGATATGTGCAGACCGGTAGATATGTACGGCTTTTATTATGCCAGGATAATGGCGCAAAAGCTCATGGGCAGCCTTATGCGCGCAATCCCCATGCTGGTGGTGGCATTTTTACTTCCAAAAGGATGGGGGATGAGCCTTCCAGGTTCTGTACCGGGACTTCTTACCGCCCTTCCTGCTCTTTTTCTGGGACTATTGTGCGTCTGCGCCCTTGAAAACATCACTGTGGCCTTTACCATGAGAACCCTGGATCCAAGGGGAATGCAGGGACTACTTAATCTTTTGATGCTTACTCTTTCAGGTAATTATTTTCCACTTACTCTTTTCCCTGAGAGCTGGCAGAAGATTATTACTTTCTTTCCTTATGCACAGCTTCTTGATGCTCCAATAAGGCTCTATACGGGAAAATATGTTCCTGGCGACGCCCTTAGAGTTTATGCGCTTCAAGCCTTTTGGGTAGTTGTACTCATTGCTCTTGGAGTATCAATGTGGAACGCCAACAAGAAACGAATGATAGTACAAGGCGGTTAAAAACATGAATATGATTCGATTATACATAAAATCAATAGGAATGCTCCTAAAGAGCCATCTGCAGTACCCCAGCTCATTCTTCATGCAGACCCTTACCCAGCTGGTAATGGAAGGCAGTGAAATGATGGTGGTTATTCTCGTGGTTGACAGGTTCGATAGATTAAAGAACTGGAGTGGAGGAAATCTTTACTTTTTTTTCGGTATAATGGCAGTATCCTTTTATCTGACTGAGATGTTCGGAAGAGGAATCACCGGAGACTTCCCCATGATGGTCAGAACAGGGCGACTTGATACCTTTCTTACAAGACCAAGAGGCGTTCTGACTCAGGTATTGTGCGGAGGAACGGATCCAAGGCGAATTACCTGCGTAGCAGTTGGTGTGGCGGCACTTATAATGGGAAGTAACCTTTCAGGAATAGTCTGGACTCTGCTCAAAGTGTTTGTACTGCTGGAATCCATAGCCATGAGCTGTCTGCTTATATTAGGACTATTTATGATCGAGGCAATCTTTTGCATATTTAGTGTAAAGTCCGTAGAGCTTGTAAACGCCATTACCTACGGCGGAAGAAGCGCCTGCCAGTACCCGATAGACATTTATCCACTGCCTCTTCGCGTTCTTTTTACTGTTTTTGCACCATTTGCTCTCACAATGCACGTTCCTGCAGCCTGGATCATGGATAAACCACTCTACGGGTGGCCAGTCTGGACAGCTGTTGTTACGCCTCTTTCCGGGGCAGTAGTTTTCACGATAATGACAGGTCTTTTTCATCTGGCGCTAAGACATTACAGATCCACAGGAAGTTGATTTTAATTAATTGATATTTTTTAACGGAAAACCGTTGAATCCCCAAATTTACGAGACTATAATGTTAGTGGGAATACTAATTTCCATCAACTAAATATCGTAAAGGAGGGGATTTTAAATGATCAGCTTTATTGTTTGTTTAGCGGTACTTGTAGCGGGCTATTTTGTTTATGGGGCAATAGTCGAAAAAGTATTTGGACCGGATGACAGGCAAACACCTGCCGTGAGGATCAACGACGGCGTTGATTTTGTGGCGATGCCAAAGTGGAAGCTGTTCCTTATCCAGCTCCTTAACATCGCCGGACTAGGACCTATTTATGGTGCTCTCGCAGGTGCTCAGTGGGGAACTTCTGTATTTCTTTGGATTACTTTAGGAACCATCCTTGCAGGTGGTGTACACGATTTTTCAGTAGGCTTTATGAGCATGCGTCATGACGGCGCCAGTGTTTCTGAGCTTACCGGCAAATACCTTGGCAATATCATGAAGACCATCATGCGCATTTTCAGCGTAGTTCTTCTTGTTATGGTAGGAACCGTTTTTGCAGTAGGACCGGCAGGTCTTATTTCACTTCTTATTGGTAACCAGGGCGGCGCAGGACTTTTGACAAACACCAAGTTCTGGCTGGCTCTTATCCTTATCTATTATTTTATCGCAACCTTTGTTCCAATCGACAAGATCATAGGAAAGCTTTATCCGGTATTCGGCATCTGCCTTATCGTAATGGCGCTTGGCGTTGGAATTGGCATCTTTACACATGGATATACAATTCCTGAGATTCAGTTTTCAAATCTTCACCCAAGCAATACTCCAATCTGGCCAATGATGTTCGTATCAGTAGCCTGCGGTGCTATTTCCGGATTCCATGCAACCCAGTCACCTCTTATGGCACGTTGCTGTAAGTCAGAAAAAGAAAGCCATATGGTATTCTACGGTGCCATGGTAAGTGAAGGCATCATCGCCCTCATCTGGGCAGCAGCAGGCAGCGCAGTTTATGCAAAGACCGGCGGACTCACAACCGGCCTTACAGAAATGCTTGCAAGTGGACAGGCAGCATGCGTATATGATATCTGCACAAAGACCATGGGCGGCGTTGGTATCGTTCTTGCAATGCTCGGCGTTATCGCATGTCCTATCACTTCTGGTGACACAGCCTTCCGTTCAGCAAGACTCGTTATCGCAGACTGGTTCAAGATCGAGCAAAAGCATTATTCAAAGAGACTGTACCTGTGCGTACCGCTTCTCCTTGCAGGTGCACTTGTCAGCCAGCTCAACTATGGTATCGTTTGGAGATACTTTAGCTGGTCCAATCAGACCCTTGCTATGATCGCACTTTGGACAGCATCAATGTATCTGTATAGAAACGGCAGACAGTACTGGCTCACAGCTGTTCCGGCAACCTTTATGTCGGCTGTATCCGTAACCTATTTCTTCATCGCACCAGAGTGTCTGCATCTGTCAGCAGTTATTGCATACCCTGTCGGAATAGTAGCAGCAATCGTATTCCTTGGAATATTCATTTATAACACAAGAAAGCCCGCGGTAACCGGGAAAAAAGAAGATAACGGCCACCATCAGAAACTGCACACCGCCTGATGTGTGATGCGTGGCCATAAATTAATTTCATAATGCCTCTTGATAAAAAACATCAAGTGTATTATTATTTATTCAAATAGATGCATAAAAATACATTTATACAGTAAGAAATGAATAAAAATGCACTTGATAGGAGGTTATTATGAAAAAGAAACTTTTAGCGATTTTTGTATCAGCATTAATCCTTGGACTTACAGCCTGCGGTTCTACCGGCGCAGACAGCAAAAATACAGCACAAGCTGATTCTGAAGTAGCTACTGTTACTAAAGGAAAGCTGACAGTAGCTACTTCTCCTGATTTTGCACCCTATGAGTTTTACTCAGTAGATGCATCAGGAACACCAAGCCTTGCAGGCTTTGATATTGCACTTGCTCAGTACATTGCAGATTACATGGGCCTTGAGCTTGAGGTTGTTCCTGTAGACTTTGACGGCGTACTTATGGAGCTTCAGACCAAGTCAGTAGATATCGGACTTGCTGGACTTTCACCAGACCCTAAGCGTGAGTCAATCATGGATTTTTCTGATATCTATTATGAAGGAACTCAGGCTTTTGTTTGCACCCAGGCAAATAAGGACAAATTTAACAGCCTTGCTGATGTAAACAGCAGCGACCTTGAGATCGGCGCCCAGACAGGTTCCATTCAGGTAGACCTTGCACAGGCTAACAGCCCTGACGCTGACATCATCCAGCTCACCAAGGTTACAGACATAGTAGCAGAGCTCCTTTCTGGAAAGCTCGACGGCGCTTACATTGAGACTCCTGTAGCACAGAGCTATTCCAAGAATTATCCTGACCTTTGCGTAGCCCTGGAGGTTCCATATGAAGGAGCAGAGGGCTCAGCAGTAGGTGTATCCAAGGGAAATGAAGCCCTTTTGAAAAAAGTTAACGAAGCAATAAAAAGCGCAATCGACAGCGGCAAAATGGATGAGTTCGTTGCAAAAGCCAATGAACAGGCTAGCGGCGAGATCATCGAAGGATTACTAGACAACTGATTTTGAGGAATGATATGAAAAGTAGCTTTATACAAGTAGAAAATTTTCCTAAGATTGCTCCCTACGCCAGATTATTCTGGCAGGGAGCATTAGTTACGATTATGCTTTCTGTTTTTACAGTGGCAATCGGCTTTGTGCTGGCGCTGATTCTCTCTTCCATGAGGATGAGTAGATTCTATCCGCTGGCTTTTTTAGGCCTGGATAAAGAAGGCCATCAAAGAGAAAAAGGCTTTGGAGCAGCTTTGAGCAGATTCAACCCCCTAAGCTTTATAGCAGCTGCCTATGTTGAGATACTCCGTTCAACACCTGTAATCGTGCAGGTTGCCATAATCTATTATGGAATCTTTGGAAATCTCATACAGCTTCCAAGCTTTACCTTCATGGGCTTTATCAAGTTCGAGAGATTTTTTCCCGGCGTAGTTGCCCTGGGAATGAACTCAGGTGCATACCTTGCAGAGATCATGCGCTCCGGCATCCAGTCAATCGACAGCGGACAGACGGAAGCAGCAAGGAGCCTTGGCATGAGCCAGATTCAGAACATGCGCTACATAATTTTGCCACAGGCCATCAAAAATATTCTTCCGGCAATAGCTAATGAATTCGTAGTAATCATCAAGGAATCAGCTATTACCTACACTATCGGTGTTCAGGACATTATGTCCGCAGTCAATGCCGTGCGCGGTGCAACCTTCATCATTATTGAGCCACTTCTTGTAGCAACAGCAATCTATTTCTGCCTGTGCTTCCCAACCAGCAAGCTCATTGCGTATTTTGAAAGGAGGATGAGCCGTGGCGACAAACGATAAGCTTATACAGATCACAGATCTTGAAAAACACTATAACGGCGGCAAGATTAAGGCCCTTGACGGCGTTACGGTTGATATAGACAGAGGCGACTGCATGGTGATAATTGGCCCCTCAGGAAGCGGCAAATCCACACTTCTCCGCTCCCTGAACCTTTTAGAGGAGCCAACAGGCGGCGCAATCATTTTTGACAACGTAGACATAACCAAGAAAAAATATAAAGACGAGACCGGCAAATGGGTCAAGGTCAACATGGACCAGCATAGGCAAAAGATGGGAATGGTATTTCAGCACTTCAATCTTTTCCCACATAAGACTATAATGGAAAACATGATACTTGCTCCCGTAAAGGTAAAAAAGATGCCTGAAGATCTGGCAAAGAAAAAAGCCCTTGAGCTCCTTGACAGAGTTGGACTAAAGGACAGAGCAGATGCCTATCCAATTCAGTTATCCGGCGGACAAAAGCAGCGTATTGCAATCGTACGAGCGCTGATGATGGAGCCTGAGGTAATGCTCTTTGACGAACCTACTTCAGCTCTTGACCCTGAGATGGTTGGAGAGGTTTTGGAGGTTATGAAAAAGCTGGCTTCCGAGGGAATGACCATGGTTGTCGTAACCCACGAGATGGGCTTTGCAAAAGAAGTTGGAAACAGGGTCCTTTTTATGGCAGATGGCAAGCTCCTTGAGCAGGGCACTCCTACGGAAATCTTCGAGCAGCCAAAGCACCCAAGACTTCAGGAATTTTTGAGCAAGGTACTCTGATTACTAGAAAAGGAAACAGACTAAATATGGCAGAAACATTAAAAAAACGAAGTGAAGTACCAGAGCAGTTAAAATGGGATACATCCCGAATCTACAAGACTCCGGAGGATATGCTGGATGCCCTTCACAAGGCCACACAGCTTAGCCTCGATATCGAAAAGAAGTACAAGGGAAACTTAAAGGATGGCAAGACAATCAATGAATGTCTTGCCGAGTATGAGAAGTTTCTCATTGAGGTTGCCTACGTAGGCGAATACACCTCCCTCAATGTATCTGTAGATTATACCGATGCGGAGGCTCAGAAGCTTGATTCCATAGCAACCAACGAATATATGGATGGTTACTCAAGACTCTCCTTTATCGAGAGTGAAATCTCAGATGCTCCTGAGGATGTATTAAAAGAAGCCCTTGAGACCGCAACTATAGGCAAGCACTACCTTGAAGATATTCTTCGTGGTAAGCCTCATCGCCTTAGTGCTGAGACAGAGGCTGCTTTTGTAGCTCTTTCTGAGACCTTCAGAGCACCCTATAGAATGTATGAGCAGACCAAGCTTGCAGACATGAAGTTCCCTGATTTTGAGGTAAATGGCAAATCATATCCGCTTGGTTATTCTCTTTTTGAGGATGACTATGAGTATGAACGCGACACTCAGATACGTCGCGCAGCCTTCACCGCTTTTTCTAACAAACTTCGTGACTACATGTACACAACAGCGGCTGAGTACGGCGCCCTTGTTCGCACAGAAAAGACCCTTTCAAAGCTCACAAGATACGACAGCGTATTTGACTACCTTCTTTTTGGCCAGAAGGTCACAAGAGAAATGTACGATCGTCAGATTGACCTTATCATGGAGAAGCTTGCTCCTCACATGAGAAAGTATGCAAGACTTCTTAAAAAGGCACACGGTCTCGATAAGATGACCTATGCAGACCTTAAGATCACCCTTGATCCTGACTATGATCCAAAGGTAACTATAGAGAAGTCCAAGGAGTACATCCTTGACGGCCTTTCAATCATGGGAGAGGACTATCAGAAAATGCTCAAGGAAGCCTATGAGCAGAGATGGATTGACTTTGCACAGAACGTAGGAAAGAGCACCGGAGGCTTCTGCGCAAGCCCATATAGAAAGGGTTCCTTCATCCTTCTTTCCTGGAATGAGCGCATGAGCGATGTCTTTACTCTGGCTCACGAGCTTGGACATGCAGGACACTTCAGAGCCTGCGGCGAAGCTCAGAACTACTACAATGCAGACGTTTCAACCTATGTTGTGGAGGCACCATCTACCATTAATGAGCTTTTAATGGCTGAGTACCTCAAGGAAAAGAGCGGCGACGACAAGCGCTTCCGCAGATGGGTTCTTGCTTCACAGATATCCAATACCTACTACCACAACTTCGTAACACACCTTCTTGAGGCAGCATACCAGAGAGAAGTATACAAGCTTGTTGATAATGGCGAGGCAGTTCCAGCAGAAAAGCTCAACGAGATCTTCAAGGGAGTTCTTGAAAAGTTCTGGGGCGATGAAGTAGAGCTCACAGAAGGCGCAGAGCTCACCTGGATGCGTCAGCCACACTACTACATGGGACTTTACTCTTACTGCTACAGCGCCAGCCTCACAATCGCTACACAGGTTATGAAGCGTATTCGCAAAGAAGGCGCTCCTGCAGTAGAGGACTGGAAGAAGACCCTGGCAGCAGGCGGAACCGTTGATCCAATCGCCTTTGCCAAGATGGCAGGCGTCGATGTCACTACAGACGCAGCTCTCCTTGATACCATCGACTATATCGGCGGCATCATCGATGAGATAGAGACATTGATGTGATATATATGATTTTGATGGAATCACCGATGGGATAGAGATATTTATGTGATATATGATTTTAATGGAATCATCGATGGGAAAGAGACATTTATGTAATTATTCGATAGGATAGCGACATAGATGTAGTTAGGGCATTCGCGGAATACTGCGATAGCATAATGCTATGGTGTGACATTTTTGTGTATGTTACTAGGCGAGAATTGATAAATACATGTTATTTTGAATTCTAAAAGACATGCGTGGGTAAATATCCGATGTTCTTGGACTTTACCCACGCATTTTTTGTATTTTTTGATGTCCATGGGTAAAACGGCAGATTATGTGTTTTTTACCCACGTGATTTTTCGCGACATTGGTAAATAACATGATTATAAAGATTTTACCCACGAGTTTACTTAGTGTCATGGGCAAAACAGCCAGTTTTTTAGATTTTACCCACGACCTTACTTTGCGTCATGGGTAAATCATTAGGTTTTTATAATCTTACCCATGAGTTTGGTGCTAACTACAGGATATCATGGGTAAGATTTTGCTTTCGGGCAAATTTACCCAATCCCCGAGGTATGCTTGTGGGTAAAAATTGATATTCATTGATTATTACCCATGACCCTCTTTATGCCCATGGGCAAAAATTGGTATTCCTGGATTCTTACCCATGAACTCTGGAAAAACATAATAAAGCTTGGGTAAATAACCAGTTTTAGACCATTTTGCCCATCCCATCAGGAATTAGACTTATCGTTCTTACTTTTCTTGCTTCCTTTATCATTAGATCCAGAAGATGGCTTCGTTATTCCGTCAGAATTCTCAGAAGCATTTCCCCCATCAAAACCTTCCGGAGGTTCTGGCATGTTATCCTTGTCAAATCCCTCAGGTAATTCAGGAGGGTTGCTTCCATCAAAGCCCTCCGGCATCTCAGGTCGTTCCCCGGAAAATCCCTCGCCAGAGCCATCGCCTCCAGGGCCACCATTACCTCCAGGACCGCCCTGACCTCCAAAGCCGCCGAATCCTCCATGACCTCCAAACTGCATGGACCCTGTAATCTCAGTTACTTCTTCGCCGTTAACAGTCACGGTACCGCCAGTTAGTTTAGCTTCCTTGTCGAAGTCAAAGGCAAACTGAGCGTTGATATCCACAGTTCCGCCATTGATGTAAATACATCCATTGGCATCCAGGGCATCAGTATCACCGCTAGCCATCGTTATAGAAATATCTCCTCCATTGATTTCAATGACAACATCAACAGCGCTGCTCTTGTTAGATGCGTTAATGCCGTCATCACTTGCGTTAATACTAATTGTTCCTCCATTTATCTGGACATAGGTACCCTCCATTCCTTCAGCTGCATCGATGGTCAGCGTTCCACCATTAACCATAAGAACTGAAGTTGCCTGAATGCCGTCAGCTGAAGCATCTATGTCAAAGTTTCCACCTGAAATATAGACATATCCTACAGTATCATCATCAGAGTTTTCGGCGTGAAGGCCGTCCTTTTCAGATTTTATAGTAAAAGAGCCATCGCTAACCCTGATAGAATCTTTAGCTTCAATAGCATCCTCTTTGGTAGTAATATTGTAACTTCCGCCTGTAAACTTCACATCATCCTTGCCGGAGATACCGTTTGCAGTAGATGAGATAGTAAGTGTTCCAAGGCCGTTAAAAACAATATCATCCTTAGAGAAGATAACCGCATCCGTGTTGGTATCGCCATCTGCAGTAAATGTTCCTGTTACCTCAAAAGCATTTTCCGAATCTGTCATAGTTACAAATACCTTGTCAGCGTTTTTAACATAAATTGCAGGAGAGTCAGTATTTGTAATTGTTACGCCGTCCAGAACCAGTTGAACCTTGGCACCATCAGCATCCACAACAATAGTAGAATTATCTGCAGTTCCGCTAATTACATATACACCTTCTTCTGAGATGTTAATATCTTCGCCGCTGGTCAGCGAAAGAGATGTAGCACCAGAAAGATCCGCCTCCTGCTCCAAATCCCTGTCAGAAAACATGTTGTCCACATCAAGAAGTGTCGCTGAGCTTGCGGCGCTGTCAGAGCCTGCAAGATATGTATCGGAAGATGCCTGATTTTCCGTAGACATCGCGTCCTGACCTGAACCAGCATCTTTGCCATTAGATGCTTCAGAAGAAAATTCACTTGATGAAGCATCACCTGTAGTATTGCTATCCAGTCCGCAGCCGCTCATAGTAAGAGCAGCACTCAAAAATAATATAGCTAATAATCTATTTTTATTTCTCATATTTTAACCTCTCTTTCTGACGTCATTATCATACATAAACCTAAAAGAAACCTAAAAGGAGAAAAAATTATATATATGTTATAATGATATAGTGACTAATAAAATTGCGTCAAATCCAACAGGATTAATCCGGAGGTACAAAATGGAAGAAAACATGAAAAAGATCAGTCGCGGCATGGGCATCAGAATGGGACTTGTCATGAGCTTTTTCCTTTCACTTACAGGAACTTTGACATCAGGACATTTCACGTTCCCAGGCTTTATCATAAGCTTTATAGTAAGTGCCATTGTCAGCATTTTAATTGGCTTTTTCATTCCGATTGCCAAAGTAACCGTTACAGCCTCTGAAAAGCTAGGCCTTAAAAGAGGAAGCCTTACAGAAAAACTGTTTATGAGTCTGATTTCAAATATCATCTATACGCCTCTTATGACCTTTATCATGATCTGCCTGGCATATAGAATCGTTATGATCCAGAGCGGCGGAAGAGCCCCTGTCAGCATAATGGGAATGTATCTGCCTTCACTAGTTATATGTTTTGTGGTAGGATATGTACTTATCTTCATATTTACACCAATTTTCATGGGACAGCTCATGAAAAAGTATGGACCACAGGCAAAAGGAGCACCAAATGAGCACCATCCGGGAAGCAATTGAGAATATATTAAAAGAAGAGGAGTGCCTTCGCGTAATAATAAGTAAGCCCGCGAAGAAATCCTCCGAATTTAAGAAAATAGATATCCAGAGAAAAGAAAAAAACTTCCAAATCTCCAAGTATACCCAGAAACAGGTATTTCATGAGAATGTTCAGGAAAAAGATATTGCCAAGAGAACTGAAGAACTGACGACAGAAGAAGGCTTCAGGCAGCTCAACCTTTGGACAAAGGACCATGAGCATTTCTTTCTTATATCCAAAAAAGGCGAGCTCACAGTGAAAAAGCGCGCCTTAAAGTGCGACGAAAAGTCGGAACTGGCCGAAATCGAGACCTCCCACAACAGAGAGAAAAACTATATCATCTCCGAAGGGCAGCAGGCGCCGCCTCTTGTTGACATGGGCATTTTTACCAAGGACGGCAAAGTCGTAAAATCCATGTACGACAAGTTCAAGCAGATAAACCGTTTCCTTGAAATCCTGGACGACGAGATAGGTCAGTTAAAAAGCGATCACCTGAATGTCATCGACTTTGGCTGCGGCAAGTCATATCTGACCTTCGTTGTATATTATTACCTTACGGAAATTAAGAAGATAAAGGCCAACATCATAGGTCTTGACCTTAAAGAAGACGTTATAAAAAAGTGTAATCAGGCTGCCAAAAAATACGGCTATGACGGACTTAGATTCGAAATGGGAGATATCAACGGCTACAAGACGCCTTTTGATGTAGACATGGTAATCACCCTCCACGCCTGCGATACAGCTACAGATTATGCCCTTTATAACGCAATACAGTGGAACGCCAAAATGATTTTCTCCGTGCCCTGCTGTCAGCACGAGCTCAACCAGAAGATTCACTCCGACAACTTATCACTTCTTACAAGATACGGCATCATAAAAGAGCGCTTTGCAGCCCTTTCAACCGATGCCATAAGAGGAAACCTTCTTGAATACGCCGGCTACAAGACCCAGCTTCTTGAATTCGTGGACTTTGCCCACACACCCAAGAACATCCTTATCCGCGCGGTAAAAAGAGGCGCCACTCCAAAATCCACTCGCGAAAAGGCCCTGGCTGAGGTGGAGAGCCTCATGAAAGAATTCGGCACCGACCAGACCTTGTACAACCTACTGATAAAGTGATATATATGGAATGGACCTAGGGGACGGGGTTAGCAGTTGAATGGACCTGGGGGACGGGGTTAGCGGTTCATTTTTGTCGAAAACAAAAAATGAACCGCTAACCCCGTCCCCCAGGTCCATTCAACCGCTAACCCCGTCCCCTAGGTCCATTCCACGTACATCATTTCTTCTGCCTGTATATCATCTGGTATTCCTTCGGGGACATGCCGTATTCTTTTTTGAAAGCCTTGAAAAAGCTGGAATAGTCCCTGAACCCAAAACGCTCATAAACACTGGTAATATTGTTACCGCCTGTAATAGCGTCTCTGCACTCCGCGAGGCGCTTTTTTATTATGTACTGATGAAGGGAAATTCCCAAAGTATCCTTGAAAAGATGCGCCACATAGTACTTGCTCACAAAAAACTTGCTGGCAATATCATCAAGACTAAGGGATTCCTCCAGGTTTTCCTCCACGTAGGAAATGATATTCTGGAAAAGAGTCAGCTCATCGCTGCCAGAGCGCCTGTGATCCTCCTCGTAAATAATCCTGTTGATAGTAAGGATCAGATCGCACAGGCAAATGTGGCGAAATACATTGCTGCCGTACCTGTCAGCGGAAGTCTCCTCAAGGAGCCTTAGAAACTTGGACTCCACCTGATGAAAGCTTGCAGGAGCCAGATGATAAATGTATTTCCTAAAGGCCTCAGCCCTCTGCATCATGTACATGTAGTCCATGGACTCGGAAAGAAGGCTTTCACAGCAGTCCTTGCTGATCCAAAAGACAAATCGGCGGTAGTTCATATCAGACTCATGCATGACAGCGTGGTGAGTCACCCCGGGAGGCATAATCATAAGATCCCCCGGCGTCATATCGTATTTAAGCACAGTTCCATCGGCCTTTTTAATCTCCATAGTGATATCCCCCTCCAGGAAAAGATAGCACTCGTAGTAGTCATGGGAGTGGGGCTTAAGAGTCTTGAAATTCCTGTCTGAATAGTAAAAGACCTCGAAATCCGAGGAAACCATGTACTGTCTTGAATTAAAGGATGAACGCAATTTGTTTTTCATAATGACATCATTATAAAATCAGACAACAATTTTTTCAATGTGGGAAAAACCAAGAATCTATCATAATTTTAGATATTGTGGTATTATCAATACAGTATTTTTTCTTAAATCAAGGAGGAAAAAGGTATGAAGACATGTCCTAATTGCGGTAATCAGGTAACTGATGAAGCACTTTTTTGTAACAATTGCGGAACAAGCATGACAGGCGTTGCAAGTAACCCTGTTCAGGAAACTCCTGTAGCAGAGGAGACTGTAGCTACAGCACAGGAGGCAGTAGCTTCTGCAGAAGAGAGCGTAACAAATGCAGCTCAGGCATTGGATCAGGCAGCAACAGAAGCAATAGATTCTCAGACAACACCTGTATTTGGCAGTCAGCCACAGAATAACCCATTTGCAGGTCAGCAGGGCATCTTCCCGGATCAGGCTCAGAACTTTGCAGGCCCACAGTTCGGCGGTCCACAGCAGGGAATGCCTCAGCCACAGCCCGTTGTTTCTCAGCAGAGCTACCAGATTCCTTACATTGATCCATCAGACCACACCAAGGAATTCGACCCAAGAGATATCGCTGATAACAAGCTCTTTGCAGTACTTCCTTACTTTACATCAATTCTTGGAATCATTGCAGCCCTCATGATCAGAGAGTCAGCTTATACAAGATTCCACGTAAAAAATGTAATCAGACTCCACATCTGTCTGATCCTTTGCTGCATCCCTTCAATCATTCCAATCGTTGGATGGATCGTAACAGCAATCGGCTTTGCGGTAATCGGAGTTCTTTCAATCATCGGAATGGTAAACGTATTCCAGGGCAAGGCAAAAGACCTTCCGATCATCTCAAATATCGGATTTTTGAAATAATATTAGTCATGGAGTAATACCTGCATCGTATGGTACAATAGTACATATAAAATCTCTTTTTTGGAGGTATGGGTATGGCTAAGGTATTTCATGTAGACAAGCAGATAGCCAACAAGAACGTTTCAGATTCCATCACAGAATGGACCAAGGTTGTCAAATATGGTGACATAAACCCGGAAAACAGGCTCTTTGGCGGACGCCTTATGGAGTGGATCGATGAAGTTGCAGGCACAGTTGCCATCAGACATTCAGGCAACCCAATTGCCACAGCAGCCATCGACAACATGCAGTTCAAACAGGGCGCAGTTCTTGGCGATGTTCTCGTTATGATAGGCAAGATAACCTACGTAGGCAAGACTTCTATGGAAGTTCGCGTAGATACTTATGTAGAAGACGTTAGAACCGGAATGCGTCACGTTCTTAACAGAGCATATCTTACAGAAGTTTGCATCGACCACGACGGAACACCAGCTATCGTTCCTTACGGCCTCAACGTCCGCACCGAGAGTGAAAAGGCTGAGTGGGAAGGCGCCATCAAACGCCGCGAGCTTAGAAAACAGCGCAGAATGGAAGGTTTCTAAAGAACCATATACGTTTAATTGAATATTGTAAATTATTGAGCACCTGCGATTTGGAGCAATCAGAGCGATAACCCAAAATAAGGTGCTCATTTTTTGTGTTTTTTTTCGATAATCTTATTGACTTCGGTGCTTTAACGCTTTAAAATGATGATAATATTATTGTACTCGTGTATACAATCTAAAACATCCTGGTATTTCGAGAGGAGAATTCTATGGCTAACTTCATTTCACTAGTGGAAAAAATCAATGGCGCAGTAAACGGCTTTGTTTGGGGACTTCCCATGCTGATTCTCTTGGTTGGAACAGGAATTCTGATGACAGTCCTGACCAAGTTCTTCCAGGTAACCCATTTTAAACACTGGATGAAGCACACTATTGGCGGCGTTTTCACTAACTCCCATATCACCGCCCATACCGCAAAAGAGGATAAGCAGATTTCCCAGTTCCAGAGCCTTTGTACAGCTCTTGCAGCAACAATCGGAACCGGTAATATCGCAGGCGTTGCTGCAGCCATAGCAGCAGGCGGCCCCGGTGCTATTTTCTGGATGTGGGTAGTTGCTTTCTTTGGAATGATGACAAACTTCTCAGAGAACGTGCTTGGTATCTACTATAGAAGACGAAACGAGAAAAACGAGTGGTGCGGCGGCGCCATGTACTACCTGAAGGACGGCCTTGGTAGCAAAAAGAACTGTGCTCAGATAGGGGCAGCGCTGGCTGGACTATTTAGCGTTTTCTGCATCCTGGCATCCTTCGGAATCGGAAACATGAGCCAGATCAACTCCATCGCAGTAAACATGAATTCAGCCTTCAACATACCATTCTGGGTAACAGGAATCATCCTTATGCTTCTTGCAGGCCTGGTTATCGTAGGCGGCCTTAAAAGAATCGCCGCTGTAACAGAAAAGCTGGTTCCTTTTATGGCAGTTATCTACGTGATTGGCGCACTGATCATCCTTTTTGCCAACATCACCAAGATTGGTCCTGTATTTACCGCAATCCTTAGAGGTGCCTTCGGCATGAGAGCAGTAGGCGGCGGAATCGTAGGAAGCGGCGTAGCCATGGCAGTTCAGTGGGGAATGAAGCGTGGCGTATTCTCCAACGAGGCAGGACTTGGCTCATCAGTTATGGTTCACTCAAGCTCAAATGTCCGTGAGCCCGTAGTTCAGGGAATGTGGGGAATCTTCGAAGTATTCGCAGATACAATTATCGTCTGTACCCTGACAGCCTTTGCAGTTCTTTCAAGCGGCCTTGTGGACCTCGAGACAGGAAAAGTCCTTTCAGACAACGTATCCACATCCCTTGTGGCAGAAGCCTTCTCCACAGTATTCGGCGGAGCAGGAGCAGCCTTCATAGCTATCGCAATTCTCTTCTTTGCCTTCTCAACAGTCCTTGGCTGGAGCCAGTACGGCAGCAAAGGCTTTGAGTACCTCTTCGGAAGGAAAGCAGTAAAAGGCTATCAGATTGTATTCGTAGTCTTCATAGTAATCGGCGCAACCATGGATCTGTCTCTCGCCTGGGATTTGTCCGACACCTTCAACGGCATGATGGCAATTCCTAACCTTATCGGTGTCCTGACCCTTAGCGGCACAGTAGTACAGATCACCAAGAACTACGTAGACAGAAAGCTCCTTAAAAAGAACGTAAAACCAATGCTCTCCGCCCTGGATGACATCCAGGAGCTCCACGAAAGAGAGATTGGATAAATAACCAGCTCTCTATATGCGTTGGTACTGGCTGCTGGTGGCTTATATTTGGGAGTTGTTGGGTAACGAAGCTGTTTTCGTATCATTTACCCAAGAGAAAAAAGCTCTTTGGGTAAGGCGCTTCATTTTCAGAATCTTACCCATGGAAAAAGTTTCGCTCTTGGGCAAAACATTACATTTCCGATATCTTACCCAAGGCAAAAAAATTCACGTGGGTAATACACCTCATTTTAAAGATTTTACCCGAGGTTAAGCCTGCTTTGGGACCTATAGCTGGTCGCTACATGGGTAAAATTCCAATTTTGGAGTGCCTTACCCGTGGGGTTCGGAAAACCCTTGGGTAAGACAATAGATATCGCCGTATTTACCCATGCCCCCAAAAATCTCATGGGCAAATAATGGATTTTTCTTATCCTTACCCAAAAAGCCTATATCGCATTGGCTTAGATGAGACATGCTCCGCAAGGCTACAACTATAGAAGAAATCAAACGTATAAAGAAACTTATTCCAAAATTATCGGAGCAGGAACTTGCTGAAGGTCATAAAAGGCTTGATGATGGAATCTATGACGAAAATGGAACACTGATTGGAGAAAAGCATCCTGACGATTAAAGACAATTATTAAAGAGTTAACTAAAAAAGGAGATCCTTCGTTTCGTCGGCGGAGGGTCTCCTTAATTGTTTTCCGCCCACGAATATGCTAAAATTGTGTCGCTGATTGCGCGGGAATGTGACCAGCAATAAAATGGGAGAGTTATTAAGTGTATGAAAAAAGCA
>JAEEGL013865606.1_pt1 | contig 25021 bp, 20 predicted proteins | sample 9134231 | NCBI WGS metagenome assembly JAEEGL01 (sample SAMN16246548, study PRJNA631951) | gut metagenome | biome: gut microbiome; feature: rumen; material: fiber-attached | host: Bos | place: Iran: Karaj | collected 2018-10 | reverse complement strand
GCCGGATGATACGTATCCACAATCCGTGTCACATAGTCTCTTATATCATCCTTATCTTCATAGGCCGCTTCTGCCAGTTCGTTTAACTGGGCGATGAAGTGGTCGTCGTCAAATTCCAGTGGTTTGCCGATGCTGATTAGCTCGTTGTAGGTCTTTTCCAGGCCCTCCTCGTCCATGAGGCGCTCCTCGTAGAGCTTTTCTCCCGGGCGAAGACCGGAATAGACGATGTCGATGTCCTCTCCTACTTTGTAGCCGGAAAGAGTAATCATAGAGCGAGCCAGGTCGTCGATTTTAACCGGCGTTCCCATGTCAAGGACATAAATCTTTCCGTTGCCGCCGTAGGATGCAGATAAAAGCACCAAAGAGGCTGCCTCCGGGATGGTCATAAAATAGCGAATCATCTCCGGATGGGTAACGGTGACAGGACCGCCCTTTTCAATCTGCTCCTTAAATCGGGGGATAACGGATCCATTACTTCCCAGCACGTTTCCAAAGCGCACCGCGCAAAACTCCGTCTTGGGAGTCTTTGGTACCTTAAGATGATCCATGTCGGATTCTGCATCGTAGGTATGCACCAGAAGTTCCCTCAACTCATCAGCCTTACCCTCCATGATCTTTCGAGCAAAAGTCTGAACGATCATCTCACAGATACGCTTTGAGGCACCCATGATATTTACAGGATTTACTGCCTTATCCGTAGAAATCAGCACGAACTTCTCACAGCCGTATACCATGGCGGCAAAGGCGGTGTTGTAGGTGCCGATAACATTGTTTTTAATGGACTCGCAGGGGCTGTCCTCCATAAGAGGTACATGCTTGTGGGCTGCCGCATGAAGCACGATATCCGGACGATAGTCCCGGAAGACTTCCTTTACCCTGCGGCTGTTTCGCACGGATCCGATTAAGACCACCAAATCCAAGTTTGGATACTTATCAGAAAGCTCCAACTTAATGGCGTGAGCATTGTTTTCATAGATATCAAATACGATTAAGCGCTTAACATCTTCCGTAGCAGCGATCTGACGGCAAAGCTCGCTTCCGATACTGCCGCCGCCACCGGTGACAAGCACGGTTTTTCCGGACAAAAACTCCCGGATGGCAGGATCATTTAATTTAACTGCCTCGCGTCCAAGCAAGTCTTCAATCTCTACTCTCTTTAACTTGCTGACAGACACCTGATCCGTAGCGATTTGATACATGCCCGGCAGGTTTTTGATTTCCAGCTCTGTCTTTTTACAGATATCGATAATCTTCTTTCGCTCTTTTGCAGAGGTACTGGGCATAGCGATATAGATTTTATCCACGTTATACTTTAAGGCATTTTCCACGATGGTCTCTCTGCCGCCTACCACCGGCACGCCATCTAAGTCTCTGCCCCACTTGCTGCGATTGTCGTCGATGATACAAACCACGCACTCATTGATGTATTGAGAGCGGGTAATTTCTCGCAAAATAATCTGGCCTGCGCTACCGGCACCGATCAGCATGACACGGGAGCCTTCTTTTTTGTTTCGTCTTACTCCGATTAAAGAAACAAAGCGATATAGAAAACGAATGACGGTAGTTAAGATAAATTGGGCACTGATACCAAACACGTAGTAGGAAATGGGCATGCGCACATTTCCCACATGGTGGATATTCATATAAACAATACTGCCCACAACCTGGATCAGACCCGTTGCCATGGTGGCCATGACCACACGATTTAATTCCGTATAGCTGGCATACTTCCACACACTTTTGTACATACGGAAGAACCAGAACACTACGATACAGGAAATGGCATAGTAGGGTATATACCCGATCCAACCATCATAGTACTCCTTCGGTATTCCGGAAAAAACGAAATCAAATCGAAGCAAAAGTGCCAGCAAATAAGATACGGACACCGCCACCAGGTCATAAAAGACAAAGAAAAATGTGACTCCGTACTTTCTGGCAAATGCCCGCTCCTCAATTAATGAAATGTCTTTTTTCTCGCCCATAATTCTTTTAAGCGCATTCCTTTCCATACAATATATTCATATAACTCTAATCACAGCAAAATCGCCTGACAATATTTCCTCAATTCTTGCCACGCGATTCTTCCGTTAGGTATTGGCGCATTTTGAAAAAGAGTTTCCAAAATTTTAATCGTCCTACACCCGGCATTATATATATATATATATATATTGCAGCCCCTACTCGACTGTAAGGGTAAAGCTCTGTTTTTCGGAAGAGTTTCCTTCCGTATCGGTAACGTAAATCAAAAGATTGTACGTGCCGGCATTTTTTGCATCATATTCGCCTTCCACATGAATATGCTGCATCAAGGTGCTTTCGCTGTCCGCATCGTCAGATACGCTTGATACGTACTTAGTGGGGATGAAAGCTTCTCCTTTATGAATGGTAGCACCGGCATCCGTAAGTGCGATGGTGGGCGCTGCGGTCTGACCGACTACGTTTGCCTCGGTAGAAACCGGTTCGCCCTCAGCCGGAGTCTCAGTAGGAGTCTCAGTAGGGGTTTCTGCCGTCGCCACTTCGCTACCGTCTGCCGCGTTAGAGGAGGTGCCTGAGGCACTTCCTGCAGATACGCTGCCTGCATAGGAGATGGTGCGTCGTCCTGTGGTAACATTTTGGGCACGATCCTGTACGCCGTATACCACGATAACTTCTCCGGTGGAGGCATCCACAATCACCTGATCCACGAAGATCTTGCTGGTTAAGTCACGATCCACATCGTCATAGGCGCTGACGCCAACTAAAAGTTCCTGTGGTGTGATGCCGTCGTAGTAGCTAAGCTCCACATCCTGAATCACCAGCTTCGGCGGTGTGTTGTCCGAATTTGTATAACTGATAAAAAGCACAAACAAAAGTGCAATCGATCCGATTCCCATAAGAATCGACCATGCTCTCTTACCCATATTAATCGTCGTCTCCTAAATCCATTACTTTGAATTTCTCGTGCAGCTCCACGTTGTCTGTTTTGCGGTTTTCCTCCTGGCCGTACTCGCCGTAGTTACCGTAGTTGCCGTAATACTTACCATAGTACTTGCCGTAGTATTTACCATAATACTTGCCGTAGTACTTGTTCTGCTGCATGTCCACCTTGTTTAATACCACGCCTAAAATCTTGCAACCTGCTTTTTCCATCTGATCCACAGAATTCTGTACAAAGCGGTAGCTTACAGAGTTTACGGATACGGTAATAACTACCGCGTCACAATGCTTTGCTACCACTGCCGCATCGATAACGGAACCGATTGGTGGGCAGTCTACGATGACATAGTCAAACTTTTTGCGAAGCTCCTGAATCAGGGCATCAAAACGTTTTCCACCCAAAAGCTCTGTAGGGTTTGGGGGCACCGGGCCCGCAATAATGGTATAAAGCTTTGGAATATTTGTCTCATATACGATATCTGCCACTTCCGCATGAGAGCTTAAGTAGTGGGTCAGGCCCCAAATCTCTCCACGGACACGGTAACGACCGGCAAACACGGACTTTCTTAAATCCGCATCCACGTAGCACACCTTTTTTCCTGCCTCTGCCATGGACATGGCCAAACGGAAGGATACGGTGGACTTTCCTTCATTGGGGACGCAACTGGTAAACACCAAAGTCTTATTGTCCTCGCCGGAAAAGTCGATATTGGTACGAAGGGATTTATAGGACTCCTTGGTACGGTAGTCCAAATCTTCCTTGGAAAATTTTAACTCGATTGTATTCATCTAAAGTTCACCAGCCTTTCCACAAGACCTTTTTTCTGCTTTTTCTGGCCGTCATACTCAGACTCAGTCAAAGGAATCTGTCCCAAAACCGTAAGTCCCAAATAGCGCTCCACGTCGTCTGCCGTCTTGATACTGTCATCAAGAAGCATCTGAAGCACGCAAAAGGCTGCGGCAAGTACCAGGCCGATTAAGCCACCGATCATGGCATTTCTTTTTAGGTTTGGAGAAGATGGCTCCGTCGGAAGGTTACCCTCTTCTACCACGTTTACAGAATCCATATCCATTACGGATACGATCTGGCTGGCAACCGCCTCACGAACCGCATTGGCCAGGTTTCTGGCGATACGGGGGTTCTCGTCGGTGACGGAGATATGCATGATACGGGTATTGGCATTGACATCCACGCTAATCTTGCCTCGCAAGTCCTGGGTGGTCATGTCCACGCCCACGGAGTTGATGGCCTGCTCCAACACCGGGCGGCTGGTAACAAGCTCCTTGTAGTCGTTGGTCAACTGGCTACCTGCCGTAAGGTCGGCGGAGGTAACGGAGTTGGACTCCTGATTGGCACGGGTCAAAACGTAAATACTGGTCTCGGAGGTGTACTGCGGTGTGATGAAAAGCTTTGTAGCCGTTGCAAAAAGCAAGGTACAAAAGATGGCGGTCATTAAAATGAACACCTTATTCATCCACAGGGTGAAAAACACCTCCACCAAGTCAATTTCTGTTACATCTTCGTTCTGATTCATAAGAAAGAATCCTTTCTCTTTTATATTGTTTCACCGCGAAGTATGGCGTTCGCGTTCTCTCGGAAAATCTTTTTTGCGTAGCGCTCGCCGCACTTCTTTTCCACGTAGGCATATGCCTCGGAAAGCTCCGGCGTTCTGCGCTTGGTATCATGGGCATCCGTGGACACAAAATCCACCAAATGCTCCTCTAGGGCCGGAATCATAAACTCTTTATGAAGCTTGCCCCGCTTTTCTACGATGCTGTCGGAATTTACCTGAAGATAAATCCCCATCTCATGAAGTTGTCTGGCGTAATCCACATGATCGGCGATGCAGTAGTACCGCTCCATGTGAGCCAGTATAGGATCCCATCCAAGGGAAATCATGGTGTTTAATCCCTCCCGGATGGTGTTGAAATCATCATTTGGATCGAACTCCACCAAAAGGTAATTGGTATCGTTCATGCCTCTTAGCTGGTCCTTGTACTTTTCCAGCACGTGATGGCTAAACATAAACTCGCACCCCAGAAAAATCTCCAGATCCTCTGCGATGCTTTTTGCTGCCTTTTGTACTGCCTCAAATCCCGCCGGAATCTCTGCCGGATCCCGATGCAGCCAGGGGCGTCTGATATGCGGTGTCAGGCAAATGGTCCGAATGCCGTCGGCGTATGCAATTCTAAGCATCTCCATGGCTTCCGTCATGTCCTGGGCACCGTCGTCCACCGGCATGATGTGGCAGTGCATATCTGTATATATCTGATCTGTTTTTGTCTTTTTTGAAAAAAACATGGGGTTACCTAAATTAACTGTATCTACATCACTCGAAAATTCCAACTACTCTGCAGGTGTCGGATCAACTGTCGGCTCACTTGTTGGTTCGCTGCTACCCTCATTCGGAGTCTCTGTATTTCCCGCTGCAGCTTCTTCAGCTGCATGCTGTGCCTGCTCAAGTTCAAACTGGGCACGCTTCTGTTCCTCTGTAACCGTTTCTGTCGGCTGCTGGGTGCGTGTCGTAGTTGTATTCGTATTTCTTTGCGTATTCGTATTGGTCGTAGTGGTGGTTGCCGGCTTGGATACCGGAGTATCGGAAAGCAAATCCTCGCGGATGTATCCATAACCGCTTTCCGTCTTTACCATGTACCACTGGCTGTCTCTTACTTTTCCAACGATTTGTACTTCCGTACCCGTTTCTAAAACTTCCATGGAATCATAAGTGGTATCCGGGCCGGATCGAACCGTAGCCGTATCATTGGTATACATGGTTGCCGTAGCAACGTCTATATTTTGGAAGATGTTATTGGTGCTCTTTACCACAGCCACGTTTCCGCCACCGGGAAGAACCACGCAAATGCTTCCATCCATAATATAACTGCTAAGAACCTGATAGCCGTCAGCAGTCGCATAGTAAGCAGTCAAAGTATCCCCGGCGGAAGTGATAATCTCCTCCGGAAGTTTCAATGCCACCTGAAGCTCTCCGCTTTCGGATACCTCTGTGCTGTTTTCATCAAGAAAAATTACCTTATATATAACAGCATCCCCGACGATGCCATCTCCCTGAAGTTTCTGAACAAAGGAAGCTGCCTCCTCGGAATTTCCCGCAACAATTTGTCCATTAACGGACGCCACCGCGTCACTATACTGAAGCAAAGATGCCACACCCACATCCTTGGATGTGGAAGCCTGCTCATGCTCCACCACCTCGGCAGATTCACCACCGGATTTGGAGTCATATTTGGAAGAGTTTCTATACACGCCAAAAACACCTATGACAATGATTACTGCCACAAGTGCGATTCCGCCAATCACATATTTTCGAATCAATGAGCCATCCTGCATGTTACATCTCCCTCACTAGGCACTCCGAAATATTATAGCATAGAATTGTATTTTTTCAACTCCTCCTGCCATCTCTCGTCTGCCAGGTTTTCTTCCGCATCATCCAATAGTTCCGGATAGTTTTCCACCAGATACTTTCCCAAATACCGGGTGGTCTTTACGGCGCCCTCTTTATTCAAATGGGCCCATCCGATAAAGTCCGTATCCGCATCGATTCCAGCCGCCTCAAGATTTTCGCTGGTCATCATATCGATAAAAGGCACACCGTATTCGTCTGCAATTTGCTGCACCAGTTCGTGATGCTCCTTTGGTTCATTAAACAGCGGCACCTTTGTCAGAACCAACTGCGTATCCGTTTTCTGACAGTACTCAATAATCTTTCGTAGGTACTCCGATAAATAAGATTCTTCCGCCACACCATTGTCCGGGAGTTGGTCCACAGGGGTAAGGGGAATGGCAGCCACTTCATCACTTGCGATACAGCCTTTTCTCCAAAAGTACTTCTCAGAAAACTGATAGGTAAAATCCTTTTCCTCCAACTCCTGCCAGCGACTATGGTAGCGCAACGCCGGAATTACAAAAGAAATAGCATCACTTTCAATATCATACTGCTCCGTTACATTCAAAGCCGCCTCAATCTTGTTGGGGCCAAACTTCATATAGTCCAGAGCCTGGTGAAGACTCTCATCGGAAGTCAAAGAATCGTCAAACATGCAGTAGATATCCAGCACGATTACCTTCGGGTGCTTCTTTTGAATCACTTCCTTTGTCCATGCATAGGTGGCCACCAAAGATTGAGCACCGGAAGCACAGTTATAAGCTTTAATCCCATACTCTTTGTAGAGTTCCATTGGCGAGATTCCGCAAAGTACCTGACTGGTACCCTGAAATACCACATCCAAATGCTCCTCTGCATAGAGTCCGTCAAACACATAGGTGGCATACATATCGTCATCCCACTTGGGAGTAAAGATGCGATTTGCCTCAACCACTCCCAGGCACAATACTATTAAAAATGCGATACATCCAAATAACTTTTTCATTTAGAAATCCAATCTATAATAAATCCTTGCTTTAGAATCCCTGATAAATAAAGCTTGCGGCATCATAGCCCACGCCGTAAAGTCCGAAAATCAACACGGCAAAAAACAGGGCCAGCCACACCATCCAACGCAATGGCAGTGGTCGCTTAGCCACCCAATACCTGGTATAAGTATGATGTTCTCGCAACACATCCACTGCAAAAAGCACCAAGGTGCCAACAACCAAAAGCAGCACATCCTTTTCCGTCACTCCGCAAGTCTCCAAGTTTCCGCCGGCCCCTCCATGAGAAAAAGAAGTCAGTAGCAGCTTATAGTGAGCAAACGCTCCCTTTAATCCGGGGGAAGAGAAAAATACCACACCCAACGCATACACCACATAAGTTCGTACACTCTGAAAAACATGCCAGGCAAGGCTTTCCGTTTTTATATGAAGGACTTCAATCACCTTTGTCAAAAATGGCGCAGTCAGTTCGGACAAAATCAACATAGTCCAAAACCACAGGCTGACTCCAAAAATATGCTGCACGGAGCCGTGCCAAAATCCCATAACAAACCAAAGGATGGCCATGCCCACCGCCCATGGAATAAACTTTCCGATGCGCTTTCCGAATTTCTTTTTACTCTTTTTCCCAAGAGTCACGAGAAACTTACTTTTTAAGACCGGATAGTACACATAATCTCTGGCCCAGGTACCCAAAGTAATATGCCATCTTTGCCAAAATTCCTGAGAATTTTTTGAAAAAAACGGGTTGCGGAAGTTTTCCGCCATATGGATACCAAAGAGTTCCGCCGAACCAAGGACGATGTCCATGCATCCGGAAAAATCCGTATAAATCTGCAGCGGGTACAAAAATACCGCCAACCAAAACCACTGTCCACCAAAGACATCCGTGTTATCCCAAATGCCGTTTACGATAAGACCCGTGCGATCGGAGATTACCAGTTTTTTAAAGAGACCCCATAGAATTCTTTGGGAACCGTAGCAAATATTTTCATAGGAAAACGTTTGTCCCTCGTAGATTACGGACAAATCGTTGTAACGGCTGATGGGTCCCACCGTAAGCTGCGGGAAAAAGCAAATGAATAAGAAAAGCTTTACCGGGTTTTTCTGTACTGCTGCATTGCCCCAGGCCACATCCAAAATATAGCCGATGGTCTGGGCCGTATAATAGCCCATACCAAGAGCACCTACCAAAGGAAGGGCGGATAATATCGGCGCACCCGGAATAAAATGTTCCACGATCTCCGAGCCCAAGATCCAAAAGGAACTACCCTTTAACAAAAACCAAATAATTACATTTAACAAAATGGCTCCCACAGAGATGCGACTAACCGCTTTGCTCACTCCACCGGGACCGATTCTGTCGATTGCAACGGTAGACACATACGCAATCACTGTGGATAGTCCCAAGAAAATCATGGTATAGGGTTTTGCCGCAAAAACGTAAAAAACAATGCTTAGCGCCAAAAGCACCAACCACTGAATCTTACGGGGTACCATATAATACACTGCCACACCGACAGCCAATAATATAAAAAAATGAAATGATGTAACTGTCATCAAAACAATCCTTTTCTAATTTACTTTCCAAAAGAAATGGTGACGTTCTCGCCATTGATGCCGGCTGCGCCGTCGGAAAGCAAAAATTCTATCGTCGGAACAATCTCCTCCACTTCCAAATTTCGTCCCATAGGACTTGCGGAAGCAATCTGTTCCTTTAACATATCCGGCTGGTTTTCGATATACTTGGTATTTACCCAGCCCGGAGAAATTCCGTTTACCGTAATGCCTTTTGGTGCATACTCCGTAGCCAACGCTTTTACAAGTCCCAGCATGGCATACTTAGTCACCACATAATTGCAGCAATATGCCGGCGCTGTATTATTTACCACATAAGAAAGCATTAAAATTACCCGGCCGTATTTCGCCTTGGCCATCTTAGGCAAAAATGCCTGAAGCACCAGCACTACGGATTTTAAGGAAATATCGTATTCCCTTTGGAATACTTCCCAGTCAATCTTATGAAACTTGGAGTTCTCACAAGGCGGCGCCGGAAAATGCACAATGTGATCCGGATGGTCGCAGGTCTCTTTGATTTTTTCAATCAATAAGCGCACCTCATCCTCTATGGCCAAATCCGCCTGTAAAAAAGTGATTCTATCCGGTCCGATTTTCTCGCCCAACGTCTGCAATTCATCGCTCATGCGACGATAGTGGGCAATGATGTGATCATACTTTTCATATGTACTTTTTAAAAAGCCCATCCCCATATCCGAGGAGGCACCAAGCACCAAAAGTGTCATCTTATTTACCCATTTCCAAAATAATATCTACCATTTCGCCTACGTTTTTCATGGTCACGGTTTTACCCATCGGAATCTTAAATCCAAATTCTTCTTCCACTGCAACTACCAGATTGATATGCTCAAAAGAATCCCAATCCTCAATATCATCTGCTGTGGTTTCTTCCGTAAGCTCAATGGTGTCATCATCAAACACTTCACAAAAAACATTGGTTAATCTTTCAAAAGCTTCTTCTCTTGTCATAACAAAATCCTCCTGATTTGAATCTCTATTTTTGAACGAGGACTTTCATCCCCGCTTTTGACACTACTTTATTGTTCTGATTGCGGATTACCACATCCAATAGAATCAGATGCAAATCATCCTGCTTTTCTTTTACGGTACCGGTGACTGTAAGGGTATCTCCGGCAAACACCGGCTTTTTAAAATCCACCCGTTCTAAGGAGTGAATGAGGCTGTACTTTCCCGGGAGATACATGCCGGCGATGGTAGAGTATAGTGATGCGGTAAGCATTCCAAAAGCCACATGACTTTCAAACTTTCCGCCACTTACTTCCTTTGCATAGGCATCATCTTTGTGAAGAGGATTCTCATCTCCCGTAATCTGTCGGAACATATCCTCCATTTCAGTGGTGATGGTTATGGAAAAAATCTCCGTCAGTCCCACCTCAATTTCATCAAATGTATACTCTCTCATGAAAGCTCCTTTCGGATTCGTGCCGCGATACTTTCCGCATCCAGTCCGTTTTCTCTGTGGACCGTATCTAAGCTCCCGTAGCCTTTGGTAAAGCAATCCTCCAGGCCGATTTTGGTAAGAGGAATCATTTGCCCTGCAGAAAAAAGTTCTTCCGCTGCCAGGCTTCCAAGACCACCGATCACGTTGTGCTCTTCTACTGTAAACAAACGTGAAACACCGGAAGCATAATGCAAAAATTCGGTTCTGTCAAACGGCTTAATGGAAAATACATTTGCAACAGAGACATCGATGCCTTCTTTTGCCAGAATCTCTGCGGCGTCCATAGCTTCTTTTAATATGGAGCCGGTGGTTACGATACCTACTCGAATCTTCTTTGAAGTTTCATTTTCGGTCGCATCCGGTTGGGAATTCTTGGAAATAACTTCAAATCCTCCTTCGGGCACCCGGTAGTCCTCGCCAAAATATTCCTGCTCCTTATTCATGCCCAATCGCACATACACAGGGCCCTTAATCTCATAGGCGATACGCACCGCCTCATAAGCCTGCTTGGGTGTGGCGGGAGAAAGGATGGTAAGATTTGGCACGCTGCGAAGCACCGCCACATCCTCCGTAGTATGATGTGTAGGTCCCAGGGAGCTTACACTCATTCCGCTGCCTGTGCCAAAAAGCTTTACATTTGCATTTTGCAGGCATAAATCGTCCCGAATGAATTCAAAGGAACGATAGGCCAAAAAGGGAGAGGCCGTATACACAAAAGGTACCTTGCCGCAAAGAGCCATGCCCGCTGCTGCCGCTACCATGTTTTCCTCTGCGATTCCGAAATCAAAAGCACGTTCCGGGAAATTTTTCCGGTACATTAAATCCAATCCGCCTTCGCCGCTGTCGGCCGTAAGATACATAATCTCTTCATGCTCTTGAGACAATTCCATCAGGCTTCCCATAAATGAACTTTGCATCCTACACCTCCAACTCTTCCTCAGAAATATCCAGTTCCTCCAAGATGACTTTCAATTCCTTTTTGTTGGGCATCTTAAAATGCCACTTAGGCACATTTTCCATAACGGAAACACCCTTGCCCTTTACGGTGTTTGCAATTACCATGGTAGGCTTTCCGTTAGTCGGCGTATTGGATAGGATCTGCACCAGTGAATCCACATCATGGCCATCTACTTCTGTCACATTCCAACCAAAGGACTTCCACTTTTCTTCCCAGGAAATACACTTTTGGATCTCACTGACAGGATTGGTTTTCTGCAGCTGATTATGATCTAAGATACAAATCAGATTTTCCAGTTCAAAGGAAGAAGCCGCCATGGCCGCCTCCCAAATGGTGCCCTCCTGGCTTTCTCCGTCGCCGATAAGACAAAATGTCTTAGCTCCATTGCCATCCTGCTTTTGTGCCATAGCCATGCCCACCGCCATGGGAAGACCATGGCCGAGGGAACCGGTGGACACTTCAATCCCAGGAGCATCCCCCAGGTTTGGTTCCCCACCGATGACCGCATTCGGTTTTAAATAGGAATCCACCGACTCCTTTGGGATACAGCCCACCATCTCCAACACTGTATAAAGTGCCAGACCGCCGTGACCTTTACTAAGCACAAACCGATCCCGGTTCGGCTCACTCGGGTTCTTCGGATCGAAGTTCATCACGCCCTTTAAGTACAGGGTATAGATGATCTCCACCGCGGAAAAGCAGGACGCCAAGTGCCCCATGCCCCCGGAGTACGCCACCGTAAAGATGCGTCTTCTTAAGTTTTTACAATTTTCTAAATCTACTTTATTCATAATTATTTTTGACTTCTATTACTGACTGTTTATTCTGATAGTCTTCCGTCACATCAAATTCCCAGACGGTGTTTCCTTCTTCGTCCTCGGAAATCTTTTCAAATCCCATGCGGTGGTAGAAGTCTTTTACCATTGAATTTTTCGCTGTGGGGTAATAATAACCCACGATTTTTTTCATTCCGGTTGCCTGTGCTTTTGCCACCAACTCATCCATCATGGCAAATTCCATATCACGCTTTAAAACGCGACAGGACATAAGCCACAGTCGCATGTGAAGCTCTTTTTTCGCCTCATCTTTTTCACCGATTAAGATACTTACCACACCGTTATCCCCGAAGCGATCCTCCAATTTGCCGTAGAGGGTGATGTAATTCTCATCTGTTGCGATGGCTTCGATATCTGCTTGCGAATAGCGTTTCGTGGTAAGATTAAACTGGTTGCTCTTATTGGTAAGCTGAGCGATGCGCGCCATATACATTGGCACAAATCCCTGAATCTCCGCCTTCATTTCCAGCGACTTCAGATAATCCTCATAATTTGCAAAAGATGCCTGAAGCTGATTTCGCTTGGCGTTTTCCCGGTACATTTCGTTCCGCTTTAAATCGTCCTTAGAAAATGCTGTAACTTCAAAAAATCCCGACTTATCCAAGGTGTTGATGTAATGCTCCACCTCATTTACTTCCGGAACCGCCACTCCGGTAAAGGTGCCTTCGATAATGGCCCGCTCCGCCGGGTTGTCATCCACAAACACAAAGCTTTCCGGAAGAAGGTTTAACTCCTCCGCGGTTTTTTGCAGGTTCATGGATTTCGGGTCCCAGTTGGCTTTGAAAGCGGTAAAGTCATCCAACTTCAAAACACTGTCCGGCCGCTCAAATCCGCTTTTTGCATTTTCCTCATCATTCTTGGAATTTACCGTAAGAAGGACACCCAAATCCTTTTGTGACTTTATGTAGGTCTGAAACTCACTGTAGGTTTGTGCCAAGGATGTCTCCTGTCCGATCTCGATATTCTCCGCACCATCGTCTCCCACGATGCCGCCCCAAAGGGTATTGTCCAGATCCAGATTTAACACCTTTTTATTTTTGCCGTAAATCGACTTTATGATATTTGCCACATTAAAGGACAAATGAGGGATGGCAGGTACCGCCACGGAATACTTATACATATGCCAGTAGTAAGGGTCCGCCCACTTTTCCAAGCCGTAGGAGGCCGCGATATAATTTACATTGCAGATATAAAAATTCTCATGGGTCTGTGCATAGTTATAAAAATCGCGGTTTACTTCCGTCACAAAGTTTACCCGGCCGTGGGCATCGGAAGCATCCTTGTTTCCCATCAACCGATAAAATGGATATTCAAAATCATTTTGAATGATAGGACAGTGATAGGTCTCGCTCAAATGATTCCAAAGACCTGTAAATTTTGCCACCTCAGCTTCCCGTTTTTCTGTAATGGTTTTTGCATCATCCGCCATCTCGGGAAACTGTGTCAGATTTCGAATGCAGGTACAGATATAAATCACATCCGGCTCAAACGCTGTTAATTCCGGATTATCAAACATGCCATCCTCGTACCACATGTTATACTCGGACTCAAAAAAACTTGGCTTGATTCCCTGATTCAAAAGAAAAAGTTCCAACACCTGCTTAATGGCCTCGGTGGTCTGTCCGCCTAATATGGCAATCTTTTTTTCGATATAAGTCTTCGACTCATCTTCCAATAAAAGCCGTCTGTATTTTTTCTTTTTCTTAATAATCTCTTCTGCATCGAAGGGGTATTCCAGTTCTCTCATTATTTCTCCTCGAAGACAGGGGACGGTTCTCTGTCTTATTTCAAAATATTCATCAGATAAATGGCATAACTCATCATCAAATCTTCGTTGGGCTCCGTCAGTTCAATCACCAGATAGTCCGCATCCCGCACATCTTCCTTTAGTTGTGCCATAAGCTCATTATAATCTAAGCCCGCCGCATCTGCGTATTCTCGGCCGATGCAGTTTCTGTCGATGAAGGTAGTCTTTGCAAAATCTTTTGCCACGTAAGGTGCCAGTTGTGCACGGAAGCTATCTCCCATAAGCACAAAGTGCAGGTCGTTGTCCGCGTCGGAAGTCATCTCCTGAATGGCTTCCATCTCGTAAGTCGGAAGTTCCGGTGCATTTTGCACTTTTACCTGAGGTTTGTAGTCCACCTTGTAATTATAGTCCTCATGCGCAAAGTCGTCGTAGTCCGCACCTATCATACCAAATAAATCCGTACACTCCGTCAGATGCTTAGTGTCGCAATCGATTTTTACATTGTTTAGCGGCGTTACTTCAAGGCCTAGTTCCCGATACATGCTCATAACCCCGATGTAGCCACCCACCTGATTCCAGTGGCTGTCATATCGGAAGTAGGTCTGATAATAGCGATCCACATAGTCCAGCTCATCACGAGGATAGCAAACGTTTACTTCCGTATTTTCCCGTAGGTAATCCACTAACAGAGGCATCTGCTTTTCCTCGGATACGATATCCACACTGGGCATGTATTCGTTATACACCTGATACTTCTGGGGTGCGATATATAAAAGTAGCCGGATGTCGTTTTTTTCGCACTCTTTTAACAGGGACTCATAGGTGGTCTTTCGTTCCTTATAGTCCTTTTCCTCGTAGAGGTTAAGGCCCTGATAGAGATTCAGCATGTGACGATTTTCAAATAAAAAGAGCCAATCATAGCGCCCCTTCATCACCAATGCGTCCGACAAATCTGCCGGAAAAAGAGAGGTATCAATGAGCTTATTTTCGTAGTCGCTTTTGATCTCCTTTTTGCAATAGGAACAGGTGTAAACCTTGTAGCCGCTGCCGTCATAGGATGGCTCCACGGTTTCTGTCAGAATATAGTCGTGGATGTGATCCTCTTCCACCAGTTCCTCTTCCTTCTTTCCCATGAGCCACTCGTACTGAGAGTCGTCCACAGTCTCCACCTTTTTTTCCTCTTCCTCCTCACGATACAAAAGAGAAATCAGTTTCTTCTGAGGGCCCTCTTTATACGTAGTCTCCAGAGTGTGATCTACTTCCTGATAGGTATGAATCAAAGTAGAACGAAATGGGATCCTGTCGTTGTATGCTTTTTCAAATCCATCTTCCAGGTCATAAGTGTTTCGATTTTCATTGAGCTCGTAGGTGTACAGTGCCTGCACCACCCCGCCGGTAGGTCCGTACCAAAGCAGCCAGGGGAGCGCCAGCAAAGAAACAAACAAAACAATTATGACTATTTTACAAATCTTATTTATAATCTTTTACCTCCTAAAGACAGGGGACGGTTCTCTGTCTTCCTTGTCTTCTCATTAGAATTGGAAATAAATAAATGGGTTATAGGTACCGCCTGCCACGCAAATCATGGAAGCCACAAGAAGTACCAACTGAAAGGCACCGTCTGCGATTTGCACCGGTAGGGTATCCTTTACTTTTTCATACACGCCACCCAGGGCACGCTGCAACCATCCGGAGCAAAGGAAAGCCACCGGAAGTAAAATCAAAATCTTCATGTCCAGGTATGCCAAAACTGTGTATGCTTTGCCCGGCGCAAAAAGCTTTTGGATAAAAAGCAATGCCTGGTCCAAATTATCGGAGCGGAAAATCACCCAGCCCACCATTACGATAAATGTCGAATAAACCCAATTGATGGGCTTAATGGGGTTGGCCTTTAAGACTTTCCCAAGGAAGAGTCGCTCAATCACAAGGATAAGCCCGTAATACATACCCCAGGTCCAGAAGGTGTAATTGGCGCCATGCCAGATACCGGTCAAAGCAAAAACAATCAAAAGATTTCTGTAAGTGCGAAGGGTTCCTTCCCGGCTGCCTCCCAGTGGGATGTACACATAGTCCTTAAAAAAGGAGGACAGCGATATATGCCAGCGTCTCCAGAATTCCTGAATGGACAAGGATGTATAGGGGTAGTTAAAGTTTTCTTTAAAATGAAATCCAAACATGCTACCCAAGCCAATGGCCATATCCGAATATCCGCTAAAGTCAAAATATATCTGGATAGTATAAGCTATCATTCCACACCAGGCCACAGGTGCACCGATTAAAGAAATGTCCTGCTTCCAAATCTGATCTGCCACCGTAGCAAAGGTGTTTGCGATCAGCACCTTTTTTCCAAGTCCGTAGCAGAACCGCTTGATGCCGTATGCAAATCCTTCTATGGTTTCCGTTCTTCCCGTCAGCTGCTCCTGAATATCCTTGTACTGTACGATAGGTCCCGCAATCAACTGTGGAAACAAAGCCACGTACAGAGCAAATTCCGAAAGCTTCTTTTGCACCGGCACTCTGCCACGATACACATCCGCCACATAGCTGATGGCCTGAAAAGTGTAAAAAGAAATTCCGATGGGAAGCACGATTTCCAAGTCCGTAAACATACCTAAATATTTAAAAATGAATAAGGCACCTAAGTTTACGGTAAGAGCAGCCACCAGTATCAGCGGGCGCCCGGCCACAAAAAATCCTGCTATATAATCAACAACAATAATAAAAAGCATCAGAAGAAGATACTTTACTCCGCCATAGCCGTAGAAAACTAAACTGGCCGCCAGCAGGAAGTAGTTCTTTAAAGACACTTTTTTTCCTATAAAGTGGATGAGATAATACCCGCCAATCGTAATAGGCAAAAACATCCACAAGAAAATCATGGAGCTAAATAACATGCTATTTCTATGTGCTCTCCTTTAATATTAAAATATAGGAAGTTTTCATCTTCCTCTATAAATTCCGCTTTAAAATCCTGGGATTCCCGGTCTTTGGATTCCCCATTTTTATAAACGGTTTTTCCGTTTACTTTAACCAGAGGATTCTCCCCTGTTTTTTCCACTGCCACACGGGCAGTCACACCGGCAGGCTGAGAGACCACGATTCGCTCATTCGCCGCATTCTCATCGGCTTCTCCTTCAGACTTTACGTCTTCTCCTTTTTCCACGTTCACTTCAACGATTCCGTATATCGTATCCAATGAAGTTTCCAAAGAATTCAACTCTCCCATATCCGGTTTAATTTCATAGGTCTCATAACCCACGCTAAGGGGATTGATTCCGCCCATGTATCGGGACATAATTACCAGTGGACCTGCTGCCCATCCGTGATTTAAAGTACCCTCTTTGTAAGTAAAATGCTCCCACAAAGTGGAGGTCTCCTTTTCCTCCGGTGCATTGATCATGGCATCATAACGCTTTTTCATACGCATCTGCGCTAAGTCCACACGGCCCATTTCACAGCAGGCGCACTCGATGTAATACTCCAAAAGAGGCGTAGAATAAAACTGCTCTTCCATCAATTTTGCAATCACGTCATACTGATCTTCGGTAGCGATTCCCGTAAGCACTGCCACCGCATTGGCACGCTCATCCGGCTCCTCCACATAGGTCGAGCGATAACCCGTCTCGGTCCAAAAAGCTTTTCGATAGGCTTTTTGCAAGGCTTCCTTTTTCTCACGAAAAATTGCCGCATCCTCTTCTTTATCCAAAACGGCAGCCATCTTTTCTAAGGTATCAAAGACGCCGCAAATCCAAGCGTTTTCCAGCGCCCAATAATCCGTATTTTCCGTGGAATCTCCCCACATATGGTAGGGATAATTTAAAATGCATTCGTAGGTTCCATCCTCTTTTTGGCCCCAACTTCCCATAAATGCACAGATGGGCTCGTAGGATTCCTCCACCAACGAGACGTCTCCCGTGTACAGGTAATAATCATAAACCGTAGGAACTAGCATCAAAGACTGCAACAGCAGTTCCACCTCTTCCTCCGTCGGATTAATAGTCCATAAAAGATTATAAGAACTGTTTCCCAAAACGGTTCGCAGATTGCTCGCAAATAATTGTGACGAGTTTGGACTCATGGAACGCATGGAAACCAAGGCCTCCAGTCCCATATCCCCGGTCCAGTTTGCCCGCTCCCTGTTGGGGCAATCCATATAGGTATCGCGCATATTGACATATACGCTGCGGACAGATTTTTCCCACAGCTCGTTGTAAAACTCATCCTCGCAAGAAAAGGTTCCGGATAAATCGGTGTCGTACCCCGTCTCCCGATAAGTCAAATCGTAGATGGTCACTCCTGCCGGAATTTCATAGATAACGGCTTCCCCGTTGGTCCAAGCAAAAGTCTCAAAAGATTGCCTCCCCGGCTTTGTCACATAAGTGGTCATAACAGAGTTTCCGTTGTTGTCTTCATACATGTCGGAAGTGATTCTTATCTTTGCGGACTCTTCCGTGTCCACACAAAGCATGGGATATACTTGCGCATTATAGGGAAGTTTCAACGTAAATGTTTCATCTTCCGTGGTGGTATACTCCCCGGTTTTCTTCCAAGGCATTTCATCTGCATTTTCATACTGCTTTTCCTCGGAATCCCGAAACTGCGGGATGTCCCTTCGCAGCAATTCACCCCAAGGATCCTCGCCTGCTTCTCCAAGCACCTTCGCTCCCTGCCATTTGGATTCGTCCCCCTCATAGTTAGGTTTTTCCCAACCGGTCAGTTCGTTTTTCGCTATATAATAAATATCCGATTCCGGAAGTCGATAATTGGAATCATCGTGAGTGTTATCAAAGGCTTCATCCCGACGCACCAGCCAGGAATCATCCGAAATGATGTGCTGGTCTTCCACATCCATCTGGAACAGCAACCCACCCTGACCGGAAGTGCGATAAGAATACACTCCCTTGGCTCCCCAGTACCACACGCGAATGGCGATGACATTCACGCCCTCTTTCAAATAAGAAGACACGTCCACAGAGTCATAGTAAGTGGAATTGGGTGTGCGACCACGTTTTAGATTTCCGTCCCGCACCACGGTCTCGCCGTTGATGTAAAGCCAATACTTGGAATCACAGGAAATATCCGCCCATACCGGCTCTCCGGCGGGCGCCTCATTTAAGTCCACGGTTTTTCGTGCCATCAACCAGGAGTCTCTCTCTTGAAAGTCTCCCCAGATCCAGTTGGCATCCCAGGTAAAGTCTCCCTGTTGCTCTGTTTCCGTGACAGCTATTTCCGCCGTCTTCTCCTGATATTTTCCATCGAAAGAACAACCGGAAAATAGTATCGCGCAAGTCAGAAGAAGACAGGGGACGGTTCTCTGTCTCCTGTTTTTATTTCTATTCTTTATCATTTGTATTTGTTAAGAAGACAGAGAACCGTCCCCTGTCTTCTTTTCCCCTTAAAATAATTTTTTTACTACAGGAATTCTGCGAAGCAAGGATGTCACCACGCCCGCACAAACAAACGCAATGACCACAGACACCAAGATTCCGAAGTGGTATCCAAAAACTCCTGCGTGCTCCACTTTGTTGTAAATCTGATAAAGCGCCGGAATCTTCCACAAAAACCAAATATGAAGCAAATAGATGCCGAAGGTATCTTTTCCCACTTCCCCAAGGAAGGCAGTCACTTTTTCACTCATCTGTACATGGTCCGTAAAGTACCTTGCTGTGACAAAAATCGCAACCGCATTTACCACACAAAAGCTAATCAAAAATCGCTCATCAAAGTAGCCGTTATTATCTACGTCCACCTGAGACTTCATAAGCAAAAACTCGGCTGCCTCACTTACCACAAAGCATCCCACATTAAAAATCCAAAGTCCGATTAGGCGCTCTTTTGTAAAGTACTCCCGGGGCACTTTGTTTTCCAACACATAGCCAAGCATGGGATAGATGAAGACGTTGGCGGTCACCCAGGGAAGTTTCAATTCATTATTCAATCCCACAGGAGACAATGCCTCAAGCATGGGATAAAGTCCCATGAAAAATACTGCCAACCAGAATAAATATTTTGATGTAATCTCATCCAGTCCGGTGGCCATTTTTCGAAGCACCGGTAGAGAAATCAAAAATACAATATAGGCATAGAGATACCACAGATGCCAGTAATTACTTCCCAGCATGGTATAGACAGTGGTCTGTAGAGAAAACGGCTGTCCCGTCAACTTTGCGTCCACGTAAAAATATGCAAAAGAAAATACAAGCAAGTCAATTAAGATTCTCGGAATACGCTTTAGCGTTTTTTGAAAGGGCTCATCTTTTTTGATCAAAAGAGCTCCCGACATCATAAAGAAAAGTGGCACACCCACCTTGCAAATGGTAGACATGGTCACATCCAAAAAGTAAGATGCACTGCCCAAATCATCGGTGGCAAGTCGCATAAATCCTCGCTCATTGGTGTGATTATACATAACAGCCAGGCAGGCAAAAATGCGGATAATATCCATATACACATAATGCACCTTGGCCGAAACCGATCCCTTATTCATTGTAATCCTCCCTTTTTGCGCGTGCCTTATTTCCCTTGTGCACACTGCCTTTATTTTATCATAAAAATCTTTTATAATCATCACATATTCCGTGATGAATAACGTGGAATATTTCATTTGGTTTTTATCCAAATGTGAATAAAGAAACAAAGGGGATTTTCAGATAATGAATAAGGGAAGAAATATACGACTTGATTTGCTGCGGGTGCTTATGATGTGTTTTGTCATCGGCATTCACACACCCATGGAAGCACTGGATTTGGTGCCCACTTTTCGCACCTACTACTTTGTGATTTTATTTATTTCCGATGCGGGATTTTTCACCCTAAGCGGATACTTTTTATTACAGAAAAAGTTTAGCGGTGCCGAAGATTATCGACACTATTACTACAGTCGGTTTGTCACCATCTTTTTCCCTATCTTGATCTTCCACTTTGTGCTGGATTTGCTTTTCCACCGGTTTGTATTTCAGATCGGGGTGGCGGAGTACATAAAGTCCTATTGGCTAAATCTTTTGTCCAACGACTACGGCAGCTATCTCTGGTTTTTGTACGTGTACATTCCACTTGTGATTTTTGCTCCATTTATTTCAAAAGCGTTAAATCACTTGTCCCAGCGGGAGCTGGCGCTTTTGGCACTTATTGCGGTGGGCTGGGAACTTTTGGAATGGTACTGCAACGCCAACGGCATCGCCTATTATTTCGGCAGCCACTTGATTGCAAGCTGGACCATCTACTTTATCCTGGGACATTATCTTTGGAGATTGTCCGATGAACTTCATCGACTGCGTTTTGCATTTTACGTGCTGGGTATCATCGGCCTTTTGATTGCAGCGAAAAACTGTGTGGGCGATGTGATCCCCGGAAGTCTTGTAGGCAAGCCCTACTACATGCTTTTGATTTTTGGATTTTTCGTACTGTTTTTGCATGGAGTAAAAATAGAAAAAATGCGCCATGTATCCGCAGGACTTACTTTTATTGCAAAGCATTCCTTTACCGTCTACCTGACGCATTTTGAAATCATTGAACATGTAAAAAATTATTTGAATCGCTTCTACGATTTGATTCACTTCACCCCGGCATTGGGCGTGCACTATGTGCTGAATTTGGCGCTGAATATCGTATGCAGCATTTTGTTTGCAGTGATATTGGACGAACTAATTATTTTCCGAATTCAGTCTCTCTTTCGCCTGCGCCTTCGATGAGTTATGCACCACTTCCACCATATTGGCATTGTACCAATACACATCCGGATACAGCGCATGATAGTCTGCATGAATGGGCGCATAGATATCCGGGTTGCTGGAGGATACCGTATTAAACAGTGACGTATGCGCGATAAGCCAACTTACAACGATAAGTGCCGCCATACCCACAAGCGCCGTCGGGCATTTTTCCCGAAGCTCGCAAAATGATGCAAAGATATATACAAAGAACAACAGCCACAAAATATTGTAAATCTTGCTCACGTAATACAAGCTGATTTTGCCGTGATGGTTGAAATAAAACATGGCAAAGAGCGCAATCAATGACCACACCAATTCCAGATTCAAAATATCGTGCTTATTTTTCTTCCAAATCACAACCATTCCCATCGCCGCCCAAGGAAGCAGGCGAAGGAAGTTGGAATACAAATCCACATAGCATCCGCCATTGTTGGTGATACCGCCTCCGTCTCCCAGCTGGGATAAGTTGGAGTAGGAATTGATCATTCCAAAAATACAGGGAAGCAGGAAAACCTGAAACTCCTTGCGAATCATTTTTAAAGAAATAATCCGTCCCTCTTTTTCCACCTCGTCAAACCACAGTGCTACAAACAGCGGCGGGAACACGAAGGGGATGAAAAAGCTGTAGCACACAAACATGGAAAACAACATAAGATTTAACATGCCGTAGGAAAACCATGGGTTTACCTTTTCCTGATGCATCAGGCGATACATCAAAAAGATGGCTGCCACCATATTTACAATAGTGCCAAAATAAGCAAATCCAAAGTAGGCGATAAACAGCGGATAACCTACCACATAAAAGAAGGTCAGCACTCCTGCCATCCAGTCATGCTTGCGCTTAGTCGTATAGGTCTTGCACAACGCATAAAATCCGAAGGCTGACATCCACTGAATCACTATCTGCGAAAACATATGAGCCTTGTAATAGCCGTCGTCCCCATCGATGAATGCATGGAAAATCTGCATCACAAGGGCTCCGTTTAACGCCTCGAAGTACTGAGGATTTTCATAATTTTCCGTCTTTGCAATGGTCTCGGAAAGCATGCAGTGCACTTCTTTTCCATCCAAAGAAAGGAAGGACATCTCCAAGCTCGGCATCCACATATAAAGGCAGATTCCGATGGTCACCGCAGACAAAAAGATTACAGACAAAATATCAATGAGACTGATGCGCTCAAATTCCTGATGCCCCGTTTTTCCCTTAAAGTAAAACAGCGCGGCTCCCACCAAAGCGTTAGTGATCCCAAGAGAAATCAATCCAAGGGGGATATGCACAAAGTGGAACAGCAACGCAAACAGCGCCTGCTCACCCATAACAAAAAAGATCAGCAGATACAGTTGCATCACCGCATCCATCTTTGTTTCACTTTTTTTCATCAGCCATGCGTTGTAGAAAAGCCATGCAGTGGCTGTGATATAGAGTATTACAGATATCACCTGTCAAACCTCCTGACAATCAATAATCTCGGGTAACCCAGTTCACCCAAATCCCATTTATAATTTCACATCATGAGAAACAAATACAAAAATTACAATCATCGCCGTAAGAGCCAGTGCCCAGAAGCATAAGTCCCCGTCATATTCCTCATCAATCTCAATCTTTTTCGTACGCATCATAAGAAGCGGTAGTGCCAAAACAGGGATAAAGTAGCGTCCCTGCACACCCAGCACGTAGTTATATACCATAGGGGTCCAACCAAAAAGCATACCTGCCAGCACAAATCCTATGGTCAGGGCAAAGATGCCACCAAACACCGTCTTATCTGCGGTGGAAGTAAGCATAGGCTCCTGCTTGCGCTTCATGAAAAGAACCGCCATCAATAAGAACCAGATATAAATGAATACCGGCGGAACTTCAATATTCATCCAACCCAAAGCATTACCAAAGGTCTCTGCCCAGTATTCGTCGAAATAAATGGCAATGGTTTTATAAAACACCTGAAAGCGAAGTTCCGGATTTTCCATCAGCGCATCCACATAGTAGCCTTCCTGGTCACACCATTCAATGATATGCGGCTCAAAAATGGTAGCTGCCGGGCCGCTGACACCAATGGCTTTCTGCACCAGGATGACACCTAAATTGATTACAATCACGCCAGCCAGTACGAAAAGAAGCTTTCGGGCAAGGCTACATTTTTTCAAAAGTTTCTTCGTCGCTACTCCATGCTCTTTTGCTTCTTTATTTTCCTTATAGTTTTTCCACCAAACTTTCGCTAATACCCAGATTGGAAGAAGTGCAAAAAGCATATAGGCGTGACCTTTGGTAGGAATTAAAAATCCCAAAGTCAAAGTAAAAATAAGATAATCCTTAAACTTTAATTCTGCTCCGTTTTCCGCCTGACCGGACACCTCATATAAAAGTGCCAAAGAAAGTGCCACCACAACAATGGAAAATGCATTGATCATCACGTCATAGGAAATGGATGCCGCCTGCTGAAGCACGATGGGCAAAAGCCCGATTCCAAAAAATCCCAATTTACCCACGGGAGTCTTTTTAATTGCATAGGACATACATAACACAAATAGAATCAAGTTAAAGAACCGTCCCAGCAAAAACATCTGAGTACTGCCCAAGTGTAAAAGTCGCGCAACGGTCATACCAAGAGCAGGAATAATATAAAGATAATCCGCACCGTAATTCTTTCCGGTATCCGTCACCACCAAGTCCGTCTCATGAGAAATGACGCCGGAGAAAATGCTTCGAATATACTTCGCATAAACAATCGGGTTGGCATACTCCGTTTTGTTCATTTTCATCTTGGTATCGCAAACACGCATGGTAAGGGTGTCTACATCCGGATCGTGAATGCCCAGCATTTCGTTGGACACATGATAGGCATCCTTGAAATGATAGATTTCATCCGGCACGCAAAAAATGGGAATCATAATCAAAAACATGGTTCCAATGATGATACCAAAAAGCAAATACAACTTATGAAGTCTGTCCTTGATTCCTTGTCTGTGCAGATACACATACGACATCATCACAATAAACAGGAACACAAAAAAATATCCCATAAGTTTTGCCACTTTATTGGTCACATCAAAATGGTCATCAATGATACAGTAGCCAAACCGCCCGATGATGACAGCCGTGATAATGGCGATGATGTTTTCTTTGATAAATGTGGGCAAGCTTTTCAGCTTGCCCATAATATTTTGTTTCATAAAATCTCCATTTTAGAAATAACTCTGATTGATATCCACGTTTCCTGAGATACCCGGAAGTGTACCCTTGGAAGAGTATTGCCAGATATCGCAAGGCATGCCGCATACCGTGTTGTAACGAGCTACCCACTTGGAGCCGTTAACGGCACCTGCATTTAATCTCTGATTCCACCAGTTATAGGATGCGTAAACACCCGGACGATAGCCGGCATTTGCTACCGTTGCGCAGAATGCATTTGCAATGG
>JAEEGL015412941.1_pt1 | contig 25025 bp, 22 predicted proteins | sample 9134231 | NCBI WGS metagenome assembly JAEEGL01 (sample SAMN16246548, study PRJNA631951) | gut metagenome | biome: gut microbiome; feature: rumen; material: fiber-attached | host: Bos | place: Iran: Karaj | collected 2018-10 | reverse complement strand
TCCGGCACCGGCAAGACCACCCTGTCCACCGACCCGAAGCGTCTGCTCATCGGCGACGACGAGCACGGCTGGGACGATAACGGCGTCTTCAACTTCGAGGGCGGCTGCTATGCGAAGGTCATCAATCTGGACAAGGATTCCGAGCCGGATATCTACAATGCCATCAAGCGCGACGCGCTGCTCGAAAACGTGACCGTCGACGCCGAGGGCAAGATCGACTTTGCCGACAAGAGCGTCACCGAGAATACCCGCGTGTCCTACCCGATCGAGCACATCGAGAAGATCGTCAAGAACGTCCGTCCCGTTTCCTCCGGCCCGGACGCCAAGAACGTCATCTTCCTCTCGGCCGACGCCTTCGGCGTGCTGCCTCCCGTCTCGATCCTGACGCCGGAGCATACCCAGTATTACTTCCTCTCCGGCGTCACCTCCAAACTCGCGGGCACCGAGCGCGGCATCACCGAGCCGACCCCGACCTTCTCCGCCTGCTTCGGCCAGGCCTTCCTCGAGCTGCATCCGACCAAGTACGCCGAGGAGCTCGTCAGGAAGATGGAAAAGAGCGGCGCGAAGGCCTACCTCGTCAACACCGGCTGGAACGGCAGCGGCAAGCGCATCTCGATCAAGGACACCCGCGGCATCATCGACGCGATCCTCGACGGGGCGATCAAGACCGCACCGACCAAGACCATCCCCTACTTCGGCTTCGAGGTGCCGACCGAGCTGCCCGGCGTGGATCCGAAGATCCTCGACCCGCGCGACACCTACGCCGATCCCTCCGTGTGGGAGGAGAAGGCCCGCGATCTCGCCGGGCGCTTCATCAAGAACTTCGCGAAGTACGAGACCAACGAGGCCGGCAAGGCGCTCGTGGCCGCCGGTCCGAAGCTCGACTGACCGGCTGAAAAAAATATTACGCAAAAACGCTCCGGCAGGATCGCCTGCCGGAGCGTTTTTGCCCTTCGGTCTTACTTTTTCAGCACGACCTCGCCGGCCGTGCCGCCGCGGTAGACGCCGTCCTCGATCACGGCCCGGCCGTTGACGAAGACGTGCACGATCCCGCCGGGCCGCGCGTCCGGCCTGCTCTCGTCGACCGAGAGCGCGTCGAGATCGAGCACCGTGACGTCCGCCTTGCAGCCCGGACGGAGATAGCCGCGCTCCGGGATGCGGTAGCGGTCCGCCGTCGCGCCCGTCATCTTGCGGACGATCCTCTCCGTCGGGATGCCGTAGCGCTTCGCGAGCAGGAAGAACTGCGGGAAGGTCTGGAAGGCCGCGATGTTCTGCAGGCCCTTTTCCTCGACCCAGGCGTCCGTCATGAACACGGACAGCTCGTCCTCCATCAGACGGCGGACGATCTCCGCGTTGTAGTATTTGCCGAGGTAGATGCTGCCCGCGCGCTCGGAGAGTTCGACGAGCTTGAGATACATATCGAGCTCCTTGACGCCCGCCTCCGCGGCCAGCGCCGCGACGGTCCTGCCCTCGTACTCGGGGTGTTCGTCGGAGATGTAGGCCACGACCATGTCGTCCCAGTCGATGCCCAGCACCTTGCGGTACATGAGGATCGTCAGCGAGAGCTTGAAGCGGTTGATCGGCTTTGCCGCCTCTTCTTTGGAGAGCGCGGCGTACCACTCCGGGAACACGACCGTGATGACCGAGGCGCCGTAGTGGAAGGCGTAGTTGTCGAAGGCGATCGGATTGCCCGCCGCCGTCTCGGCGCGGAAGACCGCGAGCATCTTGTCGAGCAGCTTCCAGCTGCGCTGACCGGTGAAGATCAGATGGCTGTATTCGAGACGGCAGCCGCTGCGGTGCATGATGTCCACCGCCTCGTCGAGCCCGAGCTCGAGATGCGACTTTTTCGTCAGCAGCGGATAGTCGGCGCTGACGATCGAGCAGGCGCGCGGATGGATCGTGATGATGCCGTCGTATTTGGCGATCTCTTTGGCGAAGGCGAGGATCTCGTCGGACTTGGCATAGCGGTCCGGCTCGTACATGAAGCCGAACGAGCCGCCGAAGGCGCCGCCCTCCATGGCCTCGCGCACGTAGCCGAGCTCGCGCTCGATCTGCTCGCTCGTATAGGGCGTCGGGTCGTAGCCCGTCATGCCCGCGCGCACCGTGCCCTGGCCGATGAGCGGCACGAGGTTGACGTAGAGATTGCCCTTCGCCCGCTCCTTGAAGCTTGCAAAGCTGCCGGGATGCAGCGAGTCGAACAGGCCGCCGCCGAGCTTGTCGCGGTAGGGCGTGTCCTCGTCCGAGCCGAAGGGCGAAAAGCTGCAGTTGCCGGTGATCTGCGTCGTGATGCCCTGCTCAAGAAAGGGGCGGAAGAACTTCTCCGCGTCCGGACGGTCATAGAAAAAGTCGTTGTGCGAGTGCGCGTCGATCAGTCCCGGGCAGACCGCCCTGCCGCCGACGTCGACGACGCGGTCCGCCGCCTCGTCGATCTCGCCGCCGACCGCGACGATGCGGTCGTCCTCGATCAGAACGTCGCCGCGCGTCGGCTGCGCGCCGCTGCCGTCGTAGATCGTGCCGTTTTTCAAGAGCGTTTTCATGTCGTTTTATCCTCCCCGTGCGATTTGAAAAAATGATAGACAAGCCGGTTGAAGTCCTTTGCCTCGTCGTAGGCCGCATGGCCGTAGTCGGGGTACATGTGCAGCGCGCAGCCGATCCCGGCCGCCAGCTCGCGCGAGGCGGCTGCGGTCACGACGCGGTCGCGCTCGCCGCCGACGACGAGCGTCGGACAGCGGATCCCGCCGAGGCGACCGGCGGTGTCGCAGCTCAGGCAGGCCTCGGCCATCGTGAGGAAGCGCTGCGGGTCGGCGGATCTCACGCTCGCGCCGAGCAGCGGGAAGAGGAAGCGGTACCGTCTGATGTACGCCTCGCTGTACATGCTCTCCATCACATCGCGCATCAGCGCGCCCATCTCGCCCGCGCGCGCCCGCTCGCTCCAACGCCGGATGCAGTCCTCCGCGACGGGATTGTTCCGGCACAGCGTGACGGCGAGCACGAGCGCGCTCACCGCTTCCGGATGGTCGAGCGCGAGATACTGCGCGATCATGCCGCCCTGCGAGACGCCGAGCACCTCGGCCCTTTCGACGCCGACGGCGCGCATCGCCGCGGCGAGGTCGTCCGCGAGCTCTTTGACCGTCACGTGCTCCGGCAGCGGGTCGGGATGGTCGAAAAACCACACGCGCCGATCCTTTGCAAAGAGCCGGTAGCTCAAGGCCAGCGACGCGCCGCTGCCGCGCAGGCCCTTGAGCCCCAGCACCAGGCCGGGGATCATCACCAGATCGCGCGTCCCCTTTCCGAAGGAGATCCAGTTCGTCTCCGCGCCGCCGAGGCGGACGCTTCCTTCTTTGAGATCGTACAGCATGACGCGCTCCTTACCAGATGTACGGGATCAGCCGCCAGGACACCTTTTTTTCATAGGCCCGGTAGCCCTCGAGCCCCTTTTCGAGCACCTTTTCCTCGTTGCGGATGCGCTTGACGATGATCGGGACGTAGCAGAGCATGATCAGGAATGCGAAGATCGAGCCGAGGATCAGCGGCATCGAGAGGAAGAGGATCAGCGTCGCGCTGTACATCGGGTGCCGCACGAGGCCGTAGAGGCCGGTATCGACGACCTTCTGCCCCTCCTGCACCTCGATCGTGCGCGCGAGCCAGACGTTCTCGCGCAGCACCTCGGCGTAGAGGGCGTAGGCCAGGCAGAACAGCACGCAGGCCGTGATCACGATCCAGCGCGGCAGCGGCAGCCAGCCGAAGCGGAAGTTCAGCCCCGCCGTGACGAAGGCCGCGAGGAACATGATCCCGCTCGCGAGGATGACCTCCTTCTGCTCGCGCTCCTCTTCTTTGGCGTTGAGCCGCTTTTCCAGCAGCTCCGGACTGCGCCGGAGCATCACCAGTCCCGCGCAGAACATCGGGAGGAAGAGCAGGCCCATCAGCAGCCAGCCGTTCGGGAAGCGCAGCGTGCCCGCGGGCAGGAAGATCAGCAGCCCCAGCAGCACGACGCCCGCGGCGAACTTTCCGACGGCTCTCCAAAAGAGATTTTTCATCCGACAGCACCTCTTATTCGACAGATTTCAGCGATTCGGCCATGTCGACCTTTTCCAGCTTGCCGCGCATGGCCGCGTTCGTCAGCACCGTGAAGAGCAGCGTCGTGACGAAGGCCAGCACATAGCTCAGCGGCGCGACGCGTACGTCGAAGCTCATATAGTCGACCACGAGCGCGCGGATGATGACCAGGTGCAGCCCCTTGCCGAGCAGCAGTCCGAGCGCCGCGCCGAGGAAGGACAGCAGCAGGTTCTCCCGCAGGACGTAGGCCGCCGTCTCGCGCGGGTAGAAGCCCAGCACCTTGACCGTCGCGATCTCGCGCACGCGCTCCATGATGTTGATATTCGTGAGATTGTAGAGCGTGATGAAGGCCAGCGCGCCGGAGCAGACGACGACCAGCGCGATGAGCACGTCCATGCTGCGCATCGAATCCTCCATCAGCGCGCGCTCGGTCTGTGTGAGCGTGACGTAGCTCACGCCCTCCGCCGCACGCAGCCGCGCGCCGAGCGCGGCCGCGTCCGTGCCCTCGCCGCAGCGGAGCAGCGCCGCGTTGCAGCGCGTCCCGTCGAGCGAGGCGAGGTTGAGAAACACGTAATGCCTCAGATAGTTCTCGCACACGCCCGTGACGCGCAGCGGGATCTCCGCGCCCTCGTCCGTGCGCAGCGTAAAGTCGTCGCCGACGCGCAGAGAGCAGCTCTCGGCAATCTTGCGGGTAACGACCGCCTCGCCCGGGCCGGGGAAAGGCAGCTCGCCGCCGTCGTCGTGCAGGCTGATGAGGCCCTCGAGCGCGCCGCTGTCCGCGGCGATCATGCGGCTGGATTTCTCTCCGCCGGCGTAAAGGATCGTGACGGGCTCCTGCCGGGTCATGGCGCCGGTCGCGTCCTCGCCCTCCCAGAGCGCTTCCGCCTCCGCGTCGGAGGCGAACTTGTCGGGGTCGAGATTGACCTCGAGCTCGTAGAGCATGATCTCGCCGTACTGGTAGGAGCTGATATGCGCGATCGAGTCGCGCGAGCCGAGGCCCGCGACCAGCAGCGCCGTGCAGCCGCCGATGCCCAGCAGCAGCATCGCAACGCGCAGCGGGAAACGGAAGGCGTTGCGCAGGCTCAGCTTGCTCAAAAACGGCAGCGCGCGCCACAGCGGCCCGATGCGCTCGAGCAGGATGCGGCGGCCGGCCTTGGGCGCCTTGGGGCGCATCAGCTCCGCCGGGCACTCGCGCAGCGAGCGGCGGCAGACCAGCCAGGTCACCAGCAGGGCGCCGGGCACGGTCACGGCCAGACACAGCGCGTACATCAGCGGGCTGAAATAGAATTCCAGCCGCGCGTAATCGTAGATGATGCCGTAGGAAAACCACACGAAATACGGGATGAGCACCGTCCCGAGGAAGTAGCCCAGCACGCAGCCGAGCAGCGCGGAGAGCGAAGCGTAGAGCAGGTATTTGCCCGTCGCGCCCCAGGCAGAGTAGCCCAGCGCCTTGAGCGTGCCGATGAGCGTGCGCTCCTCGCCGACCATGCGCGTCATCGTCGTGATGCACACGAGCGCGGCGACCAGCACGAAAAAGATCGGAAACACGTCGGAGAGCGCGTCGATGATGCGCGTGTCGTTGTCGAAGGTCAGATAGCCCTGGTTGCTCTCGCGGTCGAGCGCGTAAAGCTCGAGCGAAAGCTTGCCGTCCAGCTCGCCGCGCGCCTCGTCCAGCTCCCGCTGCGCGTCGCGCAGCTTCGCCTCGGCTTCGGCAAAGCCCTCCTCGGCGCTTTTAAGGCCGCTTTCGTATTCCGCCTCTCCCTCTTCCAGGCGCACGCGCGCCTCGTCCAGCTCCCGCTGGCCGTCCTCCAGCTCCCGGAGGTGTTGGGGATAGTCCCTTTCGGCGGAGGCGAGCTGCGCCTCCGCGGCTTCCAGCCGGGCATAGCCCTCGTTGATCGCGGCCTCGCCCGCGGCAAGCTCGGCTTCCGCGGCGGCCAGCTGTGCGCGTCCGGATTCGAGCTCGGCGCGTCTCCCGGCCAGCGCAGCCTCCTGCTCGCTGAAATCCGCCTGCCCCGAGCCGCCCGCCTGCGCTTCTGCGAGCGCGGCCTGCTTTTCCGCCAGCCGCGCCTGCAGCGCGCCGATCAGCAGCTCGCCGCCCGGTCTGTCCTGCGCGGCGTTGATCGCAGCCTGCAGCGCCGCGATCTCGCCCTGCAGCACGGCGATGCGCTGCCGGTCCGGGATGCTGCCGACAGCCTTTTCGGCCTCGAGACCCATTGTGCCGACCCGCAGCGCCGCCTCGCCGGCCTCCAGCTCGTAGCGGGCGGCCTCGAGCCGGACGCGGCCCTCGTCGAGCTCGGCGCGCTTTTCATCGAGAAGCGCACGGTTCGCCTCGATCTCCCGCCACGCGGCGGGGATCTGCGCCATGCCGCTCTCGAGCGCCGCGCGCCCTTCGTCGAGCTTTTTCTGCCCGTCCTCGAGCTCGGCTCGGCCGTTGTCCAGCTCGACGCGCGCGTCGGCGAGTTCTTTTTCCGTTTTGCGCTTCTCGTCGCTGTACGCGCGCCAGCCGTCGTTGATCTCCTTCTGCGCGTCCGACAGCTCGCGCAGCGCGTCGCCGCGCAGCGTCCGCTGCCGCGCGGCGCCCAGCTCGTTCTGCAGCGTCCTGACCGGACGCTCCATGCGCGCGTGGGCGGCGGCGTATTCCTCGGAGTGCAGCTCGCCGGGCAGGTCGCACCAGAGCAGCAGCTCGTGGTAGACCCCGCCCTCAAAGCACTCCGGCAGCAGGAAAACAAAGGCGTCGATGCGCCCGCCGCCGAGCTCGGTATCGCCGCGCTCGCCGCTGATATAGCGCGGCGAACGGGCGAGCCCGACGATCGTAAAGTCCCTGCGGCGCAGAAGCGAAAGCGTGTCGTCCCTGTTGCTGTCCGCGAGCGTGAGCGTCGTGCCGAGATCCTTCTCCGAGAAAACGCGGCTGTCCGCCAGACACTCCTCCGCTTTGCGCGGCATGCGCCCGGCCGTCAGCACGGGGACGTCGACCGATCCGGTCAGGCTCATCAGATGGCAGAGCTTCTGCCTGCCGCTCTGCTCAACGAAGGCGTCGGCAAAGTACGCCCCCTCCGCCGCGGACACGCCCTCGAGCGCCGCGAAGGCCTCGCGGTCCGCCTCGGTGAAGCCGAGCGAAGAGAGCAGGCGGAAATCGTGGAAATGCTGCGCGCGGAGATAGCGGTCCGCCGTGCCGTGCATCGCGGGGTAAGAGCTTTTCAGCCCCGCGAAAAAGCCGACGCCGAGCGCGACGATCCCCAGGATGGACAGAAACCGTCCCAGACTGCTCCGGATGCTGCGCAGCAGCATTTTGACGCTCAGTCGGTCCATCTTACCACTCCAGCTCCTCGACCGGGGTGACGGTCTCCTGCCGCTCGGCGGAGAGGATCGTGCCGCTCTTGACGCGGACGACGCGGTCGGCCATCGCGCACAGCGCCTTGTTGTGCGTGATGATGACGACCGTCATGCCGCTCTCGCGGCAGCTGTCCTGCAGGAGCTTGAGGATCGCCTTGCCGGTGTGGTAGTCGAGCGCGCCGGTCGGCTCGTCGCAGAGCAGGAGCTTGGGATTCTTCGCCAGCGCGCGGGCGATCGCGACGCGCTGCTGCTCGCCGCCGGAGAGCTGCGCGGGGAAATTCCCCATGCGGTCCTTCAATCCGACGCGTGCGAGCGTCTCGGCCGCGTCGAGCGGCTCTTTGCCCAGCTTTGCGGAGATCTCGACGTTTTCGAGCGCCGTAAGGTTCGGGATGAGGTTGTAGAACTGAAACACGAAGCCCACGTCGCGGCGGCGGTAGTCGGTCAGGCGGCGGGCGTCATAGGCGGAGATCTCCTCGCCGTCGACCGTGATCCGTCCCTCGCTGAGGCTGTCCATGCCGCCGAGAATGTTCAGCAGCGTGGTCTTGCCCGCGCCGGATTCGCCCACGATGACGCAGATCTCGCCGCGCGCGACGGAGAAGCTGACGTCGTGCAGCGCGACGAGCTCGAGCTCGCCCGTGCGATAGACCTTTTTGACGTTTTCAATGCAGATGAAATCCCCGTTCATCGCGCTGCGCCTCCTTTTATGCGGCGGGTCGGAAATCATGCCCGGCGTAATAGTCCCGCGCCCAGCGCAGCAGGATCTCGGCGGCCTGGTTGCGCAGCGTCGCCGTCTCGGCGCCGAGCAGCACCAGCACGACGTCGTGCGTCTCGCCGCCGCGCGTCACGGGCATCGAGACCGTCAGACAGTACCCCGCGCGGTTCGTGCTGCCGGTCTTGAGTCCGGTCACGCCGGGGACGTTGAATACCATCGGATTGGTGTTGTAGGTCGAATAGTTCAGCGTTTTCATGCTGCCGAGCTGCCGCGAGGTGATCGAGAGGATGTCTCTCTCGTTGGCGAGCAGATAGCTGCAGAGCGCGAAGAGATCCATCGCGCTCATGCTGTTCTGGCGCTTGGCCGAAACGGCGGAGCTCGAGTACGAGGGCAGGCCGTTGGGCGTGTAGAAGCGCGCCGTGGACAGGCCCAGCTCCTTCGCGCGCGCGTTCATCCGCTCGACGAAGGCGTCGGACGAGCCGGCCGTGTGAGCGGCCAGGGTCACGGCGGCCTCGTTGCTGGAGGCGAGGAGCATCACCTCGACGAGCTCGCGCAGCGGCGCGTAGCTGCCGGCCTTGAAACGCAGCGCGTAGGTCCCGTCCGGGCCGTCGGAGATCCGCTCGGCCTCCTCGGTGATGCGCACGCTGTCGTTCATGCCGATCTCACCGCGCGCTGCCGCCTCGCTGATCAGCAGCCAGCTCATCAGCTTGCTGACGCTCGCGATCGGGAAGCTCCGGCGTCCGTCGCGGTAGAAGAGGATCTCGCCCGTGTCCGCGTCGCCGAGGACGACGGCGTTCGTCGCGTCGAAAAAGCCCTCCTCCTCCAGTTGCTTGAGATCGGGCTCGAAAGGACGGAGCGGATCGAGCACGACGTTCACGCGGTCGGGCCGCTCGGCCGTGAGGTCCAGCATCAGCTGGAGATCCGTCAGGTTCATGTACATGTCCCGGTTGCCGCTGCGGTAGGTGTAATAGCGCCGCATCGTGCCGTCCACATACAGGTTGTAGGGCGCCAGCTCCAGCTCCGCCGGAGCGAGGCGCGGGCCGATCGCGCCGTCCTCCTCCGACGCGACGGCCTCCCGGCCGCGCGTGACGGAGAAATACTGGCCGGAGGTGTTGTACTCGAAGCGGAACTGCGCCGCCGTACCGCTGAGCAGCTTCGAGAGATCATTGAGCGAAAGATAGAGGTTCCCGGGATAGAGATCCTCGAAGGCGCGGACCGTGCGCGAGCCGCCGCCCTCTATGCGGACGCTGACGCCGAAGGGCGTGGGCGCGGCGGCCCAGGCGCCGCAGGGCAGCGCGAGCATCACCGCGAGGCACAGCAGCAGCGCAAGCAGTTTTTTGAGTCGTTTCATGACGCTTTCTCTCTTTCTTACCGGACAAGAGCGTATAATATGATATTTTATTATACTCCATCTCGCTTTGGAGCGCAAGAAAAAGGGCTTCCCTTCCGGATATCGGGAGGGAAGCCCTGTTCCTTATGCTCTGTTGCGGGAGAACATGCCGCGCAGCACGGCGGCCGGCACGCTCTGGCTTTGCTTTCGGTACGGCTCGCCGCCGAGGATCAGTCCCTCGACCTTCAGCTCGCCGAGCTTCGCCGGATCCGTCTCGTAGGGATCGCGCGAGAGGATCGCCATGTCCGCAAGCTTGCCCGGCTCGAGCGAGCCGCGCTCTGCCTCGTCGAAGCTGGTCCGATAGCCGTTGTAGGTCGCCATGCGCAGCGCCTCGCGGATCGAGACGCGCTGGGAGGGATTGGAGTGGTTGACGGCCTTGTACAGCCACACGACCGGGTCCGGCGAGGTGCAGGGCGCGTCGCTGCCGAAGGAGACCGTGCAGCCCAGCTCCAGGAAGGAGCGGACCGGGTTGAGCGCCGCGTTGCGCTCCGCCCCGAGCAGGGCCCCGGTGTATTCCTGCGGCTCCTGCCGCCAGTTGTCGAAGGCGATCTGCATGGGCAGCTGGACGGCATAGTCGCGGCAGATCGCCATGCCCTCCTCCGTCGGCAGGCAGGCGTGGATGATGCCGTGGCGGTGGTCCGTGCGCGGGAAGTCGTCGAGCGCGGCGCGCAGCGCGCGGGCCGCCTGGTCGAAGGCGCGGTCGCCGATGGCGTGCATCTCGATCTGCAGCCCGGCGCGGTTGGCCTTTTTGCAGAAATCCGTGACCTGCTCGTCCGTGTAGTACAGCACGCCGCTGTTCGACGGGTCGGAGGCATAGGGGGCGTTCATGGCCGCGTCCTGCGAGCCGAAGCAGCCGTCGAGCGCGCAGGCGAAGCAGCCGCCGATGCGCGACAGGCCGCGGCGCAGCGCGGTCTTCACTTCCATCGACTGGGGGAAGACGCGCAGCTGCAGCCCGCTCTGCAGGCTGCGGGCGAACCAGGTCTCCATCGAGACGTCGAGATCCATCGGGAAACCGACGCCGCTGACCGTATGGATCAGGCCGATGCCCTTCGCGGCCTCGAAGTCGGCGGCGAGCTGCATGTCGCGCAGCAGCTCGAGCGGCGAGATCGCGTTCGTGATGAAGTCCGAGACCGCGAAAAAGGCCTCCTGGTTCATCTCGCCCGTGTCCGGATGCCAGCCGCGCAGCGAGGCGACTTTCTTCGGCAGCTTCCGCAGCAGCGCCGTGTTGACCACGCAGGCGTGGCCGTCGTATTTCACGAGGAAGAGCGGCTTGCCGTGCGTGACGCGGTCGAGCTCCGCGCGGCTGACAAGACGGCGCTCCCTCACCGAGTAGGGCGAGGCGCCGAAGGCGATGAGCGTCTTGTTCGGGCAGTCGGCGGCGAAGCGGTCGACCATCGAGAGGATCTCCTCGTTGGACTCCGCCTCCATGACGTTCAGCCCCGCGTTGAAGGCCGAGAAGGAGGCGAAATGCTGGTGCGTGTCGGCAAAGGGCGGGATCAGCGCCCGCTCGCCGAGCTCGACGCGCGGCGCGCCGGCATAGCGCTCCGGCAGCTCGCCGCCGACGAAGACGATACGCCCGCCGTCCTCGACGAGCCAGGAAAAGACCTCGTCGCGCGCATTGACGCTCAGCACCTTTCCGTGGTAGACCTTCATGACCGTATCCTCCGTTTTGGTTTACATAATATTATTTCAGCGGCTTGACCGCGCGGGTGGCGACAAAGCAGGGGATGTTCAGCTCGTGCAGGCGGCCCTCGCCGTTCGTGTCTTCGTAGAGATGCGTCAGGATCAGCCCCGCCTCGAGCTGGCCGCCGAGCTGCTCGTCGAGCGTGTGGGAAAACTGCACGCCGCAGTCGTCCCGCTCGAGCTGGGCCATCTGATCGGGGTTTTTCAGCGGGTCGAAGGGCAGGCGGTTGACGACCTCGCGCTCATCCTCGCCGTCGAAGAGGTAGTTGAGGCCGTTGTCCATGCCCGCGAGCAGGACGCCGCCGGGCTTGAGGACGCGGCAGCACTCCCGCCAGATGGGGCGGACCTCCCGGACGTAGCAGTTCGAGACCGGGTGGAAGATCAGATCAAAGCTCGCGTCGGCGAAGGGCAGCGGCTTTGACATGTCTGCGCGGACAATCTCGATCGCGTAGCCCTCGCGCGCGGCGACGAGCCGCTCGCTCTCGAGCTGGCGCTCGGAGTAGTCCAGCACCGTGCAGCGCGCGCCGAGGGCGGCGAAGACCGGCATCTGCTGTCCCCCGCCGCTGGCGAGACCGAGGACGCGCCTGCCCTTCAGCTCGCCGAACCACGCGTGCGGGACCGGCTTCGTCGGCGTAAGCCCGACGCTCCACTCGCCGCGCAGTGCGGCTTCATAGACGGCGTGGTCGATGGGCTTGCCCCATTCCCAGCCTTCTTCGACCCAGCGGTCGATCACGGCCGCGTTGTGCTCCTGATAGTTCATGACCTTTCTTCCTTTCTTTTCTGCGGGAGCTGGACCAGAACGATGGCCGCAAACAGCACCGCGCAGCCCGCGGCCTCGCGCAGGCTCATCCGCTCGCCGAGCAGAAGCGCGCCCGCGAGCACGGCGAAGACCGACTCGAGGCTCATCAGCAGCGAGGCCACGGTCGGATCGGTGAAGCGCTGGGCCGTCATCTGCAGCGTGTAGCCGACGCCGCCGGAGAGCAGGCCGCAGTACAGGATCGGGATCGCGGCGGAGGCGATTTTCGCCCAGGAGGGCTGCTCGGTGAGGAGCGCGGCCGCGGCGGCGATCACCGTCGCCGTGCAGAACTGCACGGCCGAGATCCGGACCGGATCGCCCCGGGGCGCGAAACGGTCGCAGCAGAGGATGTGCCCCGAGAAGAGCAGCGCGCAGACCAGGCAGAGCGCGTCGCCGCGCGTGAGCGTGAGGCGCTCGTCCATGCAGAGCAGATACATGCCCGCCACGCCGAGCGCGACGGCCAGCCATACGAGCGCGCCGTTCCTCCGCCGGAGCAGCAGGAAGCCCAGCACCGGGACGAGCAGCATATACATCGCCGTGATGAAGCCCGCCTTGCCCGCCGTGGTCGTGACGATGCCCGCCTGCTGGAAGAGACTGGCGGCGGCGAGAAAGGCGCCGCAGCAGATCCCTCCGGCGAGCTCCCGCTTCCTCTGCGCCGTATCCGGCCTGCGCGCGCCGCGCGAGCGCAGGAACGCCAGCGCTCCGATCGCGGCGGCGGAGAGCGCCATGCGCGAGGCGGTGAAGGTGAAGGGCTCGATCGTCTCCATGCCCGTTCGCTGGAAGGCGAAGGCCGCGCCCCAGATCATCGCCGTGAGGAGCAGCAGCAGGCTGCCGAGCACTTGTTTGTTTTTCATGCCTCTGCCCTCCCTTCGGGCGTCTGCCGTCTTATTTCTCCGCGAAGAAGTCCCGCCTGTTGAAGGCGGCGGTCATGAAGCGCCATGCGGCCTTGCCGCCGGTCAGCCATTCGATCTTCGCGTTGTTTTTCGTGTTCGTCAGCATGTTTTTGACCAGATGCGCCGCCACGACGTCCGGATAGTCGCCGAGGATGTTGTAGACCTTCTTCGTCTTTTCCGGCAGGGCGATGCTCTCCCTGCCGCCGAGCGCCTTGACCGTGAAGTCCGTGATCATGATGCCCGGCGAGAGCCGCCCGGCCCTGACCTTGCTGCCGCGCTCGGCGAGCTCCCTGGCGAGGGCCTGGGTGAAGTGCGTCACGGCGCGCTTGGAGGTGCCGTAGAGGTTGAGGCCGAGCATCATGGCGTCGTTGCTGCCGTAGCCCTCGATGTTGTAGATGAAGCCGCCCTCCGGCTGCTTCTCCATCTGCAGCACGGCGGCCCGGCTGCCGAGGATCGCGCCGCGCAGGTCGATGCTCAAAACCGCGTCGATCTCCTCCTCCGTCAGCTCCCAGATCGCCCTCATGGGCTGGTTGACGCCGGCGTTGTTGATCCAGACGTCGATGTTCCCGCATTTCTCCGCCGCGAAGGCGGCAAGGGCATGCAGATCCTCCGCCGAGGCGACGCTGCCCGCGAAGCCCTCGACGCTCCCCGCCCCGGGAAGCGCGCGCAGCTCCTCCGCGGCCTTTTCCAGCCGCGCGGGGTTGACGCCGTTGATCACAAGGTTCCAGCCCTCGCGCCGAAAGAGCTTCGCCATCTCGAAGCCGAGACCCCGGGTCGAGCCGGTAATGACGACCGTTTTCATCACAGTTCCTCCTGCAATCGTATCGTTTTTCCGCTTCGGAAAAGCGGAGCAAGGCGTTCGGAAAGCCGTTATGCGCGCTCGACGATCAGCTCGTCCGAGCCGTCCCCGAGCGAATTGCACGCGTCGTAGTGGACGTGGCAGCCCGGCGCTTCCTCCGCCAGGCGCGTCAGCTGCGCTGCCAGTGAGAGCAGCCCGGCCCGGTTGGCGGAGAGCGTCGCCTCGCCGCCGCGGATTTGAAAGCGGATCTCCGCGTCATGCAGCCATTCGATCTCCATTCTCCCGCCTCCTTTTCGCTTTGAGTCTATCACAAAGCGCCGCCCCATACAAGTGCGAAGCGCCCCGCTCTGTTCGAGCGGGGCGCCGTTTTGCGTCCTCTTCAGTTGTTCTCCGGCTTCATCGTGGGGAAGAGCAGCACGTCGCGGATGGAGGCCGAATCGGTCAGCAGCATGACCAGACGGTCGATGCCGTAGCCGATGCCGCCCGTTGGGGGCATGCCGATCTCAAGGGCGTTGAGGAAGTCCTCGTCGGTGTGGTTCGCCTCGGCGTCGCCGGCGGCGGCGAGCGCGTCCTGCGCCGCGAAGCGCGCGCGCTGGTCGATCGGATCGTTGAGCTCGCTGTAAGCGTTGCACATCTCGCGGCCGTAGATGAAGAGCTCGAAGCGCTCGACCTTCGCCGGGTCGTCGGGCTTCTTCTTCGTCAGCGGGCTGATCTCGATCGGGTGGTCCGTGATGAACACGGGCTGGATCAGGTGCTCCTCGACGAAGGCGTCGAAGAAGAGGTTGAGGATGTCGCCGCGCTTGTGGCGCTCGGCGTACTCGACGCCCTTTTCGCGCGCCGCGGCCTTCGCCTCGTCGTCGCTCGCGATCGCGTCGAAGTCCACGCCGGAATACCGCTTGACGGCCTCGGTCATGCTCAAACGCTCGAAGGGCCTGCCGAGGTCGATCTCGGTGCCCTGGTAGCTGATCGTCGTCGAGCCGCAGACGACCTGCGCGAGATGGCGGAAGAGCTCCTCGGTCAGGTCCATCATGCCGTTGTAATCGGTATAAGCCTGGTAGAGCTCCATGAGCGTGAACTCGGGGTTGTGGCGGGTGTCGATGCCCTCGTTGCGGAATACGCGGCCGATCTCGTAAACACGCTCGAGACCGCCGACGATCAGGCGCTTGAGATACAGCTCGAGCGAGATGCGCAGCTTGACGTCCACGTCCAGCGCGTTGTAGTGCGTCTCGAAGGGACGCGCCGCCGCGCCGCCCGCGTTGGAGACGAGCATGGGGGTCTCGACCTCCATGAAGCCCCTCGCGTCGAGGAAGCGGCGGATCTCGCTGAGGATCAGCGAGCGCTTGATGAAGGTGTCGCGCACCTCGGGGTTCGCGATGAGGTCGACGTAGCGCTGGCGGTAGCGCGCGTCCACGTCGGTCAGGCCGTGGAACTTTTCGGGCAGCGGCTTGAGGGACTTCGACAGCAGCGTCAGCTCCGTCGCGTGCACCGTGGTCTCGCCGGTCTTCGTCTGAAAGACGAAGCCGCGGACGCCGACGATGTCGCCGATATCCAGCTTCTTGAACGCGGCGTAGGCCTCCTCGCCGATGGAGTCGCGTGCGACATAGCACTGCAGCAGGCCCTCGCGGTCCTGGAGCTTGCAGAAAGAGGCCTTGCCCATGACGCGTTTGACCATCATGCGCCCCGCGACGGACACGTCTTTGCCCTCGAGCGCGGCAAAGTCCGCGATGACCTCGCCGCTGTGGTGCGTGACGTCAAATTTTGTGATCCGGAACGGATCCTTTCCCGCCTCCTGCAGGGCCGCGAGCTTGTCGCGGCGGATCTGCAGGATCTCGGAAAGCTCCTGCTCGGCCGCTGCCGGCCTGGTCTCTTCGTTCATGGTCTACCTCTTTTTTGATAATGGATCAGTTGTTGTCTACGGAGACGATCTCGTACTGGAACACGCCGCCGGGCGCCTTGACCTCGACGACGTCGCCCTTGCGGTGGCCCTTCAGGCCGAGGAAGAGCGGGGAGTCGTCCGAGATGCGGCGGGCGCGGGGATTGGCCTCCTGCGAGCCGACGATCTCATAGCTGTCTTCGAAGCCGTCCTCGAGATCCTTCACGCGGACCGTGCTGCCGAGCGTGACGGTGTCCTTCGGGGCGTTCTCCTCGATGTTGTCGACGATCTCGGCGTTTTCGATGAGCACCTTGAGCTCTGCGATCTTGGAGTAGAGCTTGCCCTGCTCGGTCTTGGCCTCGTCGTACTCGCTGTTTTCGGACAGGTCGCCGAAGCTGCGCGCTTCCTTGATCAGCTCCGCAACTTCCTTTTCGCGGACCGTCTCGAGATAATTCAGCTCCTCCTTGAGGGCTTCGAGACGCTCCAGGCTCATTTTGAATCGATTGGAAATGGGATCCGGCATTGAGAATTCCTCCCTTATTGATAAAGCGCAATCATTATAATGATTTGCCCCGGTGCTGTCAACCTTGAAATCAGGCGCCCGTCTTGCTCAGGAAGGTCAGCGCCGCCATGAGCTGTTCGTCGCTCGAGACGCTGGCCGTGCCCTGCTCGCCGCCGGTGGTGCCCTGCGTGGTGCCGGTGCTGCTCGGGTCGCTGTTGTAGACGATCATGTCGGGGACGACGCCGCCGTGCGCGCTGATGTCGACGCGGTTCGGCGTGAGATAGCTCTTGGTCGACAGGCGGATCGCGCTGCCGTCGGAGAGCTCGAGCGTCTCCTGGTCGCGGGTGCTGCCCGTCGTCGTCTCGCCGAAGATCGTCGCCCAGCGATATTCCTGCATGGCCGCGGCGAAGACCTCCGCCTCGGCATAGGTCTCGCCGTTGATGAGCACGACCGTGGGCAGCTGGATGCACATGCTGCCGGAATCGTAGGCCGTCTCCTTGCCGTTGCGGTCGGCCGTGTAGAAGACCGTGCCCGAGGGCAGCAGGTAGTCGAGGAACTGCTGGATCTCGCTCGCCAGGCCGCCGGCGTTGCCGCGCACGTCGATGCACAGCGCGACGATGTTCTGCTCGAGCAGCGCCTCGATGGCGTCCTGCGCCTCCTGCGCGCTGCCGGCCTCGAAGTTGAAGATCTGCACGTAGCCCGCGTCCGTCTTCTCCTTGCGGTAGTTCACGGCGCTCTGGCGTGTTTTGGTGCAGTCGACCGTCAGCTCCTCGCCGCCCGAAACGGTGAGCGTGAACTTGCCGTTGAGCTTCGAGCGGATCAGCGTGCGCGCGGCGTCCTCGCTCATGTCGCGCAGGCTCTCGCCGTCGACCGCGGTGATGACCATGCCCGACGCGACGCCCGCCTCCGCGGCGGCGGAGCCGGTGTTGACGGAGATGACGCGGAAGTAGCCGTTGTCCTCCTTGGCGATCGACATGCCGATGCCGGAATACTCGTTCGCCGAGGAGAGCTTATAGCTTCTGTACTCGTCGGGAGACATGTAGTAGCTCCACTTGTCCCCGAGCCCGGAGATCATCGCGGCCGCGGCGGACTGGCCCATCTTGACGCGGTCGGCCTCGTCGATATAGTGATCGCAGACGACGTCCTTGATCTCGATATAGCGCATGGCCTCCTCGTAATCGTCCTTGCCGCCGACCTTCTTCATCATCTTTGAATAGGTCAGTCCCACGGCGAGGCCGCCGATGAGGATGCAGACGATCAGCATGATCTTGAGCGGGATGCCGAAGTTGAACAGGCGCGAGAGCGCCCGTCCGATGCCGCCGAGAAGCCGTCTGAAGATTCTTTTCAAATCTGTTCTCTCCTTTTTTACGCACTTACCGGACAGCCGTCTCCGGCTGTCCGGTCAGGGTACGCTTCCGTGTTCGTGATGATCAGCCGCCGGAGTCCTCGTCGTAGGTAAGGCCGCCGAAGCGCCAGGCAAAATCGGTCGGGCCCGAGGAGTTGCGGATCTCAAAGTGCAGGTGCGGGCCCGTCGACACGCCGGTCGAGCCGACCGCGCCGATATACTCGCCCTGCGAGACCGACTGGCCGACGCTCACGCCGATGGACGAGAGGTGGCCGTAGAGGGTGTAGTAATGATCGCCGTTGACAAAGCCGTGGTCGATCATGATGCAGTTGCCGTAACCGCCGTTCACACCGGCCAGGATCACCTCGCCGGCGTCGGACGCCCAGACAGAGTCGCCGTACTGGCAGCCGATATCCATGCCGGAGTGATACTTCCACACGCCGGAGATCGGGTGCAGACGGTAGCCCACCATGCTGGTGATGTAGGTGCAGGCGCAGGGCCAGGCAAAGTTGCCGCTGCCGGTGACGCTGCCGTAGTGACTGCCGCCTCCGCCGCCTCCGCCGGCGGCCGCGGCAGCCGCCGCCGCGATCTGCGCTTCAAGCTCGGCGATCTTGTCGTCGATCAGCTTCTCGGCGTCTTCCTGGGCTTTTTTCAGCTCCTCGAGCTGCTCGCTGTTCTCATCGAGATCTTTCAGGATCTCCTCGATGAGATCGGTCGCTTCCTTGATCTCGGCCTCGAGCTTTTCCTGTTCGGCGCTCAGCTCGTTCTTTTTCTCCTCGAGCCCGGCCTTGTAGACCTCGTAATCGGCCTTGACCTGCTCGGTGTTCTCGCGCGCCGCGATATAGGCGTCCTCCAGGAGCTTGTCGCTCTCCATGATCTCGCCGATGTCGTCGATCGCGGTCAGGAACTCGCCGACGGAGTTGGCGTTGAGCAGCATCGCCAGCAGGCCGCCGTTGCCGTTCTCCTCCATCGCGCGCACTCTCGCGCGGTAGCGCTCGAGCTGTTCGTCCTCCAGCCGCTTTGCCTCGACGACCTCCTCGGCCTTCTGTTCGATCAGCTGGTCGTAGAGGACGATCTGCTCGTCGTTGAGCTGGATCTGCTGGAGCAGATACTCGTTTCGCTCGTCGAGCGCCTGTTTCTGTTCCATCACGCTGGCCTGACGGGCTTCCAGCTCGTCCACGACCGCCTGCTTTTCCTCGACCTTCTTTTCGATGGCTTCCTTTTTCTTCTCAAGCTGGTCGATCTCGGCCTGGGTGACCGCGAAGACCGGCGCGGGAAGGACGCCGAAGAGAAGCGTCGCCGACAGCACGACAACGAGCGCCGCCGAGAGGATGCCGTTTTTTCTTGTCTTTCTCATATGCTTCCCCACGTTTTATTCCGGTCCCCTCAGCCGACGTAGTCGGCGGGGTCCACACGCTGGCCGTCCACGAACACTTCCAGATGGCAGTGCGTGCCGGTCGCCATGCCGGTCGCGCCCAGATAGCCGATCGTCTCGCCCTGGCCGACTGCCGTGCCCTGTGCGACCGCGGTGCCGGACATGTGCGCGTAAAGCGTCTGCATGCCGTTGCCGTGGTCGACGATGATGTAGTTGCCGTAGCCGTTGTTGTAGCCGACCTCGGTCACAACGCCGTCCCCGCACGAGACGATGGGACCGCCGTCATGGCCGTAGCCGTCGATGTCCATGCCCGTGTGCATCCGGTTGACCTCGCCGGTGATCGGGTGCGTGCGGGTGCCGTAGTCGCTGCTGACGTTGTAGCAGCCGGGGACCGGCCAGATCAGCGTGCCGTCCCCGCCGACGTAGGGAGTCGAGCCGCCCTCATAGCTGTAGGTCGTATAGCCCTCGGTCCCGTTGGCGTATCCCACGGAGTCGTTCGCGTGCGCAGCCTGGTAGGCCAGCCACGCGCGCGTGATGATCGCGTCGATGGCGCGGTCCGCAGTCTCCTGCGCGGCCATCGCCGCCTCGTACTCGCGCACGCTCGTTGCCAGCTCTTCGTCGAGCTTTTTCATCAGCTCATCGGTCTCCTGCATGGCGGCCCTGATCTGCTCCTGCTCGGCCTTGAGCTCGTTCATCTTCTCGTCGCATCTGGCCTTCTCGGCCTCGAACTCGCCGCGGACGCGCTCATGCTCCTCGCGGGCCGCGATGTACTGGTCCTCGAGGCGGCGGTCGCTCTCCATGATGTCGCGCACGTCGTCGATGCCGGTGAGCAGCGAGCGCAGGTCGCCCGCTCTGAGGATAACGCCCAGCAGATCGACGCCGCCGTTCTCCTCCATCGCGCGGACCCGCGTGCGGTAGCGCGCGAGCTGCTCATCCTCCAGCGCCTTGGCCGCATCGACCTCGAGCTGCTTGTCGTCGATCATTTTCTGATAGAGCCGGATCTGCTCGTCGGTGACGACGATCTCCTCGCGGAGGAAGGCGTCGCGCTCGTCGTAGGCGGCCTTCTGATCGATCAGCGTCGCCTGCTCCTCCTGGAGCCGGGCGATCTTTTCCCTGCTCGCCTCGGCCATGGCGGCCAGCTCTTCCTTGCGCTTCTGCAGATCCGCGACGCTCCCCGCCGTGTTGACGGAGAAGTCCCCCTCGGCGTACACGCTCGCCGGCAGGACCGTTACGACCAGGCCGATGAGCATCAGCACCGCCAGCAGGACGGCGATCGCGGATATGATCTTCTTGTTGTTCAAAACAGGTACCTCCGTCTGTTGCCTTTTTCCGTGAAAGAAAGGCGGTTCGGATTCTCTCGCTTCCCTCTTCCCTGCAAAAGAGTCTGCGCTCTTTATACCTCGAGATAGTTCTTGATCGCGTTCACGCCGCCGAAGGCGCCGATGAGCACGCTGATGGCCATGTAGGCGATCAGCATCGGCAGGGCGATCTGCGCGAAGGGCACGACCGTGAAGATGCCGGCTACGGAGCCGACCAGCTTCTTGGTCAGGACTTCATAGATGCCCCACTCGGCAAGGAAGCCCAGGCCGCCGCCGAGGATGCCCAGCACGAGGCCCTCGACCACGAAGGGCAGGCGGATGAAGGCGTTGGACGCGCCGACCATCTTCATGATCGCGATCTCCTCGCGGCGTCCGAAGGTGGCGAGCTTGATGGTGTTGGACATGATAAAGATCGAGACGAACATCAGCATCACGATCAGCGCCAGCGAGACGACGCTCACGACGTTGCGGACCGTGATGAAGGTCCTGGCATAGTCCAGGTGCGCCTTGACCTTGGCCACGCCCCCGATGCCCTCCAGGGCCGTCTTGGTCTCGGCCATGCGGGCGATGTCGGTGAGGTGGATGACGTAGCGGTCGCGCAGGACCTGGTCGTCAAGTCCCTCGGCCAGGTCGGTGGAATAGCTCTGCATGAAGGTGTCGAAGGCCTGCGTGCGGGAGACGAACTCGACCGTGCTGATGTTGTCCAGCCCCTCGATCGCGCCCTGCAGGGCGCGGGCGGATTCCTCGGTATAGCTCTCGTCGACGAAGGCCACGACCTCGTTTTGATTCTCCAGATCCTTGATGACCTTGTCGATGTTCAGGCTCAGCAGCGTCACGCTGCCCATGATGATGAGGCAGGCCATGATGATCGTGACCGTCGCGAAGGACATGAAGCCGTGCGTGCCGATGCTGCGGAAGCCCTCGCGGATCAGATAACCGCTTCTATTCAATCTCATAGTCGAAATAGCCCCCCTCTCCGTCGCTGATCACATGGCCGTTGTCGATGGCGACGACGCGCTTGGCCAGCGCGTTGACCAGCTCTTTCTCATGCGTGACCACAAGGATCGTGGTCCCCATCTCGTTGATCTTCTCGAAGAGGAGCATCAGCTCGAGGCTGCGCACCGGGTCGAGGTTGCCGGTGGGCTCGTCCGCGACGATCATGCGGGGGTTGTTCACCAGCGCGCGGGCGATGGCCACACGCTGCTGCTCGCCGCCGGAGAGCTCGTTGGGCATGCGCTTCTCGCGTCACTCAAGTCCGACGAGGTCGCGCACGTAGGGCACGCGCTGCTTGATCTCTTTCCTTCTCGCGCCGACGACGCGCATGGCGAAGGCCACGTTGTCGTAGACGTTCATGTTCTCGATCAGGCGGAAGTCCTGGAAAATGACGCCCAGGGTCCTTCTCATCTTCGGGAGCTTGCGCCGCTTGATGTGGCGCATGTCGAAGTCATTGACGACGATCTTGCCGGACTTGGCGCGGATCTCGCCGGTGATGAGCTTCATCAGCGTGGTCTTGCCGGAGCCGGAGGGGCCGACGAGGAAGACGAACTCGCCCTCCTTGATCGAGAGGCTGACGTTGTCGAGCGCCTCGGTCCCGCTGCTCTCGTAAACCACACTTACATTGTTCATCTCAACCATATGGTTCCAATCCTCCAAAAACGGGTTTTGCCAGTGTGATGCGTGTTTATGTAATGCCTCAGTACTTGCTCACGTTGAGCGAGTCGAGGTATTTCTTGACCATCATGGCCACCTTGAAAACGATGGCGTGATCGAACTCGCGCAGATCGAGGCCCGTCAGCTTCTTGATCTTCTCGAGCCGGTAGACGAGCGTGTTGCGGTGGACGTAGAGCTTGCGCGAGGTCTCCGAGACGTTGAGGTTGTTCTCGAAGAACTTATTGATCGTCTCGAGCGTGTCCTCGTCGAGCGTCTCGATGGGATTCTTCTTGAAGACCTCGTTGAGGAACATCTCGCAGAGCGTGGTGGGGAGCTGGTAGATGATGCGGCCCAGGCCCAGGCTCTCGTAACAGATGACGGTCTTGCCCTCCTCGAAGACGCGGCCGACGTCGATGGCGACCTGCGCCTCCTTGTAGCGGTCGGCCAGCTCGCGCAGATGGCGGGCGTTGGTGGAGATGCCGATCACGCAGCGGATGCCGAGCTCGTCCTTCAGCGCCTTCTCGATCATCTGGGCGGCCTTTTTGGCCTCCTCGCTGTCCTCGGACTGGGGGATGGCCTTGATGACGGCCACGTCCGTCTCGTTGATGTTGATGACAAAGTCGTTCTGCTTGTCCGGGAACAGGCGCTGGATCGTCTCGACCGCGGCGCCGTCGCTGCTCTCGTTCTGGCGCACAAGAATCACGCTGCGCATCTCGTCGGTGACGAAGTGCAGCTCCTTGGCGCGCACGTAGACGTCGCCCGGGAGGATGTTGTCGGAGATGATGTTCTTGACGAAGGCGGCCTTGTTGTGCTTTTCCTCGTAGCTGTTCTTCGCCTCGTTGAAGGCCACGGCGGCCATCGTGCAGACCATCTTCGCGCACTGGTCCGTCCCCTCGGCAAAGGCGACGAATTCGACCCGGCCGCTGCCGGAGTTCAGAGGAAAGTAGATCCGGTTCGCCGTGGTGAAGGTCTGCGCCGCGCCGTCAAGCTCGAAGAGATGAAAGTCGTCGAGCCGCGAGCCGATGATCGCCAGTTCGTTGCTGGCCACGACAAAGCCCTGGTCGTCGATCACGCCGACGGGCCTGTCGAGCGCATCCCTCATCTGGATGATCACATTCTGAAATATCCTGCTGGACATATCTGTTCCTCCCTATTTGGCAAAATCACCAGTACGGATCAATCTGTCTGGAAGGAATCATACCGCATTTTCTTGTAATTTTCAATAGAAAGCTACAGGTTTTTTTGTTAATTATTAATGGTTTGTGGATCAATCGCTCAAAAACGGCCCGTCTTACTTGTATTTTTTTGACTATCTCACCATAAACACTCTGCACAAATCGCTCTCGTCCAGTTCGCGCAAAGCGCCCTCGGCGAGCTCCTCGGGCAGCTCGAGGGCCCCGATCGAGAGGCGTTTGAGCGCCTTCACCGGCGCTCCGCGCGAGGCGAGCATGCGCTTGACCTGGTGGTATTTCCCCTCGGTGAGCGTGACGATGCAGGCCCCGCCGCCGAGGAGCTCCAGCCGCGCGGGACGGCAGCGCGTCCCGTCGCCGAGCGTAAGTCCCTCCCCGAAGGCCGCCGCGTCGGCGTCGCAGAGCGTTCCCTCCACCACGGCATGATACCGTTTTTCGACTGCGCATTTGGGCGAAATGACGCGATGGGCGAATTCCCCGTCGTCTGTGAGCAGCAGCAGGCCCCTCGTGTCGCGGTCGAGCCGCCCGACGGGAAACAGTCCCAGGCCCCGCAGCTCCGGCGGGAGCAGGTCCAGCACGGTCTGCTGCCGGCGGTCCTCCGTCGCGGTCAGCACGCCGGCGGGCTTGTTGAGCATGTAATAGTGATGCGCCTTCCAGGCGAGCGTCTCGCCGTCGAGCGTCACGCGGGCGGTCTCGGGGTCGAGCTTCGTCTCCGGCGCCGAAACGACCCGTCCGTCGACGCTGACGCGTCCGGCGCGGATGCGCTCCTTCGCCTCGCTGCGGGAAAGCGCGCCGAGGCCGCAAAGATACTTGTCGAGTCGGATCGCGGCCGTACTCCTCGCCTCCCCCTTTTGCGAAAATCGGCGTTATTGTAGCATACTTCGGCGGAAATTTGAATACCTTTGACCGGGGGTGAGGCAATTGTTTGAAAACTGTTTACATTCTCTCTTCTCGTCCCGCGCCCGGAAAGCGGCCGTCGCGCTGGTCTTTCTCGCGCTCGCGGCGCTGTGTTTTTCGCCCCGCGCCGACGCCGCGCTCACGACGCGCGAGGAGCGCTGCGCCTATCTCGCCTCGCTCGGGCTCACGGCCGATCCGGAGAGCGAGGAGCTGCGCGAGGTCGAGCTGCCGGCCCGCTTCGACGCCCTGCTCGAGAACTACAACCGCCTCCAGCTGGACCGGGGCTTCGATCTGCGCACGGCCGCCGGGGAGCGCGTGCTGTGCTGCAGCTACGATCTCGTCGGCTATCCCGGCTGGGACGGGCGCGTCGTCGCCGTGCTCTACCTCCGCCGCGGACGCGTGATCGGCGGCGACGTCCACACCGCCGCCGTCAACGGATTCATGCTTCCGCTCCCCCCGCGCGGCGATTTGTAAGGATGAACAAAAAATCCGGCGGCGGATTAACGAAACTAACAAAAAAAGCCCTTTGCGTTGACAGTGTTTTTGCGCGTTGGTAAAATATATAAAGTAAACTCCCGCTATCTGCGCAACAAACAATGAAAAGAGGGATTATTGAGTGAGAGATCTGAAGTATCTGCAGTATTTTGAGGACTTGCTGCAGCAGGCGAACAACGCGCTCATCGTCCAGGCCAAGACCGAGGGGAAGGTCTGCGTCGCCTACACCTGTGAGAACGTGCCCGAGCCGCTGCTCAACCTCGACCGCGCGGTCTCGATCCGCCTGCACGCTCCGCAGACCGGCTCGATGGATATCGCGACCTTCTACATGACCAACCTCCTCTGCGAGCCGAGCCGCGCGCTGCTCGAGCGCGCCATCGAGGGCGGCTTCAATTTTGCCGACTGCGTCATCACCCCCGACGGCTGCACGATGATGAACCGCTGTGTGGAGAATATGGAGCTGCTCAAGACCATGGGCAAGGACAACCCCAGCTTCTTCCATGAGTACATGGAGATCGCCTTCAAGAACACCGACAGCGACGTCGAGCTCGCCGTACTGCAGTGCACCAACCACGTTCTCACCCCGCTGAAGGAAAAATACGGCATCGACGTCTCCGACGCCGCGATCCGCAAGGCCGTCGAGGAGCACAACCGCGTCTGCCGCGTGATCCGCGCGATCAGCGAGTTCCGCAAGGAGGACAAGCCCCGCATCACGGG
>JAEEGL013060839.1_pt1 | contig 25025 bp, 22 predicted proteins | sample 9134231 | NCBI WGS metagenome assembly JAEEGL01 (sample SAMN16246548, study PRJNA631951) | gut metagenome | biome: gut microbiome; feature: rumen; material: fiber-attached | host: Bos | place: Iran: Karaj | collected 2018-10 | reverse complement strand
CGCCGTATGCCAGAGCCTTCTCCAGAGCCTTACCGGTCTCGTCCTGTTCCACAGCTACCAGACAGGGAGTTCCCTTGCCGGCCTGATACTCGCTGCGTACGGTATGTCCGGGTGCCTTGGGTGCGATCATGGTCACATCCACGCCCTTGGGTGCCTTGATCAGTCCGAAATGTACGTTGAAGCCGTGTGCAAACATCAGCATGTTGCCGGGCTCCAGGTTGGGCTCGATATCCGCCTTGTACAGGGCTGCCTGCTTCTCGTCGTTGATCAGGATCATGATGATATCCGCTTTCTTTGCGGCCTCGGCTGCGGTATAAACCGTAAAGCCCTGCTCCTCGGCGCGCTTCCAGCTCTTGGAGCCTTCATACAGACCGATGATCACATTGATCCCGGACTCCTTCAGGTTCAGTGCATGCGCATGTCCCTGGCTGCCGTAGCCGATGATCGCCACAGTCATGTCCTTGATCGCTGCAAGATTGCAGTCTTCCTGATAATAAATCTTTGCCATTGCTTTTATCCTCCTATGTATGATAAAAAATTAAAATATACGCTGTTTCAGTCATCCAGCCATACGACATCCGCATTTCCGCGGGAAAGACCGGTCAGGCCGGTACGCGCCAGTTCCAGTATGGTATAGCCGGAAAGCAGTCCCAGAAAAGCTTCGATCTTGGACTGGTTTCCGGTCAGTTCGATGATCAGGCTCTCGGGACCCACATCCACGATATTTGCACGGAAGATCCCCGCGATGGAGATCAGGCTCTCACGGTTCTTTTCCGATACTTCCACCTTGATCAGGCACAGCTCGCGGTATACCGAATCCTTCGGATCCAGCACCTTGATATTGCGCACCTCCACCAGTTTTTCCACCTGTTTTTCGATCTGGTCGAGGATCTCGTCATCCCCCGATGCAACGATGGTGATCCTCGAATATCTGGGATCCGCCGTCACGCCCGCGCTGATGCTTTCGATATTGTAACCGCGGCGGGAGAACAGTCCCGAGATACGGCTCAGGACACCCGAGGAATTGTCTGCCAGCAGCTGAAATGTTTTTTTGTTCACAGGACCACCTCACATAAAACAATAGACTATTAGTTTAACAACATATCATTTTTCTGTCAATCATCCATGCATTTCTGCAAGGCCAGGGTTCCGGTACGCGCCACTTCCACGATGGAGATCTGGCTCAGCATGCTGATCATCAGTTTGATCTTTTCCGGCGTATCGCAGATCTGAAGGATCATCAGATGCTCGGACATATCCACGATCTCGGCTTTCATCACCTCGCAGATCTCCATGATCTCACGCCGGTTGCCTTTTGTATAGCGCACTTTGCAGAGCATCAGCTCCCGGTTGATGGCCCTGCCCTCGTCAAAGGTCTTGACCTTGATCACGTCCAGCTTCTTGTTCAGCTGTTTTTCGATCTGCTCCAGCGTCTGCTCGGTCCCGGAGCTCGTGATCGTCATCAGGGATACCGCATTATCGTCCGTCTCCCCCACCGCGAGGGAATCGATATTAAAGCTCCGGCGCGAAAAAAGCCCCGCCACCTTGCAGAGCACGCCGGATCGGTTTTCTACCAGTACGGAAAAGATTCGTCTCATAAGCATCCACCTCAGACCAGATCCATCGGATCTATGATACATTCGCAGAGATACGCCTCGTCTTCCTTAAGAAGCGTATCCAGCTTATCTTCCAGCCCCTCCATATTTTCGATACGCATGAACTTCATACCGTATGCCGCAGCGATGCAGGAAAGATCCGGGCTGCCGCTCAGATCCACCACGGAATAGCGGTCCTGATACGCAAAATGCTGGTACTGCCGCACCATACCCAGATAATTGTTCTTCAGAACGATGATCTTGACCGGCACCCTGTACTGCTGCATCGTGGCCAGCTCCATCATGCTCATCTGGAAGGAACCGTCTCCGCATACCGCCACCACCTGACGTTCCGGTCTGGCCAGTTTGGCCCCGACCGCCGCAGGGATCGAATAGCCCATGGTCCCCATACCGCCGGTGGTAAGGAATCTTCCGTTCCGTACCACATGGTATTTGCAGGACCAGATCTGGTTCTGTCCCACATCCGCCACATAAATGGCGTTGTCCTGAAGCTTCAGGGACAGCTTCCGTATGAATTCCGCGGGATCCACGAAGGCAGGATCGGGATGACGCACGACAGGCATCTCGCCGCGGTATGTTCTCAGCGATTCCACCCATTTGCCGTAGTCGCCGTCGATCTCGTATTCGGCCAGCTCCGCCAGGATATTCTTTGCATCTCCGACGATGGGGATGGTGGCTCCTGCGTTCTTGCCGATCTCGGCGGGATCCACATCGATATGGATCAGCACCGTATCCTTCATGATACGCTCCGGCTGGTTAACGGCCCGGTCCGCGACTCTGGCACCGACCATCATGATCAGATCCGCCTCTTTCATGGCGCGGTTCGCCCAGGGGAAACCGTTGTTTCCGACCATGCCGAAATACAGGGGATGTTCCGTGGCCATCACGCCGATCCCCATCATCGTGGACACCACGGGGATCTGGTACTCCTCCACCAGTCTGCGGAGTTCTTCCTTTGCATTGGAAAGACGCACGCCGCCGCCCGCGCAGATCAGGGGCCGTTTTGCCCTTTCCAGCTCGTGCACGATCTTTTTGATCTGCAGCACGTTTCCTTTTACCGTAGGTTTATAGGTGCGCAGCTTCACTTCTTCGGGATAATCAAAATCCCGGATCTTCTGCTGCTGTACATCGATGGGCACGTCGATGAGCACCGGCCCCTTACGCCCCGTGTTTGCGATATAAAAAGCTTCCTTCATCACCCGCGGGATATCCGCCACATTCTTCACCAGGTAGGAATACTTGACGAAGGATTCCACGGCTCCCGTGATATCGGCTTCCTGGAACACATCCGAGCCAATCAGTTCCGAATTGACCTGTCCCGTGATGCACACCAGCGGGATCGAATCGGCAAAGGCCGTAGCGATACCGGTGATCAGATTGGTCGCCCCCGGACCCGAAGTGACCGCGCACACACCGGGCCGCCCGGTCAGTCTTGCCATTCCACTGGCGGAATGTGCCGCATTCTGCTCCGTACGTATCAGTATGGTTTTGATCCCGCTGTCCAGGATCGCATCATAAAAAGGACAGATCGCCACGCCGGGATAACCGAATACGTATTCCACCTTTTCTTCTTTCAGACATTTTACGATCGCCTCCGCGCCGGTCATAGATCTCCCTCCGTTTTCCGTCAGCCGTACGGAAATCCTCTTTTTTCTGTACGGCTCCTTATTTCCTAACTTGAAATATCCGCTCTTCTATGGTAACTTTATATGGTCATGAAAAAGATTATCCACGGAAGAATACACTTTGTCAAATACCTTTTGATCGTACTGCTGCTCACCGCCTGCGGCAGTTCCTCCAAAGAGGATCCCGCGGTGACCCGCTACCGGGACGACATGGCGGTGTGCGCCGAAAACATCAAAAGCATCGCTGCTTCGATCGATGCCATCGATCCTTCTGCCGCAGATGCTCCCGCACAGCTTCTTTCAAACATCGACCGTATGCGGGACCGCTTTAACGAGATGTCCGCCCTTGCGGCTCCGGAAGCTTACGGTTCCGCTTCGAAACTGGCTGTGGAGGCCGCCACTCTGATGAATGACTGCTCCACCCTTTATCATACGGCTTACGATGCAGCGGTCTACGACTCTCTCTCCGCGGAACAGGCGCAAAAGCAATACGAAAATGCGATGCAGCGCCTCTCCTCCATCGGCGAGATCCTCATGGAAACGAAATAAGCTTCAGTCCCGCTCCGGTCCCTGTACCGGAGCTTATTTTTTTTCTTCTGCGGAAACTCCGTCATTCACCGCGGAAGCTTCATGATTCTCATCGGATGCTTCATGATTCACTGCGGAAGCTTCATTGTTCTCCGCGGATGCTTTATTATTCCCATCGGATGCTTCATGATTCTCCGCCGGGCCTTCTTCAGCGGTCTGTCCGCCCTCCTGTCCTGCCTTAGTCTCTTCCTTCGGTGTCTTTCCCTTGATACGGTTTTCCGCCGCCACAAGCTTCCGGTTTACGGCTTTTCCCTTTGCCAGAAGCCATTTCATCCCGCGCACGATACGGAACTTATCGCAGGCGTCCTTGACACGGTTGATGGCGTCGAAGCGCCGCTGTTTCCATGCGATCACGGCATCATAGCCCCGTGCCAGGGCCTTGTTCAGCTTCAGGTTTCCGATGGTCGTCCAGATGATATCCAGGATAAAGACCGTCCAGAGTCCGATGCAGATCCCGAGACGTACATCCGCCGGTATGGAAAGGATCATATCCCGGAATGCGGGATGGATCCACTTTACAACAGCCATCAGCGCAAAGCCGAAAAAGGCGCCTGCCACCACACTGATGCGTCCGTCGAGGTTTAAGGGATAATAGCTGTAATCCCAGTATCTCTTATGGAAAAGAGCCTCCATCCCGATACTGGTCACCAGCTCCACCGCGCTCGTTGCAAGCCCTGCCAGGATCACGATCAGCCACCATTCCTCGATGGGTGCAAACAGATCATAGCTGATGGTGCAGACCACCGCATAGATCGGACAGAAGGGACCGATAAACGCTCCCCTGTCCATGAATTTTCCCTGTTCTCCCAGGGAAAAGACCGTCGATTCGTAAAACCAGCCGATAAATCCGTAGATCACGGCTACGATCGTCCAGCCCGGGAAATCCAGCCCTGCAAAGATTCTTTCTACCGTAGTCATTTCATCCGATCTCCTATCGTTTCTCCCATAGCGCAGATCTTGTCCGCCAGGACCAGGATCCAGCCCTCCTTCGTGCGCGGCGGGAAGATCGTCAGAGGAAACATATGATGCTTTATCATATCCCGCTCGATATCGTTCAGTTCAAAATCCTTCTCCGCCTGGCGCAGGGCTTTTCCCGGATGGGTATAGCCGTGGATGGAATTGGCCAGGCATTTCACATGCCAGTCATAAAGAAAGTAATCATGCAAAAGCGCCCCGCGGATCAGGGAAGCCTCGTCAACCTTCCAGCCGTGGCGGCAGGCCAGATAATAGGCCGTCTGCGCCACATGAAGGCAATGCGTCCGCACGGTCGTATCCCCGTGCTGGATAAAATCATCCATCTGATCAAAACGCGATCCCTTACGCGTTTCTTTCAGGATCTTTTTAAAAAAGCGTAGCTTTTCTTCACCCAGTCTCTTCATATCCGTATCATGCGCTGCTCCGGCAGCTGTGATCTCCACCCTTCAACCCTGTCTGCTCAAAAGCCTGCCGCGCAGCTTCCTCTCCGTTTCCTTAAATATCTCATCATCCTGCCGGCCGCCGCCCAGCTTCCATAATGCCTCAAACAGCGTCAGCCAGTATTCGGCGAGCGCTCCGGGATTTTCCGTTCCCATACGTCTGTAAAAAGCCCCGTCATCTTCCTGGGCCATGCTGTCAAAGCGCAGGAGCAGCCCGAAAGCGGCCGGATCCGGTTCCTCTTCTTCCGAAAACTCCTTTATCCTCGCCTCAATGCCCCTGCGGATCTGCGGATCCTGTGCCGGTGCAAGCAGAAGAAGCATCTCTGAAAGCGCCTCACCGCAATCCCTTCCCTCCTTCGCAAGAAGGGCACAGCAGAATGCCATCAGTTCGGGAAGCAGTACCGCCGAAAGCCGCGGAGGCTCCGCCGCACGGATATGCCCGTCGTCTTCCAGTTTCCGTATCATGGCAAGCAGGGCGGCGGCCGCCGCATCCGTTCTCACCAGCAGGCTGTCCCTGGCATCCTTCTCCATCGTCAGTCCCTGTTTTCTCTCTGTACGATCTCGCCCTGCTTTTTATAGATCGTGCCTTCGGGGATCAGCCCCCGCACGCAGGAAGTGGGATAGACGCTCGCGCCCCGCCCCAGCACGGTCCCGGGATTGAGCACGCTGTTACAGCCCACTTCCACATTATCTCCCAGCATGGCGCCGAATTTCTTCAGCCCTGTTGCGATCGTTTCCTCCCCGTCGTGCACGCAGACCAGTGTCTTGTCGCTCTTTACATTGGAGGTGATGCTTCCCGCACCCATGTGGGCTTTATATCCGAGGATCGAATCCCCCACATAATTGTAATGGGGCACCTGGACACGGTTAAAGAGGATCACGTTCTTCAGCTCCGTGGAATTGCCTACCACCGCATTCTTTCCGACAATTGCGCTTCCGCGCACAAAAGCGCAGTGCCGTATCTCCGCTTCCTCATCCACGATCAGCGGTCCGCCGAGAAAAGCCGTCGGCGCCACCTTCGCGCTCTTCGCGACCCAGATCTCCTCCCCGCGCTGTTCAAATACCGCGGGATCCAGTGAAGGTCCCAGCTTCCGGATAAAATCCGCGATGCCGCCAAGCAGTTCCCAGGGATATTCCGCTCCCTCAAAATATGCTGCGGCGATGGTCTCCCGCAGGTCATACAGATTTCGTATCTTTGCTCTTTCCATTTTTGTTTCCACGCTCCTGTTTCTTTCCCGAACTCTTTTTCGGTGTATAATAGGCAGCGGCATAATCAAAGCAGCGCCGCAGCTGGTATGCGTTCTCCAGTGTTTTTACGTTTTCCGTATGCTTCGTTACAAATGCGTTGAGCTTCTCGCGGTATTCCTCCCTGGACACCGTACCGGATGCCACGCCGCTCAAACCCATCTCCCAGCTGGCCGTAAGCTTGGGATTTAAGAGTGAGGCGATGGAATGCCGCACCACATCAAAGATCATCTCCCCGATCAGTGTAGGCGTGATGATCTGGGTCTTTTTGTTCAGATCGAGATAGCGGTTCTTTACGAGCTTTTCCAGTATCCCCGCCCTGGTGGCCGAGGTGCCGATGCCGCTGCCCTTGATCATGGCCCGCAGTTCCTCGTCTTCTATGAACTGACCGGCGTTTTCCATCGCAAGGATCAGGGAACCGGAACTGTAGCGCTTCGGCGGCGCCGTCTCACCCTCCCTGATCGCAAACGCTTCGCAGGGAAGCTCCGTTCCGGGCTTTAACTGCGAAAGCCTGTGAAGCAGTTCCGGATCCACCACCAGTTCTTCCTCTTTGCCCTCCGCTTCTTCTTCCTTTGCTTCCTCCTTCCGGTCCTTAAAGAAGGAGCAGTGCGTCAGCGCACTCCAGCCTTCCTCCTGCATCAGTTTAAAGTTTGCAAAGAAATGCTCCTGCCCGTGGGTGAACTCCATCGAAAGCTTGATAAAGCTCTGCGGCGGATAGAAGATCGCCAGAAAACGCCGCACGATCAGCTCGTATACCTTTGCGGAAGTCGGCGCAAGACCGGCGAGGGCCGAAAGTCCCTGCCCCGTAGGGATGATGGCGTAGTGGTCGGTGATCTGCTTATCGTTGACATAGCGGGTCTTTGCCAGCCCCTTCCACATTTCCTTATCCAGCACTTCCTTTGCAAAGGAGGCGCATACCGGATAATCCAGAAGTCCCCGGATATTATGATCCACTACCTTGGCTACGGCCGTGGACAGTACTCTCGCGTCGGTACGCGGATAGGTCGTCAGCTTCTTTTCATACAGCTCCTGGGCGATCTTTAAGGTCTCGTCCGGACTGATCTTGAACATCTTTGAGCAGACGTTCTGAAGCTCGGCCAGGTTGTACAGAAGCGGCGCATTCTTCTTTTCCGTCTTTTTCCCGCTGTTCTTCAGCAGGACCTTCTCCTCTGCGGTAAAACTGTTCTCATCCGCGCCGGGCTTTCCGCCCAGCTGGAGGATCAGTTCCGCGGCGCTCTTTTTTTCCTTAAAACCGTTTTCCTTATACAGCAGCGGCGAGCCGAAATACCGTGAGCCCTCCACTGCCTTCCACTCGGCGTTCACGCTGCCTTCCCCGAGTTTTACCGTGGCAAGCACGCGATAAAAAGGCGTCTTTTGAAAAGCACGGATCTCACGCTCTCTGAGTACCACCATGCCCAGCACGCAGGTCATCACACGGCCCACGGCCACAACCGGCCGCCTTTCCGCCTTCAGGTAATTCTGCAGCGACTGTCCGTATTTCAGTGTCAGTACCCTGGAGAAATTGATCCCCATCAGGTAATCTTCCTGGGCCCGCAGATAAGCCGCCGCGGACAGATCGTCATAGGCCGACAGATCCTTTGCCTCGCGGATCCCGCGCAGGATCTCCTCCTCGGTCTGGGAATCGATCCAGACGCGCTTTCTTTCCTTTCCCGTAACATGCGCCTGCTGTTCCACCAGACGGTAGATGTATTCCCCTTCCCGCCCGGAGTCGGTGCAGACATAGATCGTCCCCACGTCCTTTCGGTTCAGAAGGCCGCTCACGATCTTAAACTGCTTCGCCGAAGCAGCGATCACCTCATAACGGTATTCCTCCGGGATAAAAGGCAGCGTGGAAAAACTCCAGCGCTTCAGCTCCTCCCGATAGACCTCGGGATAGCTCATGGTCACCAGATGACCCACACACCAGGTGATGACGGCCTCCGGCGATTCCATATAACCGTCATGGTTCTGCATACGGTATTTTAATGCTTTGGCAAACTCCCTTGCGACCGATGGTTTTTCCGCGATAAAGAGTGCCTTTTTCGTTTCTTCCGCCATCACAGGGTATCGATGTCGATCAGCCTGATGCTCTTGTTCTGTTCCGCAAAAGCCTTCAGCTCGTCCGAAAAACTGCCGGTTGCAAAAAGATATACATGGTCGGGATGAAGCCTCGCCTCCTCGGCGATCCGGAGGTCTTTCTCCAGCGCGCTCATGCCGATGACCGCGCTCTCCCAGTCACAGAAAGCCAGGATGCTCTCCCAGTCCTCATCCTGCATAACGATATCGATGGTGCCGCTCTTTCCGACCCATTCGCCGCTCCTGCTGGCTTTGATGGGCAGCATATTGTTGTGGTTTAAGATATCCAGATACTCTCCGCAGACCTTGCGGAAATTGCTCTGATGGAAGGCCGGCAGATACGGCAGTATATAGATTTTATAAAACTCCGCCGCATCGCTCTGCTCCAGAGCACTCCGGTTCTCAAATATGAAACGGAAATAAAACTCAAGAAAACGCAGCGTCACACGGTACACGCCCTTTTTGGCATTCGCGTTGGAAGCGTTGTCGTAAGGGAAGAGCTTTTCCACCAGCTCCCGCTCCATCAGATTCTTGAGATAGACGCTGATCTTGGCCCGCGAAAATCCGCTGTGCACATGCAGGTCGTTTAATTTGTTCATGCCTCCGGCCAGACAGTTGAGTATCGTGGAGTAGACGTTCAGTTCACGCAGCTCCGACGAGACCATGCGCTCGCCTTCATCATGAAGGACACCGGAGGGCGAAAGGATCGCATCCCGGATATTCTCACCGATGTTCTTTTCCGCCGAGAATGCCGCCCAGTACGCCGGCAGTCCGCCCAGGATGCTGTAGGCCTCCATGCACTGTCTTGTGCTGTACTTCTGGAAATAGTTCACGCAGTCCATGAAGCCCAGCTCACCGAGCTTATAAAAGCCGCTTATGGAAGCCGCCAGAGCTCCGATCCGCGGCACAAAATCCGTCTCGACAAAACTGACGGACGAAGAAAGGAGCACCACCATGACCGGCGTGCCGCTTCCCTGTACATAACGAAGGAGCGCCGGCATAAAATCTTCCGCATAACGGATCAGATACTGGAATTCATCGATAACGAGCATCTTCTTCGCTCCGCCGTCCGCCGTAAGCCGTGCGAAGATCTTATCGAAACCGCTTCCCTCCGCATTTCCGGCGGCTTCCTTTCCCGCGCGGTCCAGCTCCTTTTCCCATAAAAGGATCTGTTCCTGCCCCGAACAGGGCCGGGCACAGAAATAATGAAGCGGCTTATCCTTTGCAAAACGCAGAAGAAGAGAGGTCTTGCCTACGCCCCTGTGGCCATAGACCACAAGGACGCAGGAAGCCTCTTTCGCATAGTTTTCTTCAAGATATCGGGATTCTTTTTTTCTGCCGACAAACATCAGTTCTTAGCCTCGATATAACCCATCGCCTTTAAGAGCTCGGCACAGAGCACAGCTCCGCCGGCCGCACCGCGCAGGGTATTGTGGGAAAGGCCCACGAACTTCCAGTCATAAATCGTATCTTCACGCAGACGTCCCACGGAGATGCCCATGCCGTTCTCAAAGTTCACATCCAGGGCTACCTGCGGACGGTTGTCGTCCTCCAGATACTGGATGAACTGCTTCGGCGCGCTGGGCAGCTGCAGGCGCTGCGGCTCACCGGAAAAGCTGCGCAGCTTCTCGATCAGTTCTTCCTTCGTGGCCTTTTTCGCAAACTTCACAAAGACCGCAGCCGTATGGCCGTTCAGTACCGGCACACGGATGCACTGGCAGGTGATGACCGGGCTCGTCGCCGGAACGATCACGCCGTCTTTGATCTCACCCCAGATACGCAGGGGCTCCTTCTCGCTCTTCTCTTCCTCTCCGGAAATAAAGGGAATGATATTTCCCACCATCTCCGGCCAGTCCTTAAAGGTCTTGCCTGCTCCGGAGATCGCCTGATAGGTCGTTGCCACCACTTCCGTGGGCTCGAATTCCTTCCAGGCCGTAAGTACCGGTGCATAGCTCTGGATCGAGCAGTTGGGTTTCACCGCGATAAAGCCCCTCTTCGTTCCGAGACGCTTCTTCTGGAACTCGATCACGCGCATGTGATCCGGATTGATCTCGGGCACCACCATGGGCACATCCGGCGTCCAGCGGTGCGCGCTGTTGTTGGAGACTACAGGCGTCTCCGTCTTTGCATATTCTTCCTCGATCGCCCGGATCTCATCCTTGCTCATATCCACGGCGGAAAGCACGAAATCCACGCCCGCAGCCACTTTCTCCACTTCGTTCACATTAGCTACGATAAGCTTCTTTACCGCTTCCGGCATCGGGGTATCCATCTTCCAGCGGTCACCGACCGCCTCTTCATAAGTCTTTCCGGCGCTGCGGGGGCTTGCTGCCACCGTTGCCACCTCAAACCAGGGGTGATCCTCAAGGATCGAGATAAACCTCTGTCCTACCATACCCGTGGCGCCCAGGACGCCGACTTTTAACTTACTCATCATTTCCTCCTCCCTCTGTCTCCTCGGACAGGCAATGGCTTCTATAATAAATCAAATGGTACTTTAACATATTTATGTTATCTTTTCAAGTTGCTTTTTTATTCCGCTCAATTCCTGCGGCCTGCGCCGTGACAGCGGTCTCCGCTTCTTCATTCGGCTGGCTTTTTCCGAACGCTCCGCCGCCCGTCACGCCGCTGCACCGCATGCGCATGGCGGATCTTATTCTTTCAGGTATTTCCTGTATTCCGCGATCACTCCGCGCATCGCCGATACGCCGGGAGCTCCCGTGGTAAGCCGCCTCTCCACGCAGGTTTTGAGCGAGACCGCATCATAGATATCGGCATCAAAGACCTCCGAGATCTCCCTAAGCTCCTCCAGGCTCATGTCCTCGATGCTCTTGTCCTTTTCGATGCATGCGAGCACCAGACGTCCGATGATGCCGTGCGCATCCCGGAAAGGCACGCCGTGCTTCACCAGATAATCCGCAGCGTCGGTGGCGTTGGTAAAGCCGCGCATCGCGCTTTTGGCCATCACTTCTTTACGGAATTTCATCGTGTCGACCATCTGCATGAACATCGTCAGGCATTCCTTCACGGTATCGATCGCATCAAAGGTCCCTTCCTTATCTTCCTGCATATCTTTGTTATAGGCCAGAGGCAGGCCTTTCATAGTCGTCAGCATCGCCATCAGATGCCCGTATACCCGCCCGGTCTTACCGCGTACCAGCTCGGCGATATCCGGATTCTTTTTCTGCGGCATGATCGAGGAACCGGTCGAGAAGGCATCGTCGATCTCGACAAAGCCGTACTCGTTGGAATTCCAGATGATCACTTCCTCGGAAAAACGAGAGAGATGCATCATGACCGTTGATAATGCGGACAGAAGCTCGATCACGTAATCCCGGTCGGAAACGCTGTCCATGGAATTGAGGGTCGGTCCCTCAAAGCCCAGCATCGACGCAGTATAGCCGCGGTCCAGCGGATAGGTGGTGCCGGCCAGTGCTCCCGCTCCCAGCGGACAGGTATTCAGGCGTTCATAGATATCGCTGAGCCTGGAACGGTCCCTGCGCAGCATCTCGAAATAGGCGCCGAAATGATGAGCAAGCGTCACGGGCTGAGCCTTCTGCAGATGCGTGAAGCCCGGCATAAAGGTCTCGAGATTCTCCTCCATGATGCGTACGAGGATCTCCTGGAACGTTTTGAGCAGCTCATCGATCTCGATGATCTCGGAACGTACGTACATCTTCATATCCAGCGCGACCTGGTCATTACGGCTGCGCCCGGTGTGCAGCTTCTTTCCCGCATCGCCGATCATCTGCGTCAGCGTTGCCTCCACAAAGCTGTGGATGTCTTCATATTCGTCACTGATCGTAAGGCTGCCGTCCTCCAGCTGCGTTCGTATCGTGGTCAGCCCCTTGACGATCGCATCCTTCTCTTCCGTCGTCAGGATGCCCTGTTTCTCCAGCATGATGGCGTGGGCGATGCTGCCCTCGATATCCTGCCGGTACAGGCGTTTATCATAGGAAATGGACGCATTGAAGAGATAGACGTTCCGGTCCGTCTCCCTGGTAAATCTTCCTCCCCATAACTGTGCCATAAGCATTCTCCTTTTAACTATAAGGTTTATCTCGCGATTATACCGCTTTACGCGCTAAAAATCAAGAATACGGTTGACGCGAAGATGCGTTCCCTTTACAATTGATACGGACAAAATATCCGTAAATCCATAAGCGAACGATCAAGGAGAAAAAAATGAACGAAGCATTCAGCTCCACCGGAGAATATGTCGCAAGTGAAGCGCTGATGGGCAGCGTAAATGTCGCCATTGCCCTTCAGAAACCCCTGCTCATCAAGGGAGAACCGGGCACGGGCAAGACCATGCTGGCCGAAGCCGTCGCAAAAAGCCTCGGAAAGCAGCTGATCATCTGGAATATCAAGTCCACCACCAAGGCCCAGGACGGTCTTTACATGTACGATACGATACAGCGTCTCTACGACGGACAGTTCGGTGAGGAAGGCGTGGACGATATCGCGCGTTACATCAAGCTCGGAAAACTCGGAGAAGCCTTCGAGAGCGAGGAACAGGTGGTGCTGCTCATCGATGAGATCGACAAGGCCGACCTGGAATTCCCCAACGACCTGCTCTGGGAGCTGGACCAGATGGAATTCTATATCCATGAAACGAAGCGGACGGTAAAGGCGAAGCACCGCCCCATCGTGATCATCACTTCCAATGCGGAAAAAGAACTGCCCGACGCCTTCCTGCGCCGGTGCATCTTCCATTATATCGAGTTTCCCGATGCGGCCCTGATGGAGGAGATCGTTAAGGTGCATTATCCCGACATCGAGGAGAACCTGCTCAAAAACGCCATGGACGTGTTCTACTGGATACGCGGCATCCGTGATGTGCGCAAGAAACCTTCCACCTCGGAGCTGATCGACTGGGTGAATGCCCTGCAGATGGGCGGCATCCCCACGGATACCCTGCGCGAAAAGCTGCCGTTTATCGGCGTCATCGTTAAGAAGGACGAGGATCTGGAGACCGTAAAGCATTATGTTCAGTAACTTTTTCTACAGTCTGAAAAAATACGGCGTAAATATCAGCATGAGTGAGTGGCTGACGCTTCAGCATGCCCTGGATCTGGGCCTCTGCGAATCGTCCCTCACCCGTTTCTACTACGTGGCCCGTTCCATCCTGATCCACAGCGAAACGGATTTCGACAAATACGACCAGGCCTTTGATGAATGCTTCAAGGCTCTGAAACAGGAAAGCGGCATCACGGAACGGATGCTGCGCTGGCTGGACAAGCCGGAGATGAACGAACTGCTGCACGAAACGGACAAGGAATATCTGAATACCGTGGAAAGCTTCGAACTGGACAAGGACGATGTGGAAAAGAAATTCAAGCAGCGCCTGAAGGACCAGGACAGCGAGCATAACGGTGGTGCCTACTGGATCGGCACTATGGGCAAGACCAGCTTCGGCAATACCGGCGGTAATATCGGCGGTATCCGCGTAGGCGGCGCCACGGGCTACCAGAGCGCCTTTCAGGTGGTCGGAGCCAGAAAATACAGGGACTTCCGCGACGACCGCGTACTCACGGGCCGCCAGTTCATGACCGCGCTTCGCAAGCTCCGCCAGTTCTCCACAAAACTGGACATTCCCAAAACGGAGCTGGATATCGACAGCACCGTGGACGAGACCTGCCGCCGCGGCGGCTGTCTCAATATCGTCATGGACAAGCCGCGCAAGAACAGCGTCAAGCTCCTGCTTCTCATGGATTCCGGCGGCACCATGATCCCCTACTGCGATCTGCTCAACGAGCTTTTCCAGTCCGTGCACAAATCCAATCATTATAAGGAAGTAAAAACCTACTACTTCCACAACTGTATCTACTCGCATGTATACAATACCCCGGCCTGTGAAAACGGCGACTGGATCGAAACGGAATGGATGTTCCGCAATCTGGATAAGGATTTCAAGCTGATCATCGTCGGAGACGCCGCCATGGCCCCGGAAGAGCTCTATGCAAAGGACGGTAACTACCGCGGCCCTAACGGCGGCTATTCGGGTATGGAATGGCTGCAGCGTCTGCGCCGGAAATACAAGCGCATCGTCTGGATGAACCCGAAGATGAGCCCCATCCCCGCCCCCTGGCGCGAGGCCGAGACCGCCATCGGGGAAGTCTTCCCGATGCTCCCTCTGACCGTGGACGGTCTGAACCGCGGCATGGAGATCCTGATGAAAAGGAATTAAGACCTTGGGACTGAAAGAACGCATCAAAGCAAAAAGGAACGCAGCCCGGATCGGGCGGCTGCGCGGCGGCATCACAAAGGATATGCTCGGTCTCGAGATCGGTCCCTCCCTGCGGCCGGTCGTCCCCAAACATGAGGGCTATTCGGTCGAGATCGTGGACCACTTAAGTAAGGAAGAACTGACGGCCAAATATGCCGCCATGGGATTGGACACTTCCGCCATCGAGGAAGTGGACCATATCTGGGACGGCCGCAGCTACTGCGAGCTGACCGGAAAGCAGGACTATTACGACTATATCGTCGCTTCCCACGTCATAGAACATACGCCGGATTTTATTGCCTTTCTGAAGGATTGCAGCGCCATGCTGAAAGACGGCGGTATCCTCTCCCTTGCCGTTCCCGACAAACGCTATACCCTGGATCATTTCCGTACGGTCACCACCGTGGCCGAGGTGATCGACCAGTATCTGCACCGGGACAGTCTGGGCACCGTGGGGACGCTCTGCGAATACGCGTTGCATGTCTGCCGCAGGGGCGGGCGCACTGCCTGGGCAAAGGAGCTGGACGCCCTGCTCCCGAAGCGTTATGAAAATGTTCACGACCTGGCTTTTGCCCGCAGGCTCTACCATGACGCCACAACGCATCCGGAATTCCATGATATCCACCAGCACATCTTTACGCCTTCCTCCTTCCGCCTGCTGATCGCAGAACTGCGGGAGCTGGAGCTGATCGACCTCGGCATCTCCGCCTTTCATCCCACGGTCAGCAGCGAATTTGTCGTGCAATTAAAAAAACAGCAGCCCTTCACTCCGCTTGAAGACGCAGAACGCAGGGCGCTGCTCCGAAAGATCTCCAAAGAAAACCGCATACGCTGAATCCCTTCCGGCCCTTCGCAGGGCCGCCATACGGCTTTCGTCCATGCAGCGCTCAGCCGCTGTTTTGTACTGCCTCCCAAAGATCCAGGGCCTGACGGTTTAATGCGACATTGTGCACTCGGATAAAACTGCAGCCCGCCTGTGCGGCAAGCACGCTCAGGAGCGCCGTATGCGGATCCCGCTGATCCACGGGGATATTTAAGGTATTGCCGATCACGGACTTTCTTGATACGCCAAGGTACAGCGGCAGCCCCAGAGCATGAAGCTCCTTCAGATGCTTCAGAAGGCTCAGGTCTTCCTTTGTTCCGCCGTGAAAACCGACGCCCGGGTCCAGGATGAGCCGGTCTTTTGCGATCCCCGCTTCCGCAGCGATCGAAACACTTTCCTCTATCCCTTTCCTTACACGCTCCGTAATGCTTCCCTTTCGTTCCTTTTCCTCTACCGCTCCGTAAGGAAGGTTTTCACTGTGCATCAGAACGACCGGCACTTCATAAGCCGCCAGCAGCTCCGCCATACCGGGCGTTTTCAGCGAACACTCGTCATTCAGCATATCCGCGCCCTCTTCCAGCGCCGCTTTCGCCACCGCAGACTTAAAAGTATCCACGGAAACAGGAATATCAAAGTGTTCCTTTATGCTGCGGAGTACCGGGAGCAGGCGTTCGCATTCCTCTTCTTCCGATACCATCACCGCGCCGGGCCGTGTGGACTGTGCACCCACGTCAATGATATCCGCACCTTCCGCGATCAGCCGCTCCGTGATCCGCAGCGCCCCTTCCTTCAGATAATTACCGCCATCCGAAAAGGAATCCGGCGTGATATTGAGTATCGCCGCCAGATAGCTTTTTCGTCCTGATGTGTCAAACTCCCTTTTTCCTATCCTCATATTTTTCCAGTATCCCTTCCCCGCGTTCCATCACCGTCTCCAGTTCCAGTTCCGGATGCTTCTTTTTCATGCCTTCCGCTATCCTTTCGGCAAGCTCTTTATCACTCAGCTTCAGTTCATAGGGCGACATCACTTCACAGACCAGCCTGCGCCTCCCGCCCTCATTCAAAAGACGGAAATCATGTACGTTGATACCCGCATCCACTTCCCGGGCGAGCTGCCGCACCTCTGCCTTGAGCTTTTTCAGTTCCTCATCATCCACAGCTACCGGGTCGATATGGATCGTGATCTCCCGTAGCAGCCCCTTTTCGATGATCTCCTGTTCGATCCTGTCCACCAGCTCATGGGCCCGCATCAGCTCCATCGTACAGGGCAGTTCCACATGCATGGAGGCTATGGTCTGTCCCGGGCCGTATTCATGCACACGCAGATCATGCATCCCCAGTACGACGTCAAATTTATGGGCGATGGCCGCGATCTCACTGACCAGCTCTTTGTCGGGCGCCCGTCCAAGCAGCGGCTCGATGGTCTCGTAGGCGGAACGGACACCGGCGATCATCACAAGCACCGCCACCAGGGCGCCGGCCCAGGCATCCACATTGATCCCGAAAAAGAGCATGAGCAGTACCGAGACCAGCGCCACAGCGGTTGAGATGCAGTCCGTCAGACTGTCCAGTGCACTGGCCCGCATGGCCGGAGAATTGATCCGCCTTGCGATCTCCGAATAGAAGAGCCCCATCCAGAGCTTCACCGCGATGGCCACGGCAAGCAGTACCGTCGTGAGAATATCCACCTCCGGCGCCGATCCCGCCACGATCCTCTCGACCGAAGTCTTAAAAAGCTCCAGCGCCACGGCCACAACCGCAGCGGAAATGATAAAGCCGGCGACATATTCCGCCCTCCCGTGACCGTAGGGGTGCTCCTTATCCGCCGATTTTCCGGCGATACGGAAGCCCACGAGGGTAATGACGGAAACACAGCTGTCCGAGAAATTGTTTACCGCATCTGCGGCAATGGAAACCGCCCCCGTGACCAGGCCCAGCACCAGCTTGAGCACCGCCAGAGACAGATTGCAGCAAAGCCCCACGCCTCCCGCAACGCTGCCGTATCGGCTGCGCACCACAGGATCATCATTGGCCGGATCTTTTCCCATTGTCAGCCGAAGCAGCAGTTGTGTCATCGATCCATTCCTTTCTGTCTTCCCAAATGTTCAAAAGAGCCTCCCGCCATGCGGAAGGCTCTGTCTCTGTTTCTTTCCGGTATTCCGGACTCAATCCTCGTCCATGTTGTCTTTCTTGCCGCGGATGAAGTTCGGGATCACAAACTGTTCCTTCGGTCTCACCGGCATCCGTCCTGTAGGTGCGTTGGAGTTAAATCCGTTATAACGGGGAATATTGTTGGTTCCCTGCCCCACCATCGGCTGACGGTAATTTCCGGCCACATCATCCATGGGTTCGGTGCGGTCCTGCTGGTAAACGGGAGCCGTCGGCTGACGAAGCGGCTGGTTGGAAGTCGGCTGGCGCAGCGGCTGTCCGATAGGCGGACGCAGCGGAGCCTGCGGGTTCTGTGCCGGATTGGAGTGCTCGGCACCTGCCTGCTGCTGGAGCGGCTGGGGTCTCTGCTGCATCGCAATGCTGCCCGGACCGGGACGTACACCGGGACGGTAAGCATTGGGATTCACCATCCTGCCGGCGCTGTGGCTGACAGGCTCTTCGATACCGGTGGCGATCAGCACCACGCGGCAGTTGTCACGCATCTCGTCATCTTCCACATCATTGGAGCCGATGATCAGGTTTACGCCGCGGCCGGTAAGACCCACGATGTATTCCGAGATCGTCTGCTCATCGTACATGGTATAATTTCCGGCAGTGATATTGAGGAGCACCGCCTTGGCATTGTCGATATTGGTCTCGAGCAGCTTGCTCTCCACGGCCTGCTTCACGGCGTCGATAGCTTTTTCATCACCGGAACCGAAGCCCATACCCACATGGGCGATACCGGCGTCGCACATGACCTTGCGCACATCGGCAAAGTCGATGTTCACATCCAGCACGTGGTTGATCAGTTCGGTAATGCTCTGAACGATCTGCTGCAGGATCTCGTCCGCTTTCTTGAAGCCGTCCTTCTTGGTCATTCTGCGGTCGGCGATCTCGAGGATCTTGTCGTTGGGAATGACCACGAGGGTATCGATATTGGCCTTGAGGTTTTCGATACCGGCCAGAGCATTGCTCATACGGTAATCGCCCTCATAGCTGAAAGGCTTGGTCACAACCGCCACCACCAGACAGCCCATTTCCTTGGCAACCCTGGCTACCACCGGCGTAGCACCCGTTCCGGTACCGCCACCCATGCCGCAGGTGATGAATACCATATCCGCTCCCTGCAGCGCCTCGGTGATCTCATCGATGCTCTCCTCGGCAGCCGCACGCCCGATCTCGGGATCCGCACCTGCGCCGAAGCCCTGGGTCGTCTTTTCACCGATCTGCAAAGGAATGGCCTTGGTATTCAGCAGGGCCTGCTTATCGCAGTTCACGGCATAATACTCAACGCCTGCGATCCCTTCGTCGATCATACGGTTCACGGCATTGTTGCCGGCACCGCCCACACCGACTACCTTGATCTTTACGATTACACTGGCTTCTTCATCATTTACTTCTAACAACGTTTTATCCTCCCCTCTCCGGGTTTTATATGCACAGCATATAGTGGGTAGTTCACATAAATATGTACAACATCATGTAGTGCTTTTTTATAATAATATGATTTAAATTAATTGACAACCGCTTTGGCCAAGAAAAGAAGCCCGTATTTTAAGCCATTGACTGCGGCGGTCAATTATTCTTCTCCGTAAAGCGTGTATCGTCGGGCTTTTCCGGTGCCTCCTCAATCCGACTGGAAGGTGATGTTCGTACTGTCGCTCTCGTAATTGGCCATCTCCAGGACCCCGCTCTTTCCCTCCAGGGAAGGCAGGATCGCTTTCAGCTGCTGGATCTTTTCCTCCAGGAGCCTGTCCTTTCCCATCTGGGCCCGGACATTTCCGAAATACAGTGTCATTTCCGCATTTTCATTAAAGAAGATACGGTCCGTCTCGATCTCGTATTTCCCAAGGATCTTGGTCACGTTCAAAATAGTCTGGAAGATTGAACGGTCCTCCACCGGCAGCGGTTCGTACATGACCAGGTGATCAAATTTGAGCCCCGTTACCATGGGCAGCCCCACGGTCGGGACCGAGGCGCTCTCCACGACGATCCCATCTTTATCAAAGTACATATAACGGTCCAGATAACGGATATAACCTGCAAGGGCCTTCTCATATACCGTGATCCTTATGGTATTGCGGTCCTCAACGCTCACATCCATCCTCTCGATGAAAGGGATGTTCGTGATGCTCTTATTGCTGTATTTCAGCGAGAGCATGATGCTGTTGTCACCGAACCAGCCGCTCTCCACCATCCTGCGGATCTCGGCCGCGCTGTAATGCCGGTTGCCTTCCACATAGACCGTGGATACCGCAAATTCCTTCAATATGATCCAGAACGCAAACAGGAGCAGGCATATGATCCCCAGGACGATACAGATATTCCTTTTGATCCTGATCCCGCGATCCTGATCCTTCATGCCGCATCCGCTTCCCTGGAAATACGAAGTACCAGCCCCATCTCAACCAGCAGAAACACAACGGACGAGCCTCCGTAACTGATGAACGGCAGGCTCACTCCCGTATTCGGTATCGTATTGGTGACCACCAGGATATTGAGTGCCACCTGGATCGCAATATGGACCATCACACCAAGGCAGACCAGCATGCCGAAGGAATCCTTCGAATGCAGGCCGATGATCAGGCAGCGATACAGAAGGATCCCGAAGAGTGTGACCACTACCAGGGCTCCGACAAGTCCCAACTCCTCGCACAGAACGGAGTATATCATATCATTGTGCACTTCCGGGATGGTACCCAGCTTCTGAATGCTCTTCCCTATGCCCTTCCCGGTCAGACCGCCGGAACCGATGGCATACAGGGCCTGCAGGGTCTGGAAACCGTTATCCAGCAGGTATGCTCCCGGATTCTGCCACACAAGGATACGGCGGTAGCGGTAACCGAGCGTGGAGATATCCGTGGTACTGTTGACCTTATGCAATACCAGAAGGGCTGCCGTGACCACCAGTCCCGGATATGCGATCAGCTGCCACCATTTCTTTGATGCCGCAAAGAGCATCAGCACACCGATCCCGGCAATGATGATAGCGCTGGACAGGTTTTTCGAGATCACATAGATGACGCCCGCAAAGAAAACCGTTACACCCGCAGGTTTTAGGAAGCCCTTCAGCGTATCCACGGCTTCCGGTACATCCGAGATGTACGCTGCCAGATAGATGATGATACAAAGCTTCACGATCTCGGCAGGCTGAACGTTCAGACCTCCGAACTGTACCCAGCGGGTCGCGCCCTTTGCAGAGTGGGCCAGCGGCGTGAGCAGGAGCATCATGGACAGGAAAGCAACGACCAGCGGGATATAACGTAAAGGCGGCTTCCGAAAGCTGAGCAACAGCTCGTAAGGGACCATGCAGACAAAAAAGATCGCAACGATCCCCATGCCCTCCGCCAGAAGCTGTTTTCTCAGATACCCTGTCTGATCCGTCGCGGCGCTGTTGTAGGAGCTCGTAGAGTAGATCATGAGCAGCCCAAGGATCATCAGTCCCAGCATGACCACGATCATCGGCATATCCGGTATGGCTTTTTTTACTTCCCTGCGTCTCTTCAAAGCATTTTCCTCACAAGTTCCTTAAAGATACGGCCGCGTTCCTCATAGTTCTTAAACATACCCCAGCTGGCACAGGCAGGCGACAGGAGCACAGCTTCCCCGGGCTGTGCCAGTTCCGCCGCTTTTTTTACCGCCTCTTCCATGCTTTCGACCATGATCGTATTCATAAAGCCGTGTGCATGCGCGCACTCCGCGATCTTTTCCCGGGTCTGCCCGAGCAGGATCAGCCAGCTCACTTTTCCCCCGAAGCTTTCGATCCACTCGTCATAGGTATTGCCCTTATCATAACCGCCGCCGATCAGGACCGTTTTCTTTACCATCGCTTCGATCCCTTTGATGGCGGCATCGGGATTGGTCCCCTTGGAATCGTTATAATAATCCACGCCGCCCACCGTAGCCGTATATTCGATACGGTGTTCCACAGCCTCAAAGCTCATCACGGAACGGATGATCTCTTCCTCCGGAACGCCGGCCGCTTCGGCCATGGCCATGGCTGCCATAACATTTTCCACATTATGCAGACCGAGCAGCTTCATCTCATGGATATTCAGAAGTTTCCGGCTCACGCCTCCTTCTGCCCGGCAGATCTCGTCCCCGTCCAGGAAAAAACCTTCCGCAAGCCTGTTTTTTGAGGAAAAGAAGACAACGCGGCAAGGTGCTTCCTTTGCAAAGGCAACAAGTCTTTCATCCTCCGCATTCAGTACGCACAGTTCTTCTGCCGTCTGGTTCTTAGTGATATCCAGCTTGCATCGCGCATATGCCTCCATGGTATGGTGACGGTTCAGATGATCCGGTGTGATATTCAGAACCGCCGAGATCTGCGGATGGAAAAGCTCCGCCGTCTCCAGCTGGAAGCTTGAGACCTCCAGTACCGTCGTATCTTCCTCCTTCGTCTGCAGAGCGATGTCCGTATAGGGATCGCCGATATTTCCCGCCACATAGACCGTACCGCCCAGGGACTGCGTACGGTAGTGATCCTTCATGATATGTCCCACGAGTGAAGTCGTGGTCGTCTTGCCGTTGGTCCCGGTAATGGCGATCAGTTTTCCCTTTGCAAAGCGCCAGGCCAGTTCGATCTCGCCCCAAACAGGGATACCGCGGCTTCGGAAGCCGTCTACAAAAGGCGTATCCACCGGGATCCCGGGGCTCATCACGAGCAGAGTCGCCCTGTCCTTTTCCTCCTCCGGCAGGATCCCCGCCACGATATGTACATCTGCCGGCAGCTTTTCGACCAGGCTGTCAACATCGAGTGCCTCGTTCTCATCAAAAAGAAGCACTTCCGCACCGGCAGCTTTCAGCAGCTTCACCGCAGCGATGCCGCTCTTTCCCGCGCCCATGACGACGACCTGTTTTAAAAATCCTTCCAGGACTTTTTTCGTTTCCTTCTCCATTTTCTTCCTCCGGTACACCTCTTACAGTAATAACAGCAGGGCTGTAACACAGGCCAGTATCGTCACGATAGTAAATACCGTCACAACCTGAGTTTCCGACCAGCCGCATTTCTCAAAATGATGATGGATCGGCGCCATCTTAAAGATCCGCTTTCCGTGGGTCAGTTTGAAATACGAAACCTGAAGCATGACGGAAAGCACTTCGATCACGTAGATGACCGCCACGATCAGAAGATAAAACTGCAGATGCAGCATATAAGCCGCCGCTGCCACAAAACCGCCCAGGGCCAGCGCACCGGTATCTCCCATAAATACTTTGGCCGGATAGGCATTAAAGATCAGAAAAGCCATCAGTCCGCCAAGCACCGCAGCAGATGCAAGCGCCACTCCCGTGCCGCCCTCGCCGCCGAAAAGCAGCGCCGCCACTGCGAAAAACACAGCCATCACCGCCGTTACCGAGGAGGCCAGGCCGTCCAGGCCATCGGTGAAATTGGCGCCGGTATCCGTTCCGATCACCACAAAAAAGAGCAGCGGGATCCCCAGAAAGCCCGGATCCACCATGCGTCCGACAAAAGGGATATACATGTCCAGGGTGACGCCCTCAAATTTAATGAGAAACCAGGCAAACAGCGCCGTCACCGCAAGCTGGAGCGAAAACTTCTGCCAGGCGCGGAGCCCCGTGGAACGCTTCAGTACTACTTTGATAAAATCATCCAGAAAACCGATCAGCCCAAAACACAGTGTCAGAAAGACCACCGGTATGATGGCCGTATATTTGCTGAAGAAAAGCAGGGAGACCGCTGCGATGCCCAGAAGAAAGATCACGCCGCCCATAGTGGGTGTGCCGTTCTTCTTCAGATGGCTTTCCGGCCCGTCGCTCCGGACCGTCTGTCCCACTTTAAGCCGTCTCAGGGCAGGGATGATGATCGGTGCCGCCACTGCGGATACCCCAAACGATAACAATAATGATATGATACTGTCCTGCATGCTCCCTCCCCCGTTCTGCTGCGGCTGTTTTCCTGTGGACCTGCGGCTTAACGCCGCCTCCACCTGCATTTATTCTCTCGGATCTTCGTTTCCGCCGCCCGGATCCGTCAGCACTTCGATCTCTATCGGCAGACCGTTGCCGTCCTGGAAGATACCCGAATCTCCGTTGATCGGCACGCCGGTCTTCGGATCCAGATACTCCCCGTTCAGTGGATCGATGGCATAACCCGTTGCATCATCGATCAGGATGCGTACATCCGGCGTTTCTTCCTCTTCCGTTTCTACAGGTACCGGCCGTCCCTCTTCCACGCTGTTATCCGATACGCTGTTCTCGGAAAGTGTGGATCTCCGCCCCTTTTCCTCCAGCTCCTTTTCCTCGGCATCGCTCAGTGCCTCGGTCATATAGATGTGCATGTAGGGCAGCACATCCGTCAGGATCTCACGGCAGATCAGGCAGGCCTGGCGCGTACCGTTTTCCTGGGATGCGGTATTGGGACGGTCTATGACCACATAGACCACGATCTGCGGATCCTCCGCGGGTGCGAATCCCATAAAGCTGACGGTATAGTCACGCTTTCCCTGTCCGGAACGTTCCGCCGTACCGGTCTTTCCTCCGATACGATAGCCAGCGGGCCTTGCACGCACGCCGGTTCCTTCATCAACCACGCCGATGCAGTAATCACGCATCCACTCGGAAACGCTCTCCGACACCACCTGTCTGAGCAGTGTCGGCTCGATATTCTCCACCACGGCACCGCTGTCATCCCGGATCTGCTTAACCACATGCGGCTGGTAATAATATCCGCCGTTTACCAGACTGCAGTATGCCGAAGCCGCCTGGATCATAGTCACATTAAAGCCCTGACCGAAGGTGGAGGTCATCAGCTCCGTGATGCCCATGGTCTTTTCGTTAAATACCAGGGATGAGGTGCGCATCTCACCGGCCAGGTCCACATTGGTACGCAGGCCGAAATTGAAATTGCGCTGGTATTTCAGGAAACGCTCCTTCCCAAGCTTCTGTCCGATCAACATCAGGGCCACGTTACAGGACTTTTCCACCGCCTGCTTCAGGGTGATCAGCCCGTCACCGTAACGCTGATGGCAGCGTATGGTCGTTGCCCGCTCTCCTTCACCGAAGGTCAGATAGCCGCGGCAGTCATAGGTATCGCCGTCGTGGATCACGCCGCTGTCCAGCGCGGCCGCCACGGTAAAGGTCTTGCATACACTGCCAGGCTCGTAGGACTGTGAGATGCAGAAGTTTTTCCAGAGGAACTGGCTTGCCGCTTCCGGCGTACCCTCCAGCTGGAGCTTTCCCGCTCTCTCCTCCACGCTCATCCTTTTCTCCCAGCCCTTATTGTTATCTTCCCAGGCT
>JAEEGL010906945.1_pt1 | contig 25026 bp, 23 predicted proteins | sample 9134231 | NCBI WGS metagenome assembly JAEEGL01 (sample SAMN16246548, study PRJNA631951) | gut metagenome | biome: gut microbiome; feature: rumen; material: fiber-attached | host: Bos | place: Iran: Karaj | collected 2018-10 | reverse complement strand
CAGTCGCGCTATTGTTATTAAAGACGGCAAAATTCTTCTTACCCATGAAAAGAATTCAGGGTGGTGGCTTATACCGGGCGGTGGTATTGAAGAAGGCGAGACATTCGAAGAATGCTGCGTTAGAGAAGTTGAGGAAGAGACTGGCGTGATCGTGCACCCTGTGGATAAGTTCCTTCATATATACGAATACTACGAAGAATACAGATATGGTGGCTATTACTTTATTTGTGAGGAGGTGGGACAGGGAGAAATGAAACCCACTGAGGCGGAGATAAGACGCAGCATAGAGCCTATGTGGATTCCGCTGGAGGAAGCGATAGACATTTTCTCCAAGCATCAGTCCTATGCGGACACAAGCGAAGAAAAAAGAGGTTCATACTTGCGAGAGTACACAGCACTGCTCCAGTATATGGACTATGTGAAAACTAGCCCCGCGATGGGATGATCAAAACATCAGTGTAAAGCAGCTCCAAATTCGTGCAAGAGCAGGTAGGAACTTTTTATTTGGTATGCTATATCCAAAAAGGAGGAGTCACAACATGAAAACAATCGGACTTATCGGTGGAATGAGCTGGGAGAGCACAATCCCTTATTACAAGATTATCAACGAATATGTGGGAAAGGAGCTTGGCGGCCTTCATAACGCCAGAATCATCCTCTATAGCGTGGAGTTTGGTGAACTTGAGAAATACATGTCTGCAGGGGAGTGGGACAAAATCGAAAATGTACTTTCAGATGCTGCAGTAAAATTGCAGAATGCAGGAGCAGATGTAGTTCTTATCTGCACCAATACCATGCATAAGATGTTCCCTCAGATTCAGGATAAGCTAACTGTTCCTATGATTCACATTGCGGACGCAACAGGAGATGAGCTTGAAAAACAGGGAATGCAAAAGGTTGCTCTTCTAGGAACCAAATACACAATGACAGAGGACTTCTATAAATCAAGGCTTATCAAAAGAGGCTTTGAAGTCTTAATTCCTGATGAGGACGATATCAAGATCGTTAATGATGTAATCTTTGACGAGCTCTGCTGCGGAATTGTAAAGGAGAGCTCAAGAGAAGCGTACTCCCGCATAATAACAAAACTTAAGGACAAGGGCGCAGACTCAGTTATCCTTGGCTGCACAGAGATTGGAATCCTCATAAGGCAGGAAGATTCAGTGCTTCCGATTTTCGATACAACGGTTATTCATGCTGAGAGTGCGGCGAGATTTGCACTGAGTTAATGAAAAAAGGAAACGGACAGCAGCAGGTGGAAACGGAGGAGAAAGCACATGATTATACAGGACATTGATAAGGGCAAGGCTTTTGACTGGGGAAAAACCTCCAAGGATTACGCGAAATACAGGGATATTTATCCGCAGGAATTCTATGACTACGTTTTGAATATGGGCTTGTGCAAAGACGGACAAAACGTGCTGGACATAGGAACCGGCACCGGGGTCCTTCCCAGAAACATGTATAGATACGGCGCGAAGTGGACAGGAACGGACATCGCTGAAAACCAGATAGAGCAGGCAAAAGAGCTTGCGAAAGAAATCGGGATGGATATAGATTTCTTCACAGCAAAAGCGGAGGAAGTATCCTTTCCTGACAACACCTTCGATGTCATTACTGCATGTCAGTGCATTTGGTATTTTAACCACGACATAACCTCAGAAACCTTTGCAAAAATGCTTAAGCCCGAGGGCAACTTCCTCATCCTTTACATGGGCTGGCTTCCTTACGAGGACCCGGTTGCAGGGAAAAGCGAAGAAATCATTTTGAAGCACAATCCTGACTGGACAGCCTATGGTGACACAGTTCATCCCGTGTGGGTTCCTGATCAGTATCTAAAAAACTTTGAGCTGCTGTCACAGGAGGAGTTTCGCGTGGACATTCCTTTTTCAAGAGAGGGATGGCACGGACGAATGCGTGCCTGCAGAGGCGTAGGCGCTTCAATGTCACCTGAGCAGCTATCCGCGTGGGATAAGGAGCATATGGACATGCTTACGGAAAATGCAGCAGAGAACTTCATGGTGAAGCATTACATCTCTATCGCAAGGCTGCAGGTGAAAAAATAAAGATTTCCAAAGAAAATTTGCGTCTTTAAAATGTGAAGATAAATATGGCGAATTTAATTGTGGTATGTGGGCCTCAGGCAGTTGGAAAATTGGTTTGAGAATCATCTAAAGATCGACAACACAGACCTTCTGCCTGATCAGGTTGCTGATATTGTTATTAAAGAATATGACCTGAAGGTGCTTGATAAAAGTGGGAAGGAGTATCGGTTCGGAGTGTAGTAATTGAGGAGTGAGATTGAGATTTTTTACGGCTATAATACATTTTTTATCTTTACTTTTAACAGAGTATATCTGTTATAATCGAGGTGGAGTTTCTGGTATTTTTCGAGTAGGGGGATTAATGAAGAGAAAAGCATTATTGTCGTTTCTTGTGACGTCATTGATACTTGTGGCGGGATGCTCTAAGTCTGCATCTGATGCAGGGACTAAGGGTGATACCACTGCGCCTTCAAAGGTAGTGGAGGATACATCAGAGCAGGAGCCCTTGGCAGATAAGCCCCAGGAGGGTTCGCCGGATGATGAGACCGCATCTGAAGGTGAGAATGACGTTTTTACAGATGATAAGCCGGAAAATTCGGGCGAGCCTGATGGTACAGCGCTGGATGTAAAGCTTTCTTTGGCTAAACGCCTTTGCGGAAAATACAGCTGTAAGAGCAGCGAAGGTGAATATTATATTCTTGATATCTATGAGTTTGCTGACAATCTCTATGCTCATGTGGGAATCTCCGGAGATGATGAGAATTCCGATTATCTTGGCGCGTATACTTTCTGGGGCGCCGAGCTTATTCCTGATGATAAAGATGTTGCCAAAAATCAGAATGATGATGTTTTTAGTTGTGACATTCTTGCTTTTTCCGTTATGTCCAATATGGGAAAATATCAGAGTGCGCCGCAATCCTGCAGACTGATGCTTACGGATAAGGGCATAGATTTTACAGGGGCATTTTTCTCCGGAAAAGAGGAGACCCTTTCTTTTGAACACGATAACAGGGTGGAAGATGCTTTTCCTTATATGTTCAGTGAGGAAGCAGGTTCAGGAAATCCATCAGAAAAAATGATAGGAATATGGCGGGAAAAAGATACCTCTAACCCGCACTATGTGCAGTACGGTGAAAGAGGTATGTTCAAAATTTACCAGGAGACTCCCGGCACTGAGGTGTTCTTTGCAGGCGGCGAATATCACTTTATAGATGATGACAGGCTATGCGGAACCTACAGCGTTTTGGGAAATGGCAGCATGCCCATGGAGTATGAGGCCATGTTTAGCCTTGTGGGAGATGACACCATAGAGTTGGATTTCATATATGATAATTCTCTGTTAGAAGATGGCGAAAGCCACATGGTTCTTGAGAAAATAGATGAGGATGATGTGCCTTTTGTGACAATAGATAAGGTCAGAGAGGTGCTGACAGACAGCTATAATTATGATGCCTATGTTTTGCCAAGTGACTATTATGACGAAGGTTTTTATGGCGTGTGGATAGGTGCTTATGAGGATCTTGAGGAAGCAAAAGAGCTTGCTCAGAAAATAGAGGATCAGGGAGCTGTAGCAACGGTTGTTTTCTCACCAGAATGGGAGAATTTGAATGCGAAGCCCTTTTACTGTGTGACTTACGACAGATTTGAGACGGAGTCCTCCGCGGAAGCAGCTCTTGTTAATGCAAAAACCTCGGGTTATGACGGCGCATATATCAAGTTTTCCGGCAAAAGGGTGATGCATCGAATTTACTACACAGTGTATTCCCATGATGTTATGGATTTTGCAAAGGATAAGGTCGTTATAAATGGTGTCAGCACGTCTTCGTTGATGGGTGATGATGAAAAAGAGATGACCCTTATCGTTGATAAGGATACGACCTTTGATTCCTCCTGTAATATGAGTTTCTTTGGCAATTATGAGGAAGGACAATCGGTGCTTGAGTGGTTTAATAGAAATGACGAGCTGGCAAAGACAGATTTTGACAGCTATTCAAATGGTGGCCCTGCACTTTTGGGAGTATTCGATGTGGCTATAACAGGGGATCATATAGACAGATTTTATGGAAGTTATTGGTGGGATTAGTTTTTATAATATAAAATTAACGGGATATAAATAATGGTACGTTTACTTGAAGATAAGGATGAAAAGAGAAGAGTAGTCAGAAAGATTTTGGAAGCACTTCCTGACTGGTTTGGAATTGAGGAATCAAGGGAGCAGTACATTAGAGAGAGTGCAGACCAGATAATGATTGTGGCTGAAGATGAGGATATTCCTGCAAAAGATGGTGAACCGGGTAGCAAGGCAGTCGGCTTTTTGTGCCTTAAGCAGACAGGTAATGCCACCGTTGAGCTTGCTGTTATGGGAGTTCTTGCAGAGTATCACAGAAAGGGCATCGGCCGAGAGCTTTTTAAGGAAGCAAAGCGAATTGCACAGGAGAAGGGATATTCCTTCATGCAGGTAAAAACTGTTGAGATGGGACATTACGATGACTATGATGCAACCAACAGATTTTATATAAGCCTTGGTTTTCAGGAGTTCGAGATGTTCCCTCTTTTGTGGGATGAGGCGAATCCCTGCCAGATATATGTAATGTCTCTGAAATGATAGAAGCATCTTTTTGATGCAAAAATCATTTATATGTAACGAGAGAAAAGCATGCGTATTGCCTTTATAAATGGCGGTACGCATTTTTTACACAAAAAATTAAAAAAATTTCCAACACTTTTGATGACTCATCCGTTATATATACAGAAGCGCTTAAATGGTATACTTAGCACGGGGAGCAGAGACTTAAATGTACCGGGACATAACAGAATTATATGAACAACTGAATGCGGAACTATTATCCTGGTGCAGCGCCATGACAGGGGACAGATATGAGGCCCAGGAGCTTGTGCAGGAAGGGTTCCTAAGGGCAATCAATCACTTTGAGACTTTGGAATCCATGGATTTTTTTAAGAAAAGAGCCTGGATGTATCAGACAATCAAGCACCTTTTCATAGATGATTTAAGGAAAAAGAAGAGGGAAGATTTGTTTGATGATATGCCTGATATCGGAGACCTTCGAGGAGAATATACGGAGACCGAGTGGATGCAGCTTATTAACTCCCTTCCAAAGGATGAGGGCAAGGTTTTTGTTTTGAGATATCTTGAAGATTTTACTTCGGGACAGATCGGAGAGATGCTGGGGATGCCGGCAGGGACCGTCAGAAGTAAGCTCCATGATGCGAAAATGCACCTTAGAGAATTGCTAAAATAAAGCGCTACTGGTTTGAAACAAAAGCAGTGAAATGTTTATAGGAATTTATGAACTGAAATAAAAAGAAAAGGGGATTAGGGTATGCGACTTAAGATTAACTGCGATGTATGTGACACAAGAAAAGTTAACGAAGACAACTACAAGGAGTATGAGGAGATCATAATATCCGCCGACAAGGTCATTGTGGATGAGAGAAGTAAGCAGATTCTCAGTAAGCTTCCCTTTAATATCAAGGCCGATGAGATCAGAAGCGATGAGGAGGACAGACCCCAGAAGGATGTTCAGAATGTCAATGGTGTATATGAGATCGGACCTGAGACAGTGGTTAAGGAAGGAACGATTTTGAATGTAAACGGCTTTCTTAAAATCGTGCCAGGCTGCGAAGAGACATTGAACAAGTATGAGAAGATATGCATAAACGGAGTGATACTTTGTCCCAAGAGCCTCACAGGTAAACTCCCCATGCACAGCATTTCCCTTAACGGCATGGTCAAGGGATATCCTGATGATTATGTAATGCTTGATAACAAGTATAAGCTGGATAAGTATTTCCCCATGAGAGCAGCGGAGTACAGCGGATATTTCGCATCCACCTGCATATTTGATGTTGATGATGAGACAGATTTTGGGAAGCTTGCCGAAAAGAATGTGAAGTTCTATACAGATAAGATTTACATAAGAAAAAGCCACCTGGAAAAAGCTCTCCAGCTTTTCAACATTGAAGCGAAAATCGTGGAGATTCCTGACGGATGTAAAATCATGAACAGTGACGATTTTCATCTTGATGATGCACTTATTTCTTCTGCAGGTGACAATATCTATGTGTCAGGAGATGTGACAATTAAGAAGGACAGCCTGCCCGCTTTGGAAAAACTCACGGCGTTGGCAGTGGACGGTACAGTGAAAATCGATAGATCCTGCCTTGAGAGATTCAATCAGCTTAATGTGAACTGCGCAAAGGTAGTCGTTCTTGACGGCTTTGCAATTGAAGACAGAGCAATGGTATCACTGGACAGAGAGATGCTTGAGAATCATCCTGAAGGCGTGGTGCTTAGGGACTGTGCTCTGGTAAGTATAGGTGATGACATACCCACAGAGCTTATCCGTGAGAGACTTAAGATAAAAGACTGTGCAAAGGTAACCTGCGCTGATCAGCAAAAAGCGGTAATATCAGAGGTTTCACAGGATGTTGCTTTTATCGGTCCATGGGGCGTAATGGGAGTATTTGGTTCAATTTTTGGAAGACCCGGCTCCGATGCATCAGAGTCCAGTGACACCAAGTATATCAATGCTGATTTTTATGAACTGTAAACTGAGGGTGTTTTTGCAAATTGATTTTTTCAAAAACTTAAACAAAAAATAGTTGACGTAATTTAGTTAGGATGATAAAACTAAATAGTGGTTTTAAAAAAGCGGAGGTTAAGGAGATGACCAGGATTTGATATTGATTCTAATGCATATTGACAGCCATATTGGCTAAGCTGCGTTACGTTATTTCGTAAGGCCTGTTTTGTTATCGATAAACAGGAAAACTTATGAAAAGATGAATCATATCAATCTAGAGCATTTCGGTAAACATATTTTATACTTATGTATTGCCTCTTTATATGCTGAGTGCCGGCAGAATAATTCTGTATTTGCGGCATTAATAGATTATTGGATCCGTCTGCGTAACGCAGGCGGATTTTTTGTTTTACAAGATTTAATGACAACTTAGGAGGACATCATGGAAAAAGTAAAAGAAACTAAAAATCCCTTATGGACAAGGGACTTTACAATAATAACGCTAGGCAGTGTTGTGTCTATGTTTGGTAACAGCATGGCCGGATTTGCAATGAGCCTTATGGTTCTTGACTACACGGGATCCACTATGATGTATGCCATTTACCTTATGACATACACTGTACCGCAGCTTATAATGCCTATTATTTCAGGCGCAATCCTGGACAGATTTTCCAGGAAAAAGATGATATATACACTGGATTATTTCATGGGTGCATTATATCTGATTGTTGGGGTATTTGTGCTAAGCGGCTGGTTCAGTTTTCCGCTGTTTGCGCTATTTTCACTTACAATCGGAACAGTTTCAAGTATCTATATGGTTGCCTATGACAGTTTTTATCCTCTTCTTATAACTGAGGGTAATTATTCAAAGGCCTATTCCATAGCCAGCGTACTTGAGACCATGTCCATGTTCATGATCCCTGTTGCAACATTCCTTTATAACAAGTTTGGAATGGCACCGCTTATGATCTTTGATTCAGTGTGCTTTGCAATTGCAGCTACTCTTGAGACCAGGATCGGCGCAGAAGAGAAGTATATCGAGAAGCAGAAAAAGAGCATCGAAGGCGAAAACATGAGCCAGATATCAAGAATGCTCATAGATATCAAAGAGGGTTTCAAGTATCTCTTTTCAGAAAAAGGACTTCTTGCCATCGCACTTTATTTCCTGTTCAGTACCATGGCAGGCGGTGCAGCAAACGTAATCGCTCTGCCTTATTATAAGAGTAATTTTCAAAACGGTGAGTATTTGTTTCAGCTTGTGTTTGGAACTGCCTTTGTAGGAAGAGCGCTGGGCGGAATGTTCCATTACAGGAAAAAGATACCGGTAAAATACAAGTACTGTCTGGCAATTGGAGTGTACATAATTATTGGCCTGTTTGAAGGACTGTATCTGTATGTTCCGATTCCACTCGCGATGCTTATGTCCTTTGTAGTGGGAGTTGGCGGTGTGACCAGTTACACCATCAGAATATCGGCTACTCAGAGCTATGTTCCCGATGAGAAAAAGGGAAGATTTAACGGAGCCTTTCAGGTGCTTAGTACGTCAGGCTCACTTGTGGCAGAGCTCCTTGCGGGAGTGATGACACTGTACCTGGATCAGAGAGCGGTACTGCTTGTGTTTGAAATGGTAAGTGTTGTTGCCGCCATCGTTATAATCGGTGGCAGCAGCAAACACGTAAAAAAGATATACAATCGAGCATCCTAAACCCATACTACCTGGCGAGGTATTTTCGAGCCTGGTAGTATGGAGTTGTTCCGGCGAGCGAAGGCGAGAGCGGAACTTCATTATTTATTTTCACTATCGTGCTTAAAGGCAATCTGAGCGAAATTGTAAAAGCCCTGATACCAGATGTGGAAGTCGTGTCCGCCGGACATTTCCTGCCACATGAAGTTCTCGCCATCAGTGAATTTATCGCTGAGGGCGGGAAGGGTTTTAGCAGCTGCTGATGCGCTGGAATAAGCAACCTTATCCTGAAGACCGCAGATATTATAGAAGTAATAGATCTCATATTCACTGTCTTCTAAGATGCTGGCAGTCTTTGATGCGATGTTACTTGTGGGAGCAGCGGAAAAAGCACCGAAGTATCCAAAGAGATCTGTGCATTCATCAAGTCCGATGTTGATTGTCTGCATACCGCCCATGGAGAGACCGGCAATAGCTCTGTGGGCTCTGGTGGCAGCCATATCATAGCCACCTTCCTGATAATCGGCGTAGGTGCTGTAATGGGATTCCATGTAGGGGATCAGATCGTTTCTGAGCTCCTGACCGAAAAGGTAGAAGGCATCTATCATGGAGCTATCCTTTTTGTATTCGGCACCGGCTCTGCCGTTAGGTGTTACAACGATGAAGCCGTCAATGTCACCGTAATATGCAAGGTTATCCATTATTGTCTTTACTCTTGAAGTATTCTTATTCATTCCCCATTCATCTTCGTCACCACCGATTCCGTGAAGAAGGTAAAGAACGTTATATTTTTTATCCTCGCTGTAATCTGCGGGAAGATATATGTTGGCTTCTTTTGTTATCTCGCTTCCATCTCCTGCATAATCGTGAGCTGTGTATGAAATGCGCTCGATTGTACCTGCACCTTCAGTGCGAAGGTTAGTGTACTTTGGCGGAACATGCTCGCTTATTTCTGCGGTTGGCCCTTCGTTGTCAGCTGCATCCTCAGAATCGGTTTCTTCAGCTTCTGTGGCTTCTTCCTGATAAGAGGTTTCTTGTGCGATTGCGTCTTCAATGGAACCTGCAGACTCATCCTGATTTTCTTCTGGTTCCTTGGCTTCTTCAGCTTCAGTTGCAGCCTCAGCTGATTCTGCCTCGTTATCTGTTTCTTCTGTGGATTCTTCTGCTTCAGCTGATTCTGCTACAGAAACTTCCTCCGCTGCCACTTCTGCTGTTTCAGTGTTTTTTGCTGTGGTGCCACAGGCAGTAAGTAATGCTGTCATCATAATAATTCCCCATAGTGTTTTTCTTCTCATATATTTCTCCGATTTGTAAATGATATAATATACCGTCGGATAAAGCCTCAAAGCCGCATCCTTTGGCCTTTTTAAATTATGGAATTATTTTCGCTGCGCTACTAATCAATAATTGCGGGAATAATTACAAAAATAGCTTTTGGGCAAGTGTGGATAACAGGGCGTTTCCGCGACCTTTAGAAGTGCTCTTTGCAGAAGGAGCTAATCCCCTTTTTCAGTTGCTTTTAATGTCAAAAAAGGCTAAAATTAAAGTGTTGAAATAGGTCTTTTTTGTATCGAGGGTTTTAATTTTGATTAGAAGTAAGTTTTTTATTAAAAAAGCTGTAATAGCTGCAGCATTATCAGCAGCTTTGATCAGCAGTAATACTGCATTTAATCTGCCGACTTTGGTTGTTACGGCCGAGGCCGGTGAGAATATAGATGATGTGAATCCGGATGAGATGCCTGATGCTCCTGCGGTAGGCGAACAGGATGACAGTACACCTTCAGATGATGAGGGCGAGCCTATAGCGGATCCTGATGCTACAAATGGGGATGAGGGAGAACCGGAAGCCGGAGATAACACATCGGATGATGGAAGTGCCCCGGTAGATGATGCAGCACCTGCTTCGGATGACATTACAGTGACTCCTGATGATGAAGGAACACCTGCACAACCTGCACAACCTGCAGAACCGGCAGAGGGTGAGACACCTTCAGATGATGAGAATTCCGATGATGCTGCAAGCCCTGAAGATGGCACCGGTGCATTAACAAAGAACGAACCGACAGAGAATCCTGAAGAGAATGCTAATCCTTCTGATGATCCTGCATTAACTAATGATGCAGCAGATCCTACCACAGGAGAAGGCACACAAGGTACACCCACCGATAAGCCAAAGCTCACACTTAAATCCCAGAGTCTTGCCAAGGTTTATGATGGTAAGCCCCTTGAGAATGGAAATGAGCCTCTTGAAGTAGAAGAGGGATGGCTTGAAGGTGACGGCGCTGATTATAAATTTACAACCAGCATAACCACAGGACATGCATTTAATACCTTTGAGGTAATACCCTGGGAAGGCACTGATCTGAATGATTATGAAGTTGATCTTGGTTTTGGCGATCTCACAGTTATTGAGAGAGAGGGTGATCTTAAATACATCCTCACGATAACAGGTGTAAGCGGAGAGACCAAGTATACCGGAAGCGAGCAGACACTTAGCGGATTCATTGTAAATGGAAGAAGCTACTCAGAGTTCAGAATAGAAGCAAGCGGTGATCCTAATGAGAGCATAGGATTCACCATAGGAGATGCTGCATTTACCGTAAGCGGTATCAGCGCTTCTGTGACAGCTAAGGATGCAGGAACACATTTCCTTAATATATCGGGAGCACCTGTTGTAAGAGATTCATCAGGCGCCGTTGTAACAGATGAGTTCCAGTTTGAGTATTTTGCAGGTAAGTTTACCATCAATCCCAGAGAGGTAACACTTAAATCTGCCAGCGATAAAAAGAAATATGACGGTAAAGCCCTTAAGAATCATGAGGTTACCGTTTCAGGTGACGGTTTTGCAGAAGGTGAAGGTGTTACATACAAATTCACCGGACAGCAGAAGGAAGTGGGTGAGAGCTTCAATTATTTCACCTACGTCATGAATGAAGGAACCCTTGAGAGTAACTACGATATAACCGTAGTACCCGGCAAGCTTAAAGTAAAAGAAGCCGATAAGAAACCTGATAATAACCAGGGAAGCTCAGGATCTGAGGAGTCAGGTGATAACACGGGAAGTGATTCATCAGGTTCTGCGGCAGCTACTTCAGCATCAAATAATACTTCAGCAGAGGTTACAAACGATACAGGCGCAGAAGTTCTTGGTGCAAGAAGAGGCGCTGATATAGCTAAGGCAGTAGCGGGAGCCAGAAACAGTGCAACGGATGATTCTACGGCCGATTGGTATGGAAGAGTTTTGGTAATGGCAGCATGTATGATGCTGACTACAATAATATGGGGAAAAAAGAAGAAAAATGAGTGATTCAGAAGCTAGAATTTATGGCAAAAATCTTGTATGTGTTTGCGTAAACAGTACTGAAAATGATGACATTCAGGGTGAGATGTGGACTCCCTATGAGGAGGAAGCTATCCGCTTTGGAAGTGCATACGAACTTATAATGGAGATGGATGATCTTTATGATCATTGGGATTTCCCTCAGAGGACCACATCTTACAGAACATTTGGCAAAAAGGATAAGACCAAGGATTATCACAATCCGAATTCTATCAGAAAAAGAGAACCTATCAGAACTCTTAAATCATTCAGGGGTGAGAAGGCGACCTTTTTGATTCACGTGAAGTTCAGACAGAATACTTCATGGCAGGGTCAGGTACTTTGGGCTGAGAGGAAAAAGAAAGTATATTTCCGCAGTGTTCTTGAGCTACTTAAGCTTGTGGGAACTGCACTTAAGCAGGGCGATCAGGAAGACGATATCGCTGAGTAAAGATGACAGGGTCCGAAGAGTGTGTGTTCATGCTCTTCGGACTTTCTAGGTAATTAACTACAACATGAGTTTGATATGACAAAAAAACAACTTGCACTAGAAGTAATAGAATTACTGAAAAAAGAATATCCTGATGCAAAGTGCACTCTCGACTATAAGGATGCATGGCAGCTTCTTGTAAGTGTGAGACTTGCAGCTCAGTGCACAGATGCAAGAGTTGATCAGACTACGCCTCTTCTTTATGCAAAGTTTCCTTCGGTTAAAGCTTTGGCTGAAGCAGATGTATCTGAGATTGAAGAGATAATAAGACCATGCGGCCTTGGCAATTCCAAGGCAAGGGATATTTCAGTATGCATGAAGATGCTGCAGGAAAAATATGACGGGAACGTTCCGGACAATATGGAAGAGCTTCTTGCTCTGCCCGGTGTTGGCAGAAAGAGTGCCAATCTCATTATGGGCGATGTCTTTGGAAAGCCTGCTATAGTCACGGATACACACTGTATCAGATTAAGTAACCTTATTGGTCTTGTGGATAATATTAAAGAACCTGCCAAGGTCGAAAAGGCTCTCTGGAAGATAATTCCGCCTGAGGAGGGAAATATGCTTTGTCACAGATTTGTGACCCATGGCAGAGCAGTATGTGTTGCCAGAAGACCTAATTGCGCCGAGTGCTGTCTGAAAGAGATATGCAAATTTGGCAAGAAAAATTTATCTTAGAAATAAGCTGGAGATTATGAAAAAATGCTTATCAGTAAGCTGTTTATAGAATTTGTGCTGTTCAGCTTTATAGGCTGGATATACGAATGTACATATTGCACCGTGAAGGAGGGACATTGGTCCAACAGAGGATTTTTATTTGGCCCTATTTGCCCTATCTATGGAACAGGTACCGTACTTACGCTGATCATATTTGGATATGTTCCGGTTTTCAGCAGGGTTCCTGTAAATGAAATACCCATGTGGCAGATATTTCTTATTTGCTCGATTGGAAGTATTTTCCTTGAATATGGAACCTCATATTTTTTGGAAAAAAGATTCCATGCGGTATGGTGGGATTACAATGATATGCCGCTGAATATAAACGGAAGAATTTGTGTCCCTGCCACATTGGGATTTGGAGTAGCGGGCATACTCGTTACAAGATTTGTACTTCCCTTTTCATTTAGATTTTGCGAGACAGTTAATCCCTATGTTGCAGAGGTAATAGCGCTTTTACTGATGGCATATCTCGCAGCGGATTTGGTTCTTACGGTATCCAGCTTGTATCATCTTCTTTCAATGGTTGAAAAGACCATGGGAGGCTTTGATGAGAAAATGGAAGGTGCAGTTCAGATAGCTAGAGAAAAGGTAAATGCTACGGCAGAAATGCTTGACTTCAGACAGAAATATCAGCTCAAAAGTATTAAGAACTTTAGGTTCAAGAGACCTGTATTACGAAGCGGAAAACTAATTAACACGAAAGCAATGCTTGAGGTTTTTAAGGCTCTTCAGGAAAAAATAAAAGCCGGAAAATAATAGGAGCATGTTATGGTAGTTGAAGGTTGGGTAGTACTAAATTTCTTTTGTGGTCTACTCCTTGTATTGTTACTGATTTTTCAGCGCAGTACATCAAGTATCACATCGGGTAGACGTTATTCGGCGCTTCTTATAATGACGCTTGTTCTGTTGGCTTCCGAGACTGTTGGAAGAATCGGTGAGGCGTACCCGGATAACCTGTTGTTTCTTGCACAGATAGGATACTTCATGATCTTTTTGCTGGATCCTGTTGATATTCTTTTTGCGCTTACTTATATTGATTGTTGGATGGATAAGGAGAACCTTGGTAAAAGAGCGATCTTTTCTTATTCATTTCAGGCTTTTGCCTTTGTAAATGTAGCGATGGTCACTATTTCAGAGGTTCTGGATCTTAAGCTGTTTTATTTCTTTGAAGATGGCACGTATTTCAGAGGACCTTATTTCATGGTGAGAGCAGTGCTGATGATGATCTTTATTGTGCTGCTTACAGTGTATGTGGTTATGTTCCGCAAAAATATCTATAAGGAATATCAGAATGCTATTCTTATGCTGCCGATACTTTCATTCCTCGGCGCAGTGCTGCAGATTTTCCTGGCAAATATGGATATTACCTATGCAGGTATCTCTATCGGATGTCTGATCCTGTTTTTCTCATTGCAGAGCAGGGATATAAATGTGGATTATCTTACGGGTGTACTCAACAGGCGTGGTCTGGATATCAGGCTTGAGGAAAAGGTAAAGCAGAGTATTTCATCGGGCAACAGGTTTTCCGCAATAATGATGGATGTGGATCATTTTAAAGAGATCAATGATCACTACGGACACAGTGCCGGTGATGACACCATTCGTGATGTGGCAAGGGTTTTGGTTGATACATTTGGATCCAAAGCCTATATCGGAAGATTCGGTGGTGATGAGTTCTGCATTGTTACGAACATGACCGAAGCCGAAGAGGTTGAAGAGAAAATTAACAGGGTTCACGAAGCCATAAAGCGCGATATTAAAGAGCGCAATGGGTGGCCTGAAATGATAGACGTGAGCAGCGGTTACAGTATTTATGATCCTGAAAGGGCTCTGTCAGCAGAGGAATTTCAGCAGAATATAGATAGGCTGATGTATGAGGAAAAACAGAAGCATCACCTAAATGATAGAAGGAAGTCGGAGAGATAAAGACATGAAAACACAGATCAAAGGATTGGCAGATTTTATCGAAGGGAGTCCTACAGCTTTTCATGCTGTAAACCTTATTAGAGAAAAACTGCTGGGAGAGGGCTTTACGGAGCTCTCTGAAAAAGAAGTATGGAAGCTAAAAAAGGGTGGCAAATACTTCGTTACAAGAAATGGATCATCAATCATTTCATTTAAAGTTCCAACAACAAATTATAAGGGATTTTCAATAATAGCAAGTCATAGCGATTCGCCTGCTTTTAAAATCAAGGAGAACCCTGAAATTGAGGCAGCAGGTGCTTATGTAACACTCAATGTGGAAAAATATGGTGGAATGCTTTGCGCTCCCTGGTTTGACAGACCGCTGTCAGTTGCAGGAAGACTTATGGTCAAAAAGAGCGGCAGAGGAATCGGCATTGAGAGCAGGCTTGTTGATATCGACAGAGATCTTCTGATGATACCTTCACTTGCAATTCATATGAATCGTGAAGCCAACGACGGTTATAAGTACAATGTACAAAAGGATCTGCTTCCTGTTTTCAGTGATGAGTCAGGTAAGGATGGATTTATGAAGCTGGTTGCCAAGGCAGCAGGCGTTAAGGAAAGTGATATCGTAAGTCATGATCTTTTCCTGTATAATCGTGTAAAGCCCACAGTATGGGGAGCAGCAAATGAGTATTTTTCTGCAGGCAGACTTGATGACCTTGAATGTGGATACGGATCACTTCAGGGATTTATGGCAGCTACCAATAAGAAGAATATTATCATGCATGTAGTATTTGATAATGAAGAGGTTGGAAGCACAACCAAGCAGGGCGCTGCGTCCACCTTCTTAAAGGATACGCTTCTTAGGATCAACGAGGGCTTTGGAAAGAGCACGAGTGAGTATCTGGTATCCTTGTCTGAGAGCTTTATGGTATCAGCTGACAATGCTCATGCGGTTCATCCAAACTATGTTGAGAAAGCTGATCCTGTAAACAGACCTAAGATGAATGGCGGCATCGTTATTAAGTACAATGCCAATCAGAAGTACACTACAGATGCTGTTTCAGCTGCAATTTGCAAAATGGTTTGTGACAAAGCAAAGGTTCCTTATCAGACCTTTACCAACAGATCTGATGTGGCAGGTGGTTCAACCCTTGGAAACATTTCCGGTACTCAGGTTGCGATCAACACAGTGGATATCGGAATGGCACAGCTTGCAATGCACTCACCCTATGAGACTGCAGGTGTCAAGGATGTGGATTACCTTATAGATTTTTCAAAGGCATTCTATGAGGCAGATTTCAGTATTGAATAAAATGCCTTTATAACTTAGTTTGGCTGGTGCGTATCCGACCGGATTAAGACGTATTATGTTAGCAATAAAGAGGAGAGTTGTTTAAATGGGATTATTTGATTTTTTGGGTGGAAAGAAAAAACGTGAAGAAGAGGAAGCTCTTCTTTTGGAGCAGGAAGAACTTGAAAGAAAAGAACGGGAAAAGGCTGAGCTTAAAGAGATTCACATGGAGCTTGGATGGCCTGTTCCTTCTAAGATAAATCCTGTAAGAGTTGCAGGTAAAGAGGACACTATTTTAGACGATCCCCTTACAGAGGATCGCAAGGAAGAAATTGGTGAGATTCTATACGAGGACGAGATCAGTGTGGATTCTCTTAGATTCCTTTCACTCCAGGAGCTTCTTTTCCTTATCACAGCACAGGAGCATTTTCAGAAAAAAGCTGCTCTTCCGGGTTTTGAAGCAAACCACAGAAAGATTTATAACGAGATTCTTGGAAGAGTCCGCGACGCAAAGATGCTTTATGTATTATATGATCAGCTGACAGGTTATCCTTTCATCGATCATGGATACATCAATATTTATCTTGATCAGGATCATGCGGAGGCAGCTGTAAAGGTATTTGAAACCCAGTACAGAAGACTCATTGCCCGTCCCTGCAAGGCAGATAACGAGGCAGAATCAGCAAAGGACAGAAGAAGCTTCTTTGATTATCTGTATTATCTTGGAGTTGAGAACTTTATCATTGAAAACGGATATTACAGGGCACACTTCAGAAGAAATGAGATAGTGGCTGCTCCCGGTGACTGGGGTGGAACAACTGACAACTCACCCAAGAACCCGGCTCTTGTTTTTGCAATACTTGATTTCCTTGGAGAGGCAAGATGGCCCGTTAAATATGAAAAGAGAAATGAGATCCTTACAATTAAGGAAATTCGCATGGCTCAGGCAGCACAGGCTGCAACCTATATTGTACCTATGGTACATGAAGGCCCTGTGGATATAATGGAGGATGGCAGATTCAAGTTTACAAAGGACACCAAAATCCGTTTCCCTGAGATAAAGAGTAAGGATGAAAAGCACTTCCTTCCTGTATTTACTGACGGAATGGAATTTACCAAGATGTTTGCCAATTCCGAATTCAAGGGTGCTGTGTTTACTTTCCCTGACATCCTTAAGTTTGTAGGAGAGAAGGACGGCGTTATCATAAATCCAGGCGGACAAAAGATTATGATTCCCAGGGACCGTATGCTGGCACTTCAGATGGCTGCGCAGCAGGCAGCTATTTCCAAGCAGGCAGGTAAAAAGCCCGCTAAGAAAAAGCTCACCGAGACAGAAGCAGCAATTCAGTCAGCCATGAAGGGAAAAGGAATAGCAGCTAAGGCTGAGCCGGATGAAAAGGACAGCTTTGTAGAGCTTACAGAGGATTCCTCTATGACCGATATCCCTGCAGATAATGATAGCAATATCGAGCTTATGGAAGGTGGAGCGGACAGCGATACTACATCTGAATTTGCCCCTGAGGATTAATTGGTTGCAAGTAATTCAATCTTGTTAAGGGTGTATTTATGAAGTAGAATTAATATAATTTCAGTGCTAAGGCACACGGGATATGGAGGGGTTATGTTTGATCGAATCATGGGACGATACCTTGTAAGTAAGGGTAGATTGTCCAAAGACCAGTTATCAGTCGTGTATCAGATTCAGGAATCAAAGAGAGCTAAGCTCGGTGTAATAGCAGTTACTGAAAAGCTTATGACGGTTGCGCAGGCAGAAGAGATTAATGCCCTTCAGGCTACTATGGATAAGCGTTTTGGTGATCTTGCCATTGAAAGGGGATACCTTTCCAATATTCAGGTTGGAAGACTTCTTTCTCTTCAGGGAGATGAATTCTTGACCTTTACATCCGCAATTGTTGAGAGAGGCTATTTATCTCTTGAGGATGTGAATCAGGTTATTGCTGATTATCAGCATGACAAGGGACTTAACGATAGTCAGATGGAATCATTGAAAAGAGGTGACCTTGACGCGATAGTTCCTATTTTCCTTGATGAGCTGGAGCCTGAGTATGTATCACTTTTCAAGTACGGCATCAAGAATATGTACAGACTTGTGGATGCGCACATCTGTATTGACAAGGCATGTACTAAGCATGACCTTAAAGAAGAATGTGTAAGCTATCAGCAATTTAAAGGCGATATCAATGCTACTGTTGCTCTTGCAGGTTCAGCAAGCGCAATTCAGAAGATGGCAAAGAGCTATACGAGAGAAGAGTTCATTGAGACCCAGGAAGATGCACTTGATGCAATGTGCGAGCTTATTAACTGTATCAATGGTCTTTACGCTACTGATAAGAGTAAGAGCGGACTTAAGATTGAGCTTGAGCCACCGACATTTATCACCAGATTTTCAGAGCTGTCCGGGGATGATATGCATGTTATTCCTATTTACAGTGGCGAAGAAGTAGTTTATTTTATTGTTTCTATAAACAGTGAAGTTGACATTAAGTGAGGGGACGGGATATGGCAAACATATTGATGGTAGATGATTCGAGAACATCACGCAGAGTTTTAAAGGACATGCTTGAGAGGCATGGACATGAAGTTATAGGCGAGGCTACAAACGGACAGGAAGCTTTTGACAGCTACGTTAAACTTAACCCTGATATAGTTACCATGGATATTACAATGCCTGTAATGGATGGCATAGAGGGACTTAAGCTTATACACAGATCTTATCCTGATGCGAAAGTTGTTATGATAACTGCAGCGGGTCAGAATGAAAAGGTTAAGGAAGCTGTCGAGAACGGCGCAGCAGAGTTTGTTACAAAGCCTCTGGATGAAAAGGTCGTTATCGAGGCCATTGAGAAAGTTTTAAACCGATAAGAAATGGGGATTTATGTTCAATGATATTCATATCGGTCCGCTTACATTCCACATGTACGGGCTGATGATAGCTGTAGGTTTTTTAAGCGCACTTATGATAGTGCTAAGGAGAGGAAAAAAGCGGGGACTTTCAGAAGATACTATTTATGGAATTTTCTATTGTGCTATTATTGGAGGCCTGCTTGGATGCAGGCTTCTATTTTATATAGTAGAAATACCGCAGATAATGAAAGATCCTTCAATTTTATGGGATTTTAAAAACGGATATGTTGTGTATGGCGGAATTATCGGCGGAATACTCACCAGTATGCTATATGTTAAGCTGAAAAGGAAAGAAAAGTATTTTCCGTATTTTGATATGGTAATGCCTGCTGTGGCCATAGCACAGGGCTTTGGCAGAATCGGATGCTTTTGCGCCGGCTGCTGTTATGGTGCTGAGACAGATTCCTGGTTCCACGTTGTTTTCACTCATTCTCAGTTTGCACCTAACAATGTGCCCCTAATTCCGACACAGTTAATGTCTTCTGCGGGAGATTTTTTGATCGGTTTCTTCCTTATATATTATTCAGGAAAAAATAAGGTGCCAGGAAGAAGTGCAGCAATGTATCTGATCCTCTATGGAATAGGAAGATTTTTGTTAGAGTTTTTCAGAGCAGATCACAGAGGAAGTCTTGGAGTGTTCTCTACCTCCCAGATTATTTCCTTTGGAATAGTTGCTATAGGTGTTCTGCTTTATGTGGTAACAACCAGACATGGTGAAGAGGAAGCACTTTTGTGATTCCAAAATAATAGACGGAGGCTTAAATCCAGCCTCCGTCTATTGTTATAATCTGACCTGTTAGATAGGTGGGCGACTTGGCAAGCTTAACTGCAAAGTCCGCGACTTCTTCAGGTTCACATATTCTGTCTGCAGGAATGTCAGCTGCGATTTCAGAAATCTCTTCCTGCGATAAGTGGGATGAATTCATTTCCGTATTTACCATACCGCAGGCGATGGCATTTACCGGGATACCACTAGGAGCAAGCTCTTTTGCAAGGCCCTTTGTAAAGGAATTGACACCGCCCTTTGATGCTGAGTAGGCTACCTCGCAGGATGCACCCACATTACCCCATACTGATGAAATATTTATGATACGACCGTATCCATTTCTGAGCATAAGTGGAACGGCTTTTTTACATGTATAGAAAAGAGAATCAAGATTAACTGCCATAAGCTCGTGCCATTCATCTGCGGACATATCGGTAAGGAGCCCGTAGTGAGCTATACCTGCATTATTAATAAGTATGCCTGGGATAAGACCTTCCTTTTCGATAGTCGTGAATAATTCATTTACGGAGGCTTCATCACCAACGTTGCATTCAAAGGCTTTCGCCTTTATTTTATATTCGTTTTCGAGCTCTCTGGCGAAGTCTGTTAAAGCGCTTATATGTTTTTTGCAGCATAAAATCAGTGAGTAACCGTTTTTTGCAAATGCCTTTGCGATAGCTTTTCCGATTCCTCTTGAAGCGCCTGTTATCAAAACATAGGTTTTTACAGAATCTGTCTGCATGTAGCCCTACCTCCAAAAAGTTCATAATTATTTTATTTATCATACCACAAAAAACTCTTTACATTTTATTGGGAAAGAAGTATATTGATTATAACAAATTGTACACAATCTAATTTTGGATATATATTTCAAAGGAGGAAATAATATGCGTGATCTGATTATTATAGGTTCCGGCCCTGCAGGCTTATCTGCAGCTGTTTATGCAAAGAGAGCAGGACTTGATGTTCTTGTCATCGAGAAAGATCCTGTAAGCGGCGGACAGATACTTATTACTTATGAAGTAGACAATTACCTTGGACTTCCGGGTATTAACGGCTTTGATATGGGAATGAAGTTCCGTGAGCATGCTGATAAGCTTGGCGCAGAGTTCGCTGAGGGAACAGTTACCGCTATTGAGACTATAAATCCCGGAAGTGATAGCAAAGCGCCTACATTCAAGGTAATTACAGATAATGGAGAATATGAGACAAAAACCATAATCCTTGCAACTGGAGCTTCACACAATAAGCTTGGAATCAAGGGCGAGGAGGAATTCACAGGAAAGGGCGTTTCCTACTGCGCAACCTGTGACGGCGCATTTTTCAGAAATAAGGTAGCTGTTGTAAACGGCGGCGGTGATGTTGCCGTTGAGGATGCAATTTTCCTTGCAAGAGGATGCAGTAAGGTTTACCTGGTTCACAGAAGAAATGAGCTTCGCGCTGCCAAGATCCTTCAGGATGAGCTTTTATCACTTCCTAATGTAGAGGTTGTATGGGACAGCATCGTAGAAGAAGTCAAGGGCGATGCCAAGGTTTCTTCCATAACCGTTAAAAATGTTAAGACAGATGAAAAAAAAGAGATAGAAACAGATGCACTTTTCGTAGCAATTGGAATTCATCCCCTTACAGAGGCTTTTACAGGGCTTGCTGAAATGGATGAGACCGGATATATCATTGCAGGAGAGGATGGAGCCACATCTACGCCCGGAATCTTTGTTGCAGGCGATTCCAGGAAAAAGAGACTTCGTCAAATTGTTACAGCAGTAGCTGATGGTGCAAATGCCGTTACCGCTGTTCAGGACTTTTTGGTAGGTAAGTGATTTCATAGATAAAATTATTCGAAAAAAAGAATAAGGAAACTGTTAAAAAATAGCCAGTGTCCGCAAAAACACTGGCTTTTAATATGATGTAATAGAATGTACAATTATGAAAAATATGATGTTTATGCGGTGTAAATTTGCTTCTAAAAGGCCTGAAAGGTTGACAAGATTATATTAAAGGGGTATATTGTAAAAGATGTAACAAAATCGTAACAATTATTTGGAGGTCCATTTTGCGAAAGACTAGAATGCAGCTTGTGGCAATGGGGGTTGCTGCTGCTTTAACAGTTGGAGGAACTGGAATAAATGCATCTGCTTCATCCTCAAAGGTAACAAGCGTATTACCTTCAGCAGGAATCAGCTATGCGCTTCAGACTCAGGATTCTGTTTCACTTTCTAATTTACAGGGTGATTCTGACAGCACTGATGTAGCTGAGAATGACAATGCAGACATTACAGAGACTACACCACTTGCATCTACACTTCAGGAGAATATCCTTAATGATATTCAGAAGGCTACAGGTGCAAACATTTCAATAGCAGACTTTGATGAGGCTAATGAAGAGAAGCTTCAGTCTATGACTGATGAGGAGAAAGAGGAAGAGCGTTTTAAGACTCTTGTTATTGCTCAGGTTAATGATTATGTAAATGTAAGAGATAACCCGAGTGAAGATGATGGTGAGATCATCGGTAAGCTTTATGATGATTCAGTTGGTACCTTCGAGGAAGAGACTGACGGATGGTACAAGATCAAATCCGGTACAGTAGAAGGTTATGTAAAGGCAGAGTACTGCGTAACTGGTGAAGAAGCAGTTGAACTTGCCAAGGAAGTTGGTAAGAGAATTGCTACAGTTAATACCACAACACTTAAAGTTAGAAGTGGCCCCAGCACAGATGATGAAGTGCTCGGACTTGTTCCTATCGAGGATGAACTTGTCGTAACCGAAGAATTAGAAGAATGGGTTAAGGTAAGTATCGAGGAAGGTGAAGGATACGTATCAAGAGAATTCGTAGATCTTTCTACAGAGTTCGTTGAAGCAGAGTCCAAGGCAGAAGAGGAAGCTCGTCTTAAGAAGGAAGAGGAGGCTCGTCTCGCAGCTCTTGCTCAGGCTAAGAAGGGTACAAAGAATTCATCAGATAAGTCAGGCTCTAAGAGCTACAATTCAGCAGGAAGCTATACTACACAGTCAAGCTCCATCGGTTCTGCTGTTGCATCCTTTGCAACTCAGTTCGTTGGTAACCCTTATGTATATGGTGGCTCCAGTCTTACAAACGGAACAGACTGTTCAGGTTTCGTAATGAGTGTATATGCTAACTTCGGTGTTAGCCTTCCTCACTCAAGCGGTGCTGACAGAAGCGTTGGTGCAGCAGTTGACGGTCTTGCAAATGCACAGCCCGGTGATATCGTATGTTACTCAGGTCACGTTGGTATCTACATCGGTGGCGGACAGATTGTACATGCTTCAACAGCTAAGACAGGTATTAAGATTTCAGATGCAAGCTACAGACAGGTACTTGCAGTTCGAAGGATCTTCTAATAAGAATAAAAAATCGGAAAGCGAAAGCTTTCCGATTTTTTATATTCTTGTAATGAAGTTCCGCTCTCGCATTCGCTCGACGGAACAACGCTGAAACACTAAATTCGCAATAACCTCATTAAGTGTTTCAGGTTTTATTCTTCCGGCTCAATCAAACCGTAGGTATTACCCTTCCTCTTATAAACTACATTCGGCTGATCGGTATCAGCGTTGATGAATACGAAGAAGTTGTGTCCGAGAAGCTCCATCTGAATGGCAGCATCTTCAACATACATCGGCTTGAGGTCAAACTTCTTATAACGCTCGATTCTGATCTCTTCATCATCATCAAGTTCATTCTCAATGTACTCTTTTTTGAAGTTGCTGATCTCAGTCTGGTGTTTGTCAACAAGCTTGCTTCTGTACTTCTTGAGCTGACGTTCTATGATCTCCTCAACGAGATCGATAGATACATACATGTCACTGCTTACCTGCTCAGATCTGATAATCTTACCTTTAACGGGAATGGTCACCTCTATTTTGTGGCGATCCTTATCAGCTGTAAGAGTTACGTTGACATTAGTCTCCGGAGTAAAATACTTCTCGAGCTTGCCGATCTTTTCTTCTACTGCGGATTTAAGTCCGGGTGTTACATCAATGTTTTTTCCAATAATCGTAAAATTCATGCAATCATCCCCTTTTCCCATATATTTTTATAAACAAATTATATCATTTTCTGACAGATTAAATCAAACATAAGAGATAAGTTTAGAAATCTTTCATAGATATCACTGTTTTCGTGCAAAATAGACAAAAAATATGTTCTGTTTTTGAGACAAGAAAACAAGTGAATTTGGTGGATAATTGTGGGTAATGTGGATAACTTCGTGTATAAGTCGTAAAATAGGCATTTATAATTTTAAGATTGTGGATAACTTTTAAAAAATTTCTTTATAAAATATTAATTTTTTATGTTGACTTTTCAATTTATGTGCATCTGTGACAGCTTTATGAAAATTTAATAAAAAAATAGTATATTATCTGTGCCTTTTTCTTGCGCAGAAAAAAGCCAACATGCTATAATATATTCGTTGTGACAAAAAAATAACAAGCAACAAAACTATAATAAAATAGCGGACTTAAAGTCCCGAAACGGAGGTATCATCTATGGCACAAAAGGTAGTTTTAGCAGGTGCTTGCAGAACTGCAATCGGTAAGATGGGCGGCGCTCTTTCAAACACACCGGCAGCAGATCTTGGTTCAATTGTTATCAAGGAAGCTCTTAACAGAGCAGGAGTTAAACCGGAGCAGGTTGACGAGGTTCTTATGGGATGTGTTATCCAGGCTGGTCTTGGACAGAACGTAGCTCGTCAGGCTTCTATCAAAGCAGGTCTTCCTGTTGAGGTACCGGCTGTTACTATCAACGTAGTTTGCGGTTCAGGTCTTAACTGCGTAAACATGGCTGCTGAGAAGATTTTATCTGGTAGTGCTGATATTGTAGTTGCAGGTGGTATGGAGAACATGTCCATGGCTCCTTTCGCACTTGACAAGGCTCGTTTCGGATATCGTATGAATAATGGCGTATTAAAGGATTGTATGGTTAACGATGCTCTTTGGGATGCATTCAATGACTATCATATGATCAAGACTGCGGATAATGTAGCAGAGCAGTGGAAGCTTACAAGAGAAGAGCTCGATGAGTTTGCTCTTGAGAGCCAGAAGAAGTGCGAAGCTGCACAGAATGCAGGCAAGTTCAAGGATGAGATCGTTCCTGTTCCTGTAAAGGTTAAGAAGGAAACAGTTATGTTCGATACAGACGAAGGCCCTCGTGCAGGTTCTACAATGGAAGGTCTTGCTAAGCTTCGTCCTATCAACGCTGATGGCGTAACAACAGCTGGTAACGCTTCAGGTATCAACGACGGTGCAGCAGCTATCGTTGTTATGAGCGAAGAGAAGGCTAAGGAACTTGGTATCACACCTATGGCTACATGGGT
>JAEEGL015265613.1_pt1 | contig 25027 bp, 18 predicted proteins | sample 9134231 | NCBI WGS metagenome assembly JAEEGL01 (sample SAMN16246548, study PRJNA631951) | gut metagenome | biome: gut microbiome; feature: rumen; material: fiber-attached | host: Bos | place: Iran: Karaj | collected 2018-10 | reverse complement strand
TCGAGGGTGGCGAAACGCAGGATGACCGGGTCCTCGAAGTCGTTGAGGAACATACGCATGAAGCGGATGGACTGGAAGCCGTTGATGTTGCCGACAACCTGATCCGGTTCGCGGATGGGGATGCGGAACTGGTACCAGCGGCAGGAGGTGACGGAGCCGTTGGCGAGTTGGATGTTCTGGGCATCCTGGATATCGACGATGTGGTTCTGTCCGACGACCATCTGGTCGGGACGCAGTTCGATGACATACTGGTAGTAGTTCTCGCTTTCGCTGAGGGTATTGTCGCGGTTGATGTCCTCTACGTCGGGATAGGTGCTTCCCTGGGTGGTGTACGACTCCGGGTTGTCGCTGTCGGAGGCGGAGTTGCCTTCGGGATTGTTGAACTGCTTGTAGCGGTCGTTGATTTTGGTGTTGTTTTGGTCGTAGAAGGTGCTGCGGTAGTAGCGGAAGTCGTCGCTGGAGGGGTCGCTGACCGCCTGCATGTAAGCGAGCGACGAGGTGCCGAAGGCGTTGGCGATGGCATTGAGGTAGTCGGCAAAGAAGGTCTGCTCGTCGCCGAGGTCGTCGCCGCTCGAGAGACCGTCGTAGCCGATATCCTGATAATGGCGTGCCGTCTCGTCGTTGTCGAAGGCGTTGACCACCGACTGCATGACAGGCACGCGGCCCCAGATAGTCGTGTCGACCGGGTTGTTGGCAAAATCTTCCGCCGTGGGGCCTGTAGGCAGACCGTTTTCGAATGCCTTGCGGCCGTCGCGCAGGATGTCCTCGCTGATGTCGCCGAGGTTGATGTAGAGGCGGCCGCCCGTTTTAGACATGTCGGTCTGGCCGGTAGCCGGGTCGATGAAGGGGTCCATCAGCCAGAATTCGATGGTCTCGATGTTCTGGCTTTCGAAGTCGGTATAAGTCAGCTCGCGCATGATACCGCCCCAGCGGGAGCGCGGGTTGAGGAGGTTGCCGTTGGCGTCGATACCGGCGCTGAAGGCCGTCGGGGTCACATCGAAGTTGTAGGGACCTTTCTCGGTGGGGTAGAAGGCGAGGTTGAGTTCGTAGATGCGGTTGTTTTCACCGGCGGCGAGGCTCTTGTTGGGGAAGACCTCCTTTTGTCCGATCTGGCGGGCGTAGGGGTATGAGCGGTCGTTTTCGTCGATATTTTCAGGGCAGTTGGACTCGAAAAAGATGCGTCCCACGGTATACCACGCCAGTTTGGCGCGGTTGAAGCCGTAGGCGCGTCCCGAGCCCAGTTCCGTTTCTGGGAACAGCGGCACCGACATGCGGTAGTCCTGCGGCGTGGAGGCGAGGTGCCAGTAGGTGTAGCCTTTGAGGTCGATGTTGCTCTCGGCGCCCTCGAAGTCGTCGATGTAGGTCACCTTGCCGTCGTCGCTGCCCGTGTTGGCCATGCCCGGGATGAAGTGGGCGAACTCCGCCTGGAGGGTGAGTGTGGAGGGCGCTTTGGTCTGGAGTCCCGGCAGGCGGTCCATGAACTTGGTAATCCACGGCACGTCGCGGCGGTAGTTGAAGTCGAGGCCCCAGATGGAGTTGGAGGTGGGTTCGTCGCCGAAGTTGTTCTTCTGCGTCAGCGGTTTCTCGCGGAGGTTCATGAAGGTGGCGCCCAAATTGATGTCGGGGTCGAACTCATAGTTGAGGTGCATACCCAGCATGGTCTTGGTCATCATGCTGAAGGAGCTATTCTCGCTGCTGACGCTGATGGGCGTTCCCGAGGCGAGGAGGCTCTCATTGATGATACGCACGGTACCCATGGTGTAGTCGACAGTGTAGTCGACATTCTCAATCAGGGGCATTCCGCCGGCGGTGACAGTCACCGAGCCCGGGGTGACGCTGTAGCCCAGCTGGATTTCGCCGCTGACCGAGCTGGTATAGTAGCCTTCGAGGTAGAATTTGTTTTTGTCGGCATACTGCTGTGCCAGCGCCTGTGTCATGGTGTAGAGCGAGTCGAAGCAGTAGCGGTTGGCCAGTGCGTTGTCGCCCAACATCTCACGCAGGTCCTTGCCGAAGGGTTCCACGTAGGGGAAGAAGATGCGTCCCGAGGTAGCCTGGATGGTACCACCCTTGTAGGCGGCGGAGTCGAACCAGTCGAAGACCCCGTCGGGGTAGTAGTAGCTCTGCGAGGCGTCCATGCGGTCGAGACCGAAGACCTCCACCAGCGGAGTGCCTTCCAGCGGTCCTTCGGTGAAGTAGCCGATGCCGACACCCCCTTCCGGATTTTCGTAGAGGACGTTGAGGCGGAAGTTTTCGCGGCTTATCTGGGTGCTCTTCAGGAAGTAGACATTCTTCATCATCAGTTTCCACAGCGGACTGCGGCTGTTGACAGCGGTGCTCTTGAGCAGTTTGACGATGAGTGTGTTGGGGTCGTTGACACCGTCGGTGGTGAGTTCACCGACCTGATAGACCGTGGTGTCGCCGATGACCTGGTATTGGAAAGCGACAGCGAGAATCTGGTCGTTGGCGAGCGGCTGGGCGAGGGTGATGAAACCCAGCTGCGAGTTGAAGGTGTATTCGTTGCTGTTGAGCAGTCGGGCGCTCTGTACCTTCTCGTAGTCCCTGCCGCCGCTGAAACCGAGGCCTTCCATGTAGGAGGAGACATTGTTGACGCTGCGTACGGCCGAGGTGTTGATGAGTTGCAGCAGGTTGTTGCTGGTCTGGCTGTTGGGGAGGACGGAGCTGCCGGCGACGACACCCGGACTGGAAACCGAGTGCTCGCCGAGGTCGGTGAGCGCCAGGATGTCGCGGTTGTTGGTGACGGCGGCACCGATGTTGGTGCGCCACACCTCCAGACGGATAATCTTGATGTTGCTGTTGACCACCGGCAGGGTGGACATGGCCTTGTTGTAGTTGTCGTAGAAGTACTGGGAGATGAAGTAGTGTCGATTTTCTTCGTATTCGTCGGCGCGGATTTCGTATTCCTGGGAGGAGGAGCCCCCCTGCACCTGCATGTTCTCGGTGGAGGTCTCTTTATGGCTGGCGACAGCGTCGACGGTGAGGTTGCCGAACTTCAGTTTGGTATGGATACCGAAGAGACGCTGGCTGCCCTTGATGAGGGTGGTGTTGAGCGGGAAGGAGATGTCGGCGGCTTCGAACAGTTGCAGGATGTCGTCCTCCTTGCCCTCATATTTGAGTTTGATTTGGTTTTCAAAATCGAAGGTGGCCTGGGTGTTCCAGTTGATGTCGGTATTGATGAGGTCGCCGATTTTGGCGTTGAGGGTGAGCTGTATGTTCTCGTCGAAGTCGAAGTTGGTGACGCTGCGGCGCGACTCGTCGACGGTGGGGTTGTCGGTGAAGTTGTTGACCACCTGCAGCGTGAGGTCGGCGCTTCCGGAGGGTGTGATGCTGATTTCCGGTTTGTCCATCAGGCTCTCCAGTTTGCGGGATATCTCATGGAATCCAGGGATTTTACTCAGCAGTCCCCCTTCGCCGTTGGCGGCATCGCTGGTTTCCAACTTGTCGTTCCAGTAGTTGTTCATGAGTTGCTGCATCTGCCAGTCTTGGTATTCGGCGAAGCTCATGTATTCGCGTTTGATGATGATGGAGCCGATGCGGGTGATACGGACATAGCTGTGGCTGCTGGGGTCGTATTCCACCGTGGTGGTCTGGTTGGAGGGGTTGTTGAGGTAGAGCGGGCTGTGGGGGGCGGTGTTGTTGCCCGTGGAGGGGATGGGGAAATGGATCGACGTGGAGTCATCCTGGGCGTGCAGCGCGGAGGCAAAGAAGAGGCATAGCAACACCATGCCGACCGGGAGCAGTCGGTGCAGAGGCTTGGACAATCGGGTTGATATGGCGGTTAGGTGTTGCAAGGGTTTACTGTTGATATTAAATTCCGTGGGCCAGGGCCAATTTGATGATCTCTTCGACAGAAGCAGTGGGTTGGTTCTTGATTACCAGTGCGATGACCTTTTCCGATGCGGGGCGTGGGAAGCCGAGCATGACCAGTGCGGAGAGCGCCTCGTCGGCGTTGCCACCTGAAGCGGCTGTCGCCGTGCCAGTGGCGGCAAGTGACGGGGTGGCGAAGGGGTCGATTTTGTCGCGTAGTTCCAGTAAGATACGCTGTGCGGTCTTGGCACCGATACCTTTCACCTTCTGCACCCGTTTCACATCCTGGTCGAGGATGGCTTTCGAGAGTTCGTCGACGGTGAGCGAGGAGAGCATCATGCGTGCCGTCGCCGCTCCCACGCCGTTGACGCCCAGCAGCAGGCGGAACATGTCGCGTTCGGCGGCGGTAAAGAAGCCGAAGAGCAGGTGGGCATCCTCGCGTACAACCTCGTGGACAAGCAGCTTGACTTCGCCAAGGTCTTTGATTTGCGAGTAGGTATTGAGGGTGATTTCTAGGAGATAGCCTACCCCTTGGCAGTCGATGACTGCGTAGGCAGGGTTGACTTCGTCGATGGGGCCACGGATGAAATTGTACATTGGAGGGTTTGTATGTTGATACGTTGATGTGTTGATAGGGTCGCTGTGCTTGAAAGGGTCGGGTCTGGTTTTAGTCTTCGTTACTCTTTTTTTCAAAGGCTCCGATGGAGGGGGGAGAGGGTCGGGGAGTGCCGTCGAGGTCGTAGGCAACGATGAGATAGTTGCTGTTGGCGGCGCCGATGGCGGGGGAGTCTTCCGCTGGGTGAAAATCGCCGTAGCGGGGGTTGGTGAAGAGGGGGTCTTGGTTAAGAATCAGTCGGTTGCAGATGATGGGAGGTGCCGGGTTCAGCGTGCTGTTGCCCAAGGTGTCGATTTGGAAACATCGGACGATGCAGTGGTCGAGACGGCAGTTGAACTGCGCCGAAGCGTCGTAGTCGATTTTGAATTCCCCGACTCCTTCGCGGCCGGAGAAATTGCCGTAGATGATGCAGTTGAGGAAGTCTGCCTGCACGAGGTCGCGCGGGAAGACGGTCGACTCGTTGTAGGCATAGTAGTTGTTGAGCACCACGGCGGGGTATTTTCGGCTGCTGTAGCGCCAGTAGTTGGCAAAGGTGGAGTTGGAGAAGCGGTAGCGTCCGCCGTATTGGAGCGACAGGACGGTGTTGCCGCAGTTGCACACCAGCAGGTTGTCGCCGACGATATAGGCTCCTTGACCAATGATGCCCGAGAGGGAGTGGTTCATGATGACGCTGTTGCTGATGTCTAGGGTAGGGTTGCCGTTAACATTGGTGTCCACCACCAGTCCCGCCATGCCGTTTTCGATGCGTGCCCATTCGATGTGGTTGTCCTTGCTGCCCGAAGAGAGCCAGATGTAGCCCCACTGGCCGGGAAGGCTGTCGTACCAGCCGTCGTGGCGCAGCGAGGTGAAGCGTACGGGTGTGCCCTGTGCACCCCGCACATCCAGGGTGGCGCTGTCGTAGACCCACAGGTAGGCGTTGTCGGCAAAAAAGAGTTCGTCGCCGGCATAGAGGTGCAGCGTGGTGTTGCTGTTGACCACCGCATAGCCGAAGATGACATGCGGACGGGTGTGGTCCCAGTTGTCACAGTCGATGACGGAGTAGGGATACCAGAGGGTGTCGACCTGTCCACCGACAGTAGTGTAGGTGGAGTAGACCCGGTGGGTGGGCAGGTGGTAGACTGCGTTGCGGCCATAGGCCGTCAAGGGGAGGAACTGTTGCTTGTTGTTGAAAGAGAACAGGATGGAGTCGGTCACCAGGAAAGGCGATGTCTGGTCGTTGGGGTCGATGTTGGCTTGGATGAAGATGAAGATGCTGTCGTGCGGGGCAATCTCGACATTGCGGGCGACGAACGAGGTGTCGCCGTCGACGTTGAGGCGGAAGCGGGAGGCGGTGCCGTGCAGCAGCGTGACAGCGTCGATGAACAGGGTCTCGTCGTAGTTGTTGTAGACCTTCACCTGATGGGTAGTGGTGCCCATGGTGGTGAAGACGGTGTCGAAATGTACCGTATCGTCCGAGAAGGCAAGACGCGCCGATGTGTCGGTCAGGTACAGCTCCTCCTTGATGCAGGAGGACGACAGTACCGCCAGCAGCGTGCCCAAAAACAAGAGAATGCCTTTCTTCATGAGTAAACCTCGCACCTTTAAAGCATCATTTAATATAGAGGTCAAACACTTCGTTCATGCGTTTCATGCAGACGGGACAGAAATAGGCGTAGTCGCGCATCATGCAGTGGGGACAGGGGCGATAGCAGCCTTTCTCCAGGTAGCCGGCACCTTCGTAGGCGCCCACGGGACCACATTCGCGTTTTTCCATTTTTTTCTCCACATAGGGTGTGGGGATGGGTGTTCCCTCGGGAACCAGATGTTGCCATTTGGCCTCGAAATTGACAAGGGAGGTGATGTTGGGTTCAAGGGGTTCGATGTTCTCGTAGCGTCGGTTGTAGTTGGGGTCGTCTTCCACGTATTCGTCGCCGAGACCGCCGATGCTGTGGCCCAGTTCATGGGGTAGAATCCAGCGGGACATCTCCTGCACGGCACTGAAAGCATAGTAGTTGTAGATGGCTCCGCCGCCGTAGGTGTCGCAGTTGGCCATGATGACGATATGGTCGTAGGGGCATCCCACCAGCAGGTTGTGGAGCTGGAAGAGGTGGGGGGTCATGAGGTAGCGGTCCATGTTGAAGATGTTGTAGGTGGAGCCTACGGCGCTCTTCACATAGCGGTTGGCGTTGGGGTCGGTGACGCCGCTCTCGTCAGCAAGATATCCGATGCCCCAGATGTTGAATTGGTCGGCGCGGCTTCTAAAAGGCTCTTCGGCGAGGAGATAGGTGGCGAATTTGTCGAAATCCTCACGCATCTTGCGTTTGTCCTTCTTGCCATAGCCTTCCGCCACGATGACGATGTCGATTTTTTTGTGGGGGTCGCCGTTGATGCGAAGCCGCCAGGGTTCGGTGACGAGGGGCTTCAGTTTCTCGAGATGGTCTCTTTTCGGGTCGAAGTGAAACGAGGCGGCGGTGTAGAAACGATTCTCCTTGTCGCGTTTCTGCAGGCATATCTTCACCGCTTTCTTGGGCAAGGGCATCAGCATTACTTCCTCGAAGGTGGCGATGCTGTCCTTGTCGCGACCCGCGATAGTGGAGCGGTACTCCTCGAACAGGGTGTTGTAGCAGCGGGAATAGATTTCGCGGCCTGTGGCGGCATCTTCCACCATCAGACGGTATTCACCGTTGTCGATAGGGTCAAGCAGCTGGGTCAGCGAACCCGCCCAGAAGTTATTTTGTATGGCAAAACGTTTCAGGATGCAGGTGTCGTGCTTCATGCATCCGATGCGCATGTAGTCGATACGCATCGTGGCGTCTGTGAAATAGTCGTTGAATTCAGGCGCTTTCTGCGCTTGAAGAGTCGGAGATGCCAGAAAACAGAGCGTTAGGGCTAAGAGCCAAAGTCTTTTCATATAGTCGTTTAAAAATTCGAAACAATATCCTATAACGTGCAGTTTCATTATTTATTATAGTATTCCAAAGAAAATAAATTTATTTTTTGCGCCCCAATTCTTAATTTGTTTGTATTTTTGCAATTTCAAAAAAACGCAAGCAGATGCTATTAAAAATCTATACTGACAATCCTAACCACAACGATGTCAACAAGGTGGCTGATGTCTTGAGGGGAGGCGGTATCATCGTTATTCCCACCGATACACTATATGCTTTTGCCTGCAGCATGGAGTTCAAAAAATCGGTCGAGACCATAGCACGGTTGAAAGGTTTCTCGTTGAAGAAAGCCAAGTACTCGATGCTGTGCAGCAGTCTGAGTCAGGTGTCGGAGTATGTGCGGCCCATGGACCGCGACCTGTTTCAGTTGTTGAAACAGTGTCTGCCGGGACCCTACACTTTTGTCATGGATGCCAACAACAGCGTTCCGCGCAATTATCTGAACCCCAACAAGACCATCGGTGTCCGCGTGCCGTCCCATCCGATAGCACAGGCCATCATCGAAGCGGTAGGCTGCCCGTTGATAGGTACATCGGTGCGTACGCTTGACGAGGACCGGGAGTCGGAATATCTGACCGATCCCGAACTGATTCATGAACTTTTCGGACGGCAGGTTGACTTGGTTGTCGACGGCGGCATCGGAGAGGACGAACCCTCCACGGTGGTGGACTGCAGTGAGGGCCGGATGGAACTCATCCGTCAAGGGAAAGGAGAGATAGCGTTATGAAAATCAACATCACCATGAATCAGCAGCAACGCTCGGGACCTTGGGGTTTCGTGGCGCGCACCATCGTGCTGACGCTGGCCATCATTATCGCCATCCGTATTCTGCCGGGTGTGCGTATTGTGGGCGACAGCGTTTGGATTGCTGTTGTCACGGCGTTGGTGATTTCGCTTCTGGACAATTTCATCCGCCCGATTCTGATTTTTATCACCCTGCCGTTCACTGTGCTGACGCTGGGACTGTTCATCTTTATCATCAATGCCGTCATCATCAAGCTGACGGCCGCCATCGTCATCCCCTTTGAAGTGGATTCATTTGGCTATGCTTTGTTGTTCAGTTTGATTATCACGGCGTTGAATTACCTGTTAGAACTTCCTAACCGCATGCTGAACAAAGAGGCCTACCAGGAAAGAAACACCGATAATCCCTTCTCTGGATGGGACCGCACAAACGACGATGACAATGATTTCACCGATTACGAAGAGGTGGAGTAATAAGCGCTGCGCCCCTTTTTTAACTTTAAAACTCATAAAATCTCAAACATATACCATGCAAACAATTGAAACTGTCGCCGCCTTGAAAGCGGCTGTAAAAGCTGCCAAGGCAGAAGGCAAAACCATAGGACTGGTGCCCACGATGGGTGCATTGCACGACGGACACCTGTCGCTGATTCGCAGAGCCAAGGAAGAGAACGACTTTGTCGTGGTCAGCGTATTCGTCAACCCCATCCAGTTCAACAACAAGGAAGACCTCGCCAAGTATCCCCGCACGGTGGATGCCGACTGCGAGAAGCTGGCCTCTGTCGGTGCTGATATTGCTTTCCTGCCCACGGTGGAGGAGATGTATCCCGAGCCGGTGAAGGAGGAATACCACTTCGGTCCGCTGGAGGAGGTGATGGAAGGACCGCAGCGTCCGGGCCATTTCTCCGGTGTCGCTGTGGTGGTGCGCCGTCTGTTCGACCTTGCCGAGCCCAACCGCGCCTATTTCGGTGAGAAAGACTACCAGCAGCTGGCCATTATCCGCAACCTGGTGGAGCAGATCCACTACAATCTGGAGATTGTGGCCTGTCCCATCGTGCGTGCTGACGACGGACTGGCGCTGAGCAGCCGCAACATGCGTCTGTCGCCCGCTGCGAGAGCCATCGCCCCGGCCATCTACGACACCCTTTCGCAAGCCGCCGAAATGGCCGAATACGAGGAGGTTGACGAGGTGAAGGAGTGGGTGTTGAGCACCCTGGCTTCGTTCCATGAGGTCAACCCCGACCAGTGCCCCGACGGACTGAAATTCGAACCCGAATACTTCGAGGTGGTCAACGCCCGCACCCTGCAGCCCATCGAGACGTGGGAGGAGGCTGGCGACGACGGCGCTGTGGGATGCATCGCCGTGTGGCTGAACGGGGTACGACTGATTGATGTGGTGAAATTTTGAAAAGTAACACCCATTTTAACTCCATCATAATAGCTGCTGTAAATTTTTGCTTCAAACGGGTACCTATAGAATGGTTTAAAGAGTGTCCATCATGAAACGAGGCAAACGTATCTGTAATCAATTGAAGGCCGTGCGTCGGCAGATAGCCGACGAGAACGGTATCCCTTTGCAGCAGCCGGAATGTACCCATCAGGGCGAGTGCCGCGGCACCTGCCCCCGTTGTGAAGCCGAGGTGCGCTACCTGGAACAGGCGCTGACACGCCGTCTGGCCATGGGTAAGGTGGCTACGGTGGCAGGCTTGACCCTGTCGCTGGCCGCTTGTGGTGGCGGGGAGGAAAAAAGCCTGCGTACCGACGCACCGCTCGACACCCTCAGCGATACTTCACGCACAATCCTGCCCACAGCGGAAAATGATAATCCCCCTGATAACGACCTTGTCGTCACAGGATTCGAGGGAGAAAGCTCGTATACACCCTCCTGCGATACGCCCCCCAAAGGGGATGGTCTCAAAGAGGCAACCGATGACTCTGATTCAGAAACGGAAGTGTTGTTAGGCTTTATTCATGAGGATATGGCCACTTTCCCGGGAGGGGAGGATGCAATGTATGAATTTTTGTCCAGCAATATCCGATATCCCGAGGCCGCGCAGCAGGAAAACATCAGTGGTACGGTTATCGTCGTTTTCGAAATTGAAACAGACGGGTCGATAACGGATGTCAAATGCCTGCGCGACATTGGCGGTGGATGCGGCCAAGAGGCAATACGCGTGGTGAAGCAGATGCCCCGGTGGGAGCCAGGCACAATGCACGGTAAACCTGTCCGGCAACAGTATACACTGCCGATTCAGTTTGGAGAAAAATGACCCTTATGAAACGCGGGAAACATATATGCAACCAGTTGAAGGCTGTGCGCCGGCAGATAGCCGACGAGAATGGCATTCCTTTGGAGCAGCGCGAATGCACGCACACGGGCGAGTGTCGCGGCACCTGTCCCTATTGTGAAGCCGAGATGCGCTACTTGGAACAGGCGCTGACACACCGTCTGGCCATGGGCAAAGTGGCTACGGTGGCAGGCTTGACCTTGTCGCTGGCCGCCTGTGGCGGTGCAGAAGAGAAAACCCTCCGTACCGACGCCCCGTTGGACACGCCCCGAACGATGGAACGCACCAGCGGCAACAATGATACGCTGCCTCCCGACAGCACAGTGATTGAAGGCCTGGAACCCCGTCAAGTGTCGCAGAAGAACAATCGAACGAATCTCTTGGATTCGGATATCGAATTTACTGAGGGAGAAATAAGTCTTCCTGACAGTCTTTTTCATGATTCGGCAGCCTTATGCAACAAAGACATTGAAGGAGAGATTGAGACGGAAGGAGAGATTCCGATTTATGTCTTTGTTGATGAAGAGGCTTCGTTTCCCGGAGGGGATGAGGCTTTGGCTGATTACATCAACAAAAATTTGCAGTTTCCGGAAGAGGGTAGGGATGGAATGGCAGTTGGCACGGTGTTTGTGAAATTTGTCGTTGAGATGGACGGAACGATTTCCCGTGTCACCCTGTTGCGCGATATCGGACAAGGCTGCGGAAGGGAGGCTGTCCGTTTGGTGAAAAACATGCCGAAATGGATTCCCGGCAAACAAAACGGAAAGGTAGTCCGCTCCGAATACGTACTGCCAATCAATTTTGACTTGAAGTGAAAAAACGCTCAAAAATTTAAACACCACTTTATGAACAGAAATATAGTCTTATGGGCTTTCATGGTACTGTGTACGCTTTCATTGCATGCTCAGGACAACATCACCGACAGTGTGGATGTGCTGCACTATGATTTGCAGTTGGATATTGGCAACCATTCGTTCAAGCGCCTCGAAGGATCGGCGGCGGTAACGATGCGGGTGCTGCAACCCATCGACCATGTGGCGCTGGAACTGTTGCCGTCGACGGTCGACTCGGTATGGCTCGACGGCTCTCCGGTGTCGTTTGACTATGCCAACTCTCTGCTGCGTATCCCTTTCCAGGGACAGGCAGGCGACACGCTGACGGTCACCGTTTTCTACAACAAGGGACAGTATATTGCCGCCAACGGCTGGGGCGGATTCTATTTCGACAACAATATCTACTACAACCTCGGCATTGCCATCTACGAGTATCCGCACAACATGGGCAAGTCGTGGTTTCCCTGTCGTGACAATTTCTACGATAAAGCTACCTATCGCTTGCGCATCACCGCACAACCCGGTTGGCGCGCCATCTGCAGCGGTGTGCTTGTTGACGAGGTGATGCACAGCGACAGCAGCCTGACGACAGAATGGCTGCTCGACCATCCGACATCGACCTATCTGGTGGGTGTGGCAGTGGCTCCATTCCACCTGATCCAACGCGACTACCAGAGTCTCTACGGCACCTATCCGGCACTGCTGGGATACCGCAACCATGACAGTCTGAGTGTATGGAACGCTTACGAGCACATGAGCCAGGTGATACCGATGTACGAACAGTGTTTCGGTCCCTACCGCTGGGATCGTGTGGGCTATGTCGCCACGCCCAAAGGCTCGATGGAACATGTGGGCAATATCGCCTTCACCACCAATTGTATGGCTTCGTCCGGTGAAGCCTGTCTGGCGACGATGAGCCACGAATTCGCCCATTCGTGGTTTGGCAATCTGATTACCTGCTCCAGCAGCGAAAACATGTGGATTAACGAAGGCGGCGCCTCGTTCTGCGAGGAGTTGGCCATACAGGCCATCCGCCCTGGCGGCGACAGCCTGCGTTACAAAGGCTATGCCGACGAGAACCTGAACAATGTGCTCTGCTATTCGCACATCGCCGACGGCGGCTTCAAGGCGCTCCATGGTGTGACGCACGATATCACCTATGGGATGACGGTCTACAACAAGGGTGCTACGGTGTGGCATTCGCTCAGAGGCTATCTGGGCGACTCGCTGTTCTATGCTTCCATGCGTCGCCTGTTCGACCGCTGCGCTTTCGGCAACTTGGACAGCTATCAGCTGCGCGACAGCCTGTCGCTGTATAGCGGGGTAGATTTGACTGCTTTCTTCGACTTCCATGTCTTCAATCCCGGTTTCAACAATTACGAAATTGTGTCGATGACCACCGAGGGCAATCAAACGACCCTTGCCCTGCGTCAGAACCATTACGGCACCGAAGCCTTTATGGATGGTAACCGCGTGTGGGTCACTTTCTTTTCACCTCAGTTGCAGCAGGAACGCCGCTTGGTGACTTTCGATGGTGTGTCGACAGTCGCTACCTTCCAGTTGCCGTTTACACCCGCTTTCGCTGTGGTCGATTATGAGAAAGCGTTGTCGAAAGCTGCCATCGGTAGCCAAATCACAGTGGACAGCCGCGGCACATTCGAGTATCCCGTCTCGCATTTTGCCTGCAGTGTGCGCAAAGCCGACGACACCAACAGTGCCTGGTTGTATGTAACCCATTTCTGGACGGCACCCGATACCTCGGAAAGTCCGCAGTTCCTCCGCTTTGCCGACCGCTACTGGCAGGTCGAAGGTTTGCTCCCTTCGACCGTGAAAATGAGTGGGTGGTTCCACTACAGCCGGTCGGGTACGGAAGCGTCACTTGACAACAATCTGATTCCCAATGCTGACACATTCGCTCTGGTGCGTCTTCTCTACCGACCCGATGCCAACAGTGAGTGGACGGTCGTTTCATCGCATTACGACGGCAGCAGCATGGAAGGCTATTTCCTTATCAACGATTTGAAACTGGGACAGTACACCTTGGCTGTGGTTGACACTGGCTATGTCGGGATCGAGGGACCTGCTGCAGGCGGAAGCCGTCCGCAATGGTCGGTCTATCCCAATCCCACACAGGGCACCGTGACTATCGCCACCGCCCGGGAGGGTGAACCGCTGTCGATACAGGTCAGCGATGTGAAAGGCCGTACGGTGCTTCGCAATCTCCGTGTGAGCAGCGGGGAACCGTTGCACTTGCAACTCGCTTCGGGGGTCTATCTGTTTGAGATTACCAATCTGGAAACCAAAAAGAAAGAAATTCATAAAGTTCATTTTATGAATTTTTAACATTGTTTTTTCGTCCTTTTTCTATTTTTTCGCCTCTTATTGGGCAAAATGAGTGAACTCGATAGCGTCATAGAAGGCTGTAAGAATGGCGATGCTGCCAAGCAGCGGGAGTTGTACGACCGGTACGCGCCTCGTTTCTATGCGTTGTGTCGTCGTTATGCACCCGATGATGCCGTGGCCCAAGAGATGTTGATGGAGGGATTCCTCAATGTGTTCAAGTACGTCGGTTCATTTCGTGGTGAGGGTTCGTTTGAGGGGTGGATGCGGTCGGTTTTCATGCGGATGATATTCAAGATACACCAGCGTGACAGCCGCTATTCACATGTCAGCATTGACGCGGATGCACTGGAGGTGCAGCACACAGAAGACCCTGCAATGCGAATGGATGTCCGTCAGGCGTTGCTGGATTCGCTGCGGTGCCTGAGCAAAGAGGACCGGACGCTGTTCAACATGATTGCTGTTGAGGAGTACTCGTTTGTGGAGGTAGCCCAGCAGTATGGCATACCGACTACCACATTGAAATCGAGATATTACAAAGTGCGTGATTTTATGCGCGAGAAAATGAAAAACTACTTGGAATGAAAATGGATATAGAAGAATTGATAAAAGAGCAGTGGCAGAACGCAGAGACCACGCCTCCCGAGGAGGTGTGGGACCGGTTGCATCAGCGGATGCAGCAGGAGGGCTTGGGCACGCAGTCGCGGGTCCCGGCAAAAGGTCGTTGGTCACGCTGGATGATTGCGGCCGCTTCGGTAGCCGTGGCAGGTGCGGGACTCTTTGTTGCTGTTCGGTTAGCTCATCGCCATGCGTCGGAGTCGTTGGCACCAACAGGAGAAGATGCTGTATGGGTGGCAGAGACACAGACGGTTCCGGCCGCAACGGTTGCCACAACCCCGTCGAACGACGCACCCGAGACGGTACCAATTGTGGGAGGCAGTACGGCTGTTGCCAGTGGCAACGAAGAGCGTCAAGGGGGTTATGTAGACAAGGATGCCTTTCTGGGAGCGGATAACGATGCTGTATTGTCAGAGACTGGCATTCGCCAACAACGTATTGACAATGAAGTAAAAGAGACAAATCCGGGACGGGATAACCGACCCGTCGTCTTGGACAGCACCAAGAGAAGGACAGACAACGCAACGGCAGTGCGTGAAGGAATCCGTGAACAACGTACGGAGACACAGAACCACCCGATGGTTCGTGAGGAAGTGCAGACACAGCAGTCGTCCCAGGAAAATGAGCGTGAACAGCGTGCTGCGATCGACAGAATGCTCCAAATACCCAACCTTATCACCCCCAACCACGATGGGTACAACGACTGCTGGGTGTTGAAGAGCCTCGAGTCGCTGGGAACCGTCCAGGTGCAGATATTTACCGCCCAAAGCCGTCGTGTGTTCAATTCCAGCAACTATCGTAACGACTTCTGTGGCGACGACCTGCCCAGCGGCAACTATTTCTATGTCATTGTCATCAAAGAGAAAAACTACAGCCGCCGCGGTGTATTGGTTATCCAAAGATAATATTTGCAGATGCAATCAAAAAATGAACGATATAATCTGTTGTACAAACAGATAGAGAGTCTTGTCAACGACGAGACCGACAGCGTCGCCGTCATGGCCAATATGGCGGCATTGATTCACGACACCTTTCGTTTCTGGTGGACCGGATTTTACCGTGTAGCTGGTGGCGAATTGATTCTCGGTCCTTTCCAAGGGCCCGTTGCCTGCATGCATATCGGCTATGGCAAAGGCGTTTGCGGCACGGCATGGAAGGAACGCCGCACCGTCGTCGTTCCCGATGTAGTGCAGTTTCCCGGCCATATCGCCTGCAGCAGCGAGAGCCGCAGCGAGATAGTGGTGCCGGTGATACAGAAAGGTGCTGTTGTCGCCGTGCTGGACATCGATAGTCGTGAGCTGAATACCTTTGACGATACTGATGCCGAATGGCTTGAGAAGATGCTTACCCTGCTACCGCCGCTTGGCAGCGAGCGGGATATCTGGCTTGCCGCTGGTTGCTTCTGGGGAGCGGAGAAATATCTGAAACTGATAGAGGGCGTTACCTTCACAGAGGTAGGCTTCGCCAACGGTAACACAGAGAATCCGACTTACAAGGAGGTCTACACCGACCAGACAGGTTATGCCGAGACAGTGCATCTGCGATATAATCCGGCTGTTGTAAGTCTACGTTTCCTACTCGAAATGTACTTCAAAGCTATCGACCCCACCAGCCTTAACAAACAGGGCGAGGATGAGGGTACACGCTACCGTACAGGCATCTATTACAGCGATTCTGCCGACCGCACCGTCATCGACGAGGTAGTCTCCGCCGAAGCCAAGAAGTACGGCTTGCCGCTTCAAGTCGAGGTGGAGCCACTACGCAACTTCTACCCCGCCGACGAGTACCATCAAGACTACCTCGACAAGAACCCTTCCGGTTACTGCCACCTACCTGTGGCGCTTTTTGAACTGGCAAAGAAAGCGAAAGACAGAAAATAAGAAGTATGTCAAAATATTCCCTACATCGGTTGCTGACGCTGTTGGCAGTGTTGCTTTTTGGCATTGGCACGTCGTGCAAGGGACAGGAGGTCGTCAACAGGATGCTGGGGACGGACTTCTGGATGATGTTCCTAGGACAAGCAGAAGGATTGTCAGGACCCTTTTATGCAGTTGATTGCTCTTTACTATTGACAGCCGCCGAGGAAAGTGAAGTTACAATAAGTTACAGTGCGACAGGATGGAACACTGTTGTGACTGTCCCCGCTGGTGGAGCGACGCGTGTTCAGGTTCCGGAATCCCGGGTGGTGCCTACGCATTTCGGTGCTAAGATTGACAGCAATGCATGGCATATACAGGCCACGACACCCATCTCGGTGACAGCATACAACCACACGAATTATAGTTGTGACGCCACAGCCATACTTCCCGTCGATGCGTTGCGTACATATCATATAGCGCAGGTCTATCAGTCTGATTTCAATGGAGCAGTGATGGGTTTCGTAGCACCCTACGACAGCACGCGTGTATGGTTGGTGTTGGAGCATGATATATGCTCTTTGTTTGGACCTGAATATTATGCAGGCGACACAGTCGAGCTCCTGTTGAATAGAGGGCAGACTTGCCTGTTCCGCAATACTGGTGGCTTTAATAGAAATTGTAGTCTTGATGGTATGCGTGTCTATAGCGACAAGCCCGTGGCGGTCTTCCAAGGCCACAATGGGGCTTTTGTGCCTACATTTCCTGCATTTTCTGGATTATCTGGATTTCAGGCAGCTGACTGTCTCTACGACCAGTGCATGCCTGTGGAATATTGGGGCACCCATTTCGCTATTGAGCCTGTCATTGGACGTCAGCCATACGTGGCCTATGATTCGGTGTCATTCTACAATTATGGGGATTTGGTGCGTGTGACGGCTAAAGATGACAATTGCCAAATCCGTATTGACGGGCAGGATGTGGCAACGCTACAGTCAGGGCAAGTCTATAGTTTTATCCTTTCTGATCATCCTGCAACTCTGCCGGATTCGTTGGGCATAGACTTTTACCAGTCGCCCTGCATGGAACTCGGATCCACTTCGCCTGTAATGGTGTGCTACTACATAACTGGTATACATTTTGGTGGCTCTCCCGGCGACCCTGCCGTAATGACTATGCCGCCGATAGAGAACGGGGTGAGTCATGCGATTTTCCGCCCTCGCAATACAACGATGGTCAGTCAGCATTGGATTAACATTGTCACACCGACGATATGTGCATCGCAAATAACACTTGACGGTGTAAACATCAGCGACCGCTTCTCCAACACCGTAGGGGGTTACAGCTACGCATGCATTCCTGTGACGGAAGCCACTCATACCCTAGACGCTGGTAATGGCATTTTTATTGCTTATCTTTATGGACTCGGAGAAGCAGAAAGCTATCTGCATACAATAGCATCAAATACGGAAAGTAATCCATACAATGTATGGAACAACTATAATGAGGCCTGTGTTGGAGACAGCATCACTTTCAACATTTTGATGTTCGAAAGAGGTTTGTCGGCTTCTTGGTATATAGATGGTAACTGGATTGGGGATGGGTTAGACTCGCTGACAGTTGCCTTCGATAATGCAGGGAATCACCAGATTATCACCGTGATAAATCCAATAGGAGACACGGTGTTTACCGATATTACAATAAACAAATATATCGTAACGCATTCCACAGACACCATCTGCTCCGGCCAACCATACACTTGGCGTGGTCGGGAATTGACGGCAAGTGGCTTATACGCCGATACCTTGACGGTTCTACATGGATGCGACAGTGTGATGACATTGGAACTGTCGCATCTTGTTACTCCACAGATATCGCTTGTCATAGACGAGGACTGCAACAGCAAGGAATACACTGTTTTGTCAACGGTGGTGCCTGGTGACAGTGTTATGCCCTATTGGAGATCCATACCGGCAGACAGCACGCTGGCTGGACAGCAATGGGACTCTATTGTTGTGTCGCCCACGATAGCCACATGTTACATCCTCGCTTTTGAGGGCCAGTGCCCCAATGACACAACAATAGTGTTGACGCCATCGGAGTGGCCGACTGCAGTCATGGAAGTTAGTCCGTCAGTGCTGAGTATTGACAATCTGCAGTTTGTGGCGCAGGATGTAAGCCTTAATGCCACCGGTCGTACTTGGTATGTGGATGACGAGATTGCAGGTCACCAACCCACACTGTATTATTCTGCCCCAGCAACGTCCGACAGTGTCTGGCTGATGCTTGAAGCCACCCGAAGCGGGTGTGCCGATACAGCCTACGTCACAATACCCATCAGTCATAGCGTGATATGGGCGCCCAATGTGTTCACTCCCGAAAGGGATAACAACCAGTTATTTATTATCAAAGGTAATGATGTGACGATGATAGACCTGTACATCTATGCTCGTAATGGGGTGTTGGTATGGCACAGCGACAACCCGTCGGAAGGGTGGGATGGAACCCTGAACGGCAGTGGTCCTTGTCCGCAAGCCGCTTATACTTGGATTTTGCGCTATACAAAAAAAGACCAGCCTAAAATGGTATACAAGGCCGTAGGAACAGTGACCCTCCTCCGCTAAGGAGCATTCGTGTCAATTCGTAAGATTCGTGTTCAAAACAGGTTCGCCGCTATGCGAAACGTTAACTGGCGTTGACGTTTCTTTTGCTCGGCAGAGTCCAAGAAAACTTGACTCTGCGCTCGCTATGCGAAACGTTCTTGTATTTCGTTCTTCATGAACTCGATGGCTTCGTCGGTGGGGATTTTGCTCTTGGCGCAACTTTCGAAGATGGCTCCTGCCAAACTGGTGGGATCGGCATCGGCAGGCAGCTTGACGGCGCTGCCGTTGATGAGGTTGATCATCTCTTCCTTGGCTTCGCGGATGCGGTTCCAGCTCTCGGTGGTCAGATAGACCTGTTGGCTGAGGTTGTGCTCCCACTCGTCGCGGATGGCCTTGGTCATGGCTGTCTGTAGCGCCTTGATGTCCATGCCGGGGCGGAAAGTGCGCAGGATGAGACTGTTGGGGGAGATACGCTCCAAGTAGAGGGCCATGCGCTCGTAGGCCTGCAGCCGGATGGGAGTGACCACCTTGAGCGACTCTTTGTGCTCGTCGATTTTCATCTGCAGCATTTGTTGTTTCTGCTGGTTGTCGAAATAGCTCTTGGCGATCTTGTAAAAGATGAAGCCCGTGACGGCCACTGAGAGCAGGGCTGTGAGAATGACTAGAATGGTATTAAGCATAAGATTCTGTTTTATTATTTGTTTACTAGTATAACTAGTATTACTAGTCCTACTAGTGATACTATAAATTTTAGTCTAATTTCAATACGGCGAGGAAGGCGCTTTGCGGCACTTCGACGTTGCCGACCTGGCGCATGCGTTTCTTACCTTCTTTCTGTTTTTCGAGCAGTTTGCGTTTGCGCGTGATATCGCCGCCGTAGCATTTGGCGGTGACGTCTTTTCGCACCTGGCGCACCGTCTCGCGGGCGATAATCTTGCTGCCGATGGCGGCCTGGATGGCCACGTCGAACTGCTGGCGCGGGATGAGGTCTTTCAACTTCTCGCACATCTTGCGCCCAATGGGGTAGGCATTGTCGACGTAGGTCAGCGTGCTGAGAGCGTCGACGGGGTCGCCGTTGAGGAGGATCTCCAGTTTGACCAGCTTGCTGGGCTTGAAGCCGTTGAGGTAGTAGTCGAACGAGGCGTAGCCTTTGGAGATGCTCTTCAGCTTGTCGTAGAAGTCGAAGACCACCTCGCCCAGCGGCAGGTCGAAGGTTATCTCGATGCGGTCGGTGGTGAGGTAGTTCTGGTTCTTCAGTATGCCGCGCTTGTCCATGCAGAGTTTGATGACGGGACCGATATAGTCCGCCTTGGTGATGATCTGGGCATGGATGTAAGGTTCGTAGACTTCGCTGATGTTGTTCGGCTCGGGCATGCCCGAAGGGTTGTAGACATCGATTTCCGTGCCGTTGGTGAGCTTGACTTTGTACTGCACGTTGGGCACGGTGGTGATGACGTCCATGTTGAACTCGCGCGTCAGGCGCTCCTGCACAATCTCCATGTGGAGCAGACCCAGGAATCCGCAGCGAAAACCGAAGCCGAGGGCGAGCGACGACTCAGGCTCGAAGGTGAGCGAGGCGTCGTTGAGTTGCAGCTTCTCGATGCTGGCACGCAGTTCCTCGTAGTCGTCGGTGTCGACCGGGTAGACGCCGGCGAAGACCATGGGCTTGACCGATTCAAAGCCTTCGATGGCTTTCTCGCAAGGCGCTTCGACATGGGTGATGGTGTCGCCCACGCGTACCTCCCGGCTGCTTTTGATGCCGCTGATGATGTAGCCCACATCGCCGGCTTTCAGTTCCTTGCGCGGCTCCATGTTCAGACGCAGCACGCCGATTTCGTCGGCATGGTAGTCCTTCTCGGTGCTGACGAACATGACATGGTCGTTGGTCCGCAGCGTGCCGTTCATGATGCGGAAATAGCTGATGATGCCGCGGAAGGGGTTAAACACCGAGTCGAAGACCAGTGCCTGCAGCGGTGCTTTCTCGTCGCCTTTGGGGGCGGGAATGCGGTCGACGATGGCGTCAAGCAGCTCCGGTACCCCGGAGCCTGTCTTGGCACTGCAGGAGAGTATCTCTTCGCGGGTGCAGCCCAGCAGGTCGATGATTTCGTCGGCCACCTCTTCGGGCATGGCGCTGTCAAGGTCGATTTTGTTCATCACGGGGATGATTTCCAAGTCGTTTTCCAGCGCCAGATAGAGGTTGCTGATGGTCTGGGCTTGGATGCCTTGGGTGGCGTCGACAACGAGGAGCGCCCCTTCGCAGGCGGCGATGGAGCGGCTCACCTCATAGCTGAAGTCTACGTGGCCGGGGGTGTCGATAAGGTTTAAAACATATTCATTCCCCGTCGCGGGGACGCGATAGTTCATCTGGATGGCGTGGCTTTTGATGGTGATGCCACGCTCTTTCTCAAGGTCCATATCGTCGAGCACCTGGTCCTGCATGTCGCGTTGCGACACGGTGTGGGTCACCTCCAGCAGGCGGTCGGCCAGCGTGCTTTTGCCGTGGTCGATGTGTGCGATGATACAGAAGTTGCGGATGTTTTTCAAAGCGGCAAGAGAAAATTGAGGTTAGGGATTGGAAACGCTAAGAGGTTTCTTATTTCTTCGTAGCGGTTTTGTTTTCGTTTTTGTTGCCTTTGGGAGTCTGCTTGTCGTCTTTGTTGCAGCAGCCTTTGTTGTCGTTGGTCTTGGCCTCTTTGACCTCCTTGTTGTTGTTCGCGGTCTTGTCGTCCTTGGCGCATTTGGCGTGGTGGGGGCAGTGGCCGCATCCGGATTTTCCGTCGTTCTTAACCTCTTTGTTTGTCGAAGCATTGTTGGTGTTGCCCTTTACAGGTTGCTGGGCGAAAGCGAGACCGGCGCAGAAAACCATGGCGGCGGCGAAAAGAATGAATTTTTTCATGTGATGAGATTTGATAAAAAAGATGTTTCGAAACACAATATTTGCAAAGAAAAATAACGCGGTCGGGCAATAAAAAGTATATGGAAAAGAAAATATTTTGCCATGTCGGTTTTTATATGTATTTTTGCAATGTGTTTCCAGACAATGGAAATGGCGTAATATGAAGCATTTTTTTGTTGTCAACCCGTGTGCGGGAAAGAAAGATGCCACCGAAGAGGTGCGACGCCGGGTAGCGGCACTGGGCGATGTGTTGGAGGCTACGGTCTATGTAACGCAGTCGGCAGGTGATGCTACGCGCTATGTCCGGCAATGTTGCGAATCGTACCCTGAAGAAAGACTTCGTTTCTACGCCTGTGGCGGTGACGGCACCCTCAACGAGGTGGTCAGTGGCATTGTCGGCCGAACGAATGCCGAGATGACCTGTCTGCCTATCGGCAGCGGGAACGATTACGTGAAGTATTACGGTGGCAAGGAGGCTTTCCTCGACTTGCAGCGGCTGGTGGACGGCGACGTCCGTGCCGTGGATGTGATGCGTGTAGACGACCGCTACGCCCTCAATGTCTGCAATTTCGGTTTTGACGCCATGGTGTGCAAGACCATGATACAGGTGCGCCGCAAATGGCTGATAGGTGGCCGTAACGCCTATACCACCGGTATCGTCAAGGCGCTCTTCAAAGGGCGTCGCACGCGGTGCCGCATCACGGTTGACGGCAGGGAGGTGCACGATGGCGACATATTGCTCTGCACCTTGGGCAACGGACGCTATGTGGGTGGGGCGTATCAATGCTCCCCGCTGTCGCAGAACGACGATGGGTTGATAGAGGTCTGCTTCTTCAAGCCGATGTCGGTGGTGACCTTCGCCCGGCTGATAGGCTCCTACCGTGACGGCACGTTTATCCACCGTGCCGACATCCAGGACAGGATGACCTATCTGCGCGGTCGGATTGTCGATATTGAAAGTCCTGTGCCTATTGACCTCTGTGTGGACGGGGAGATGCTACGCGACAGCCGTTACCATATCGAGCAGCTGCCGCTGGCGGTCCGTTTCGTGGTGCCGAAAGCTGCAGAATAGCTTTTTTTGTCGGGTGCTGTAAGATTTTTGGGGTACTAACCGTTATTTGGATATCTACAAAAGAATAACACTCTGAAAATATTAATATAAAAGATAAGATTATGAAATTCAGATTTTTAATTATCGCGTTGGCTTTTTTAACGCTGACGCCGAATGTTGTGCGTGCCGACGAAGGCATGTGGCTGCTCTCCCTGTTGGGCAAGAATTATGCCGATATGCAGAAAGCAGGTTTCAAACTTACGGTAGAAGACATCTACAGCATCAATCAGAGCTGTCTGAAAGATGCCATCGTGGGTCTTGGTAAAAAAGGACAGTCATTCAGTCATTTCTGCACGGGTGAGATTATCTCGCCGAAGGGTCTGATGAGCACCAACCACCACTGCGGCTATGAAAAGCTGCAGCAGCATTCCACCATCGGACACGATTATCTGCGTGACGGTTTCTGGGCTTACAGCATGGATCAGGAACTGCCCAATCCCGGTATGACCGCTTCCATTCTGATTCGCATGGAAGATGTGACCGACCGTGTGCTGGCCGCCCTTTCCGACGAGATGAGCGAGAACGAACGGGAACGCGCCATCAAGAAGATTTCCAAAAAAATCGAGAAGGAGGCCATAGAGGGTTCCGACTATGAGGCCCATGTGGAGCCGATGTTCAACGGTAACCAGTTCTTCCTGTTTGTCCATATCGTGTATCAGGATGTGCGTCTGGTAGGTGCCCCTCCGTCGTCGATGGGCAAATTTGGTGGCGACACCGACAACTGGATGTGGCCGCGTCACACCTGCGACTTTTCCATGTTCCGCATCTACACCGCTCCCGACGGCAGCCCCGCCGAGTATTCCGAGGAGAACGTGCCGCTCAAACCGAAGCACTATCTCCCCGTCAGCAACCGCGAACTGAAGGAGGGCGATTATGCCATGGTGATGGGTTTTCCCGGCACCACCGACCGTTTCCTTACCTCCTACGGTTTGAAAGAGACTGAGAGAGAGAACCAGTTGCGCTATGAGATTCGTACCGTGAAAATCAACATCCTGCGTGAGGAGATGTCCAAGAGCCAGGCGGTGCGTATCAAGTACGACTCGAAGTATGCCGAATGCTCCAACTACTGGAAATACAGCGACGAGCAGAACAAAGCCCTGAAGCAGTTGAACACCATGGGGGTGAAGCTTCAGATAGAACAGGAGTACCGCAACTGGGCAGCCGACAAAGACAGCAAATACCGCGAAGCTCTTGCACTGATAGAGAAAGGCTATGCCGACCGTGCCGCCGTGTCGGTGGCGCAGACCTACTGCATCGAGGGTTTGCTGATAGGACCGGAGTTGCCGTGGAATGCCTACCAGATAGGCCAGGGCCTGGAACTGCTGGACAATCCCCAATATGCCCTTTACAAAGAGGTCATCTCTCAAGCTGTCGAGGATATGGTAACCAATTTCTACAAGGACTACAACGCTCCCACCGAGCAGCGCCTCGAAGCCGCCTTGTTCCAGTATGTCTACACCCATCTGGACGAGCAGTTCATGCCGGAATTCCTGAAAGCGGCCAATAAGAAATACAAAGGCAACTTCGAGAAATATGTCGCCGACCTGCACAAAAAATCCCTCTTCGCCAGTGAAGAGAGCTGCCGCAAGTTCCTGGCCAAGCCCGACTTGAAAAAATTGGCGAAGGACCCTGTCTACCTTGTCGGCAAGGAGGTTTACGAGATGTACACCTCGCTGAACAGCCAGATTCCGAAGGAGTCGAAAGACGGTCTGGAACGCGGCATCCGCAACTTCACCTATGGCATTATGCAAATCAACGAAGGACGCAAGCTGATGAGTCCCGATGCCAATTCCACCATCCGCTTGACCTATGGCAATGTGAAATCCTACGACCCGCGCGATGCAGTGCAGTATTCCTATTACACCACGCTGGCAGGTGTGATGGAGAAAGAAGGTCCCGCAGGCGGTGAATTCGAAGTCCCGGAACACTTGAAAGAGTTGTATGCAAAACGTGATTTCGGCCGTTATGCCGACAAAGACGGCAGTCTCCATGCCTGCTTTGTCACCACTAACGACATCACGGGCGGCAACAGCGGTAGCCCTGTCATGGATGCCGAGGGTAACCTCATCGGTCTGGCTTTCGACGGCAACAGTGAGTCGATGTCTGGCGATATCGATTTCGAGGAAAACCTGCAGCGCTGCATCTGCCTCGACACCCGTTACATGTTGTGGGTTATAGACAAATATGCCGGAGCGAAGAATTTGATTGACGAAATGACAATAGTGGAATAAAAAAACTTGGGCTGTTATGCTTGTCTGCATGGCAGTCATGCCATGCAGACAAGATCAGATCCACCTTCCGAAGTGTGTAATTATTTTTCATTACAGGTGTGACATTTGGGCACTCTGTGCGTTAATAGAATAAAGGGTT
>JAEEGL011050714.1_pt1 | contig 25027 bp, 35 predicted proteins | sample 9134231 | NCBI WGS metagenome assembly JAEEGL01 (sample SAMN16246548, study PRJNA631951) | gut metagenome | biome: gut microbiome; feature: rumen; material: fiber-attached | host: Bos | place: Iran: Karaj | collected 2018-10 | reverse complement strand
CGACACTTGTTGAGGGTGTGGATCTTCCTGATGATTTATGCAGATTTATTATCATTGTGAAGATTCCATATCCGAATATATCAAGTAAAACCGTAAAAGCAAAGATGAATGTCTTTCCGAAATGGTATAATTCAACGACCAGTAATATAATGATTCAAAATATAGGTCGCGGAGTTAGAAATGAAAATGATTATTGCGAAACATTTATTCTTGACGGATGTTTTCAAAGGTTATATGAACAAACATATTGGCAATATCCGGAAGAAATAAGAAACAGAATTAAAGTTATTTGATTTTATTATGAATAAAAAGAAAACGACAAAAAAAGAAAAACAACCAAAACAACAAACTAACCGAGAACCGCTCGATCAGTTTATTCAAAGTGTTATATATAAAGAAATCACTAACAATATTGATTGGATTACAGAGATTTGTCGTCAATATGAAGGTTTAAATGAAATTTCCAAAGATGTATGGAATAAACTGAACAATCTTATAATTACTATATCAAAACAAGCAGAAGAACAAAATTACAATTCATTTTATGTATCTACAATGCCACGTAAAATGGATTCATACAGTGTAGCCCATAATATAAGAGAACAACAAAGAAAAAATATAATTCTGAAATGGGCAGAACGACTGACTAAAGATGATGTCAATCGTAATGTTTATATATGCTATATCATTTACTTAAACATTTTTATATGGTTAAGCGAGAACTCGAAAATAGAAAAATCGCCGGAATCAAAAAAGAAAGAACCCGGCGATAAAAAATAAATTATCTTTAATCATTGGAAAAACCAAAAACCTCATCATTCTGAAGAAGAATTTTTGATACCGTCTCCATATCATCTTCCGGAGACGGATATTTTATATCAAAATTCTGATCATCTTCAGTATCTTTTTCTATTTTACAAGGTTTTGTATTTCTTTTTGATATTCGATCCAATTCATAGTTACGATAACTATTTAATGCTTCTTTGAATATTGTTACATTTTCCCCAAATGCATTATCTGCATCTTCTTCCAGGAATTTACGCAACTTTTCGAAATTTGCCGGACATAAATCACTTTTAGCTTGTGGATTTCTAATTGTATTGCAATGTAAAAGAATTATTAAAACAGCGCAAGCATCTTGAGTTGATAAATCATCAATTCCCGTAATGTTTCTAAAAATATTCGTATATTTTTGAATATAGTAGCCGTTAATCTTCTTCTTTTTCATAACAATTTATTTATCTAAACTTTCAATTACAGAAATCAATACATATTTCGCAGATATGATGTCTCTCCAATCCATAGTTTCAACCGGAGTGTGCATTGCAAGAAGCGGTAATGAAATTAAAGTAGTCTCGCAGTCTGAAGAATATAATTGAATTGAATCAGTATTTGTTCCGCCACTACGAGTCGCTTCTCTTTGAAAATCAATATAAGAATCTTTAGATGTGTCTTCTATAATTTTATTAAGTCTGGTGGATTTGTCGGGACCATAAGAAACAACGAAACCTTTTGCTAATCTTATATGAGTATCGTCATCGCCGCTTAAAAGTCCGTAATCGTTTGCATGCGTTACGTCAATATCAATAGAAATGTCTGGATTGATATTATGAGAGATTACCTTTGCGCCGCGTAATCCGGTTTCTTCTCCCACACATATTGCTGCAATGAACGTCACTTCATCTGTATTCAGATAATTTCTATTCGACAATTCTTTTAATAACGATAATGTAATCCAAACGCCGGCTTTATCATCAAGAGCGTTTCCAAATAACCGATTTTCTCCAAATTGTGAATTAAATTTATGTTTTGGACATATAATCGAACCTTCGTGAATTCCAATGGCTTCAATTTTTTCTTTGCTTTCGTAACCGATATCAATTCTCATATCGCTGAAATTCCAAGCCTTATCTGCATTTTCTTTTTTGTGGTACCAAATATGAATCGGCGCAGTAAGCACGTTGCCGGCTATTTTAGATCCATCATCAGCAAGAATTACAACTTCAGAACCGGGCAAAATCTTCTTATCAAAGCCGCCGGCATTCACCGGAATAATAAAACCTTCATTTGTGATTGATTTTACTCTGAGACATATTTCGTCTATATGTCCGGAAACCATGATTTTCTTTGGCCCATGTCCAAATGAAAATGCAATATTTCCAATTTTATCATTATAGCATTCAATAGCGTTGGGAACATTTTTTTGTACCCATTTTCTAATAATTTCAATGCCTCGATATTCTTCTCCAGATGGCGTATAAACGCTTAAAAGAGAATCCATCAAATCTATATCATTCTGATTCATTTTGCTTTTTTAAAGAAATATATGTTTTGTAACCGTTATCTTTTCTAATTAAACTGAAAGCGTTTTCAACATCATACCATGTCTTGTTGTAATTCTCCCAATCATCTTCATCTTCCATATCAAGACGATAAGCGTGTTCCAATTGATATGAAGATTTATATGCTTTTTTATTAACAGCATCTATAAACATAGAAAATTCTCCTTCATTGAGAGTTACTGTGTATGGAAAACTTTCATAATTTTTAGAAAGATATTCTTTATATGTGTTTGCAAATAACGTATCAATAGATGTAATACATATAGATTCCGAGATTTTATTAAGTTCATCATCGGTGAGTTTATTTATTTTTGAACCGTATGCTCTTCCGATAGTTTTGTAACCAAGAAACAAGATGTAATATAAACCGAGTTTGGCTGCTTTTTTTAAAATTTCTATCGTTTTGTCTGCTCCGAGCATTTCAGGAATCAAATGAATAACGAATTGGACCGGAACCTTAAATAATTTATGACCATAATTATTATTATGTTGTTTTATCTTATCACTAAGAATGTTTTTAAATTTAACAATATCATCCAAGCATTCAACATCTGTAACAGATATTCCGACACCACTAATATATTCTTTAAAGACTTCTAACCTTTCATCATCTTCAAGAATACTATTAATATCTTTAGAATTGATTGTTACGTTAACAATGTTTCCGAATTTGTTAATCATTTTAACAATTTCGTTAAATTTCGGATGTTCAAGCGGATTCCCGCCGCCGATTGCAAATTCAGTCAAACGTTTGTGAGAACTGAGATATTGTGTTGAAAGTTGTGATACAACTTTTTCTATGAAATTTATATCAGCATGCTTCCCTTTTGCTGTTGAACCCGCATAACAAAATTTACAATTATTTTTGCAAACATCAGTTATTTTTAAATCAACAAGTTCAGGGAACTGTGGAACACATTCTCCCGGTTCAGTCATAAATCTCAAACGACCATTATTATAATCACCATATCCGACCCAATAATTTCCGTTCTTGTATACACTTGCTTCTCCAATATCATCAGGGTCGCTCAATTCTGTATGATTTAAACATGTATCATAAACCCAACCCTCTTCATCAGAACCACCGACAATGACAATTTCTTCGTTTTCTATAACGTTCTTCAGAAAGAATACTGATGCTTCAAAATTACGTCCTATACTAAGAGAACCGCGAGCAACCATTCCAAATTCCGAATTCTTCACATATTCTTTCATTTGGGGATAATACGCCGACATAACATCAAATAAATTCGTGTTATATTTGATGCCCGCAGCAATATATTTTATCTTTGCTTCTTTTGATGCAGCAATAGTTTTGTCAAATCTATCATAATAATTAAGTTCGAATACATTAAGATCTTCGAATAAATCTTCTTTGTTCTTATATATAATAGAATGTGTCGAAGACGAATTTGTTGCAAACCCTCTGCGGAAGTTTTTCAAATAAATGAGTTTCATTGTTTAAGAAATATATTGTTTCACATAATTAAATAAAGAATCAAAATCTTTTTCTTTTTTCTCTTGATGGTAATCTTTTATTGCGTTAAGTATATTTTGAAAAATTTCTTTTGTCAAAAATGATTCGTTTTTAATATCCAATTTCACAGATGAACTAAAACAATTCGGGTCTGTTTGATATGCGATTTCCATTAACTGAAAATCTATGTTTCTTTCAGCAAACCCGGCGGCTTCTTTAATGTCTCCATCAAAAACTTTCAATTCTTCTTTTTCGCCAGTATTCTCATTCACAGAATAAACGTGATAGAATGGTCCGCAAATATTGCCGTTTTGTGGTTCTGCTAATTCTTTCTCTATCACTACTTTATTATATATTTTCATATTTAATATTTTTATTAATTAACATCGATTTCTTGTTGATAACTTCGCTCAATCATAATTATAAACAAAAGAAATTTAATCATCAGGTAATGAATATATAATCATAAATATATAAAGTTATCTTTTATTCTTTCGTTCGTAATATGCATGACCAGTTACTTTTCTTATATCAACAGTATTCAACTCATCTAAAATTTCTTCTAATGATAAACATCCTGTGAAATCAATTTTTGATATATACGTTTTTGTATTTTTCTTCATTTCTGCAAAGGTAAATATAATTTTTTTATTATGCAAATTTTTTTTCAATTATCTTTTGTTTGTTGTATTAAAAGCGGAATCAGTTGATAAAATACATAATTCTTTTGCACATAAAAATTCTTCTTCAAATTCTTTAAAATTTACAGAATAAGCGTATTCTTCTTCGTATGTGTCAATTCTTGCTTTATCATATACATCGCTTACAAATCGTCTATAACTTCGACAAAATTTCATCCTAAAAATCCAATATTATTATTTTTCTTTTGACGAAAAGAATTCTCATCATCATAATTATATATTTCTGCAAGAGTTAAACTTTCTCCTTCTTTGATGTTTTTATTCAATTTCTTACCAAGATTGAATGTTTTTTCTTTTGACAACTTTCCAAATTCATAATCAATCTTCATACGTCCTTTTCTCAATAATGCTTTATCAACATTTTCAATATTTGCATTAAACGTAGCCAAGACTCTAACTTTTAAACTATCACCCAGAAGACCGCTGGTAATATTCAAAAGCGTCGAAATTAAATCATTTCTGCTATTCTGACGATCCATAAGAACTTTTTCACAATCTTCCAAAATAACTATAGAATTCTCATATTTCATCAACATCTTAATGAAAGATGGGTCATTTATGAATGCTAAACAACTTTCATTCAAAACTAAAAAATGATGATATTTGAAATTGCTAATAAGATGTCGAATGAAATAAGTTTTTCCCGTACCCGGTTCTCCCCTAAAAATCATTAATCCGGATTCTTCTTTATTGTTTAAGAAATTGCAGATTTTTTCATAAGGCAAATCATCATTATAGTTTTCTTTCAGATTAATGTTAACCTTATCTCTTATCGGAAAATCAGTCAAATCAAACCCGTTTTCAGTATGAATCACCATTTTATATGTCGGTTTATTAGCAATTTTTTTGCCTTTTCTCCATACAATATAATCGTTGATATTGAAATCTTCGTTCCATACATCTCCGCATATCATAAAATTTATTAAATGGACTTCTTTAAATTTTTTATAATCATTACTTACAATTTTCTTAAATGATGGACATAAAATACTAAAAGAAGATTCAGCGCACCAATATATAATGTATCGATCAAGAATAATCATATTTATACCGCCCATAGAAATTAAATATGATTGATTGCTATTGTTTTCTATTATATTTTTCAATGTTCCGATATAATCAAACTTTAAACCGTTTTTATAACCGTTTAAATACTTCGAAACAAATTTAAAATCTTCTTTAGAAAATCTATCAAAATCATTTCTGCTTTCTACAAATTGACAAATTGCAAATTCATACGGATAACTTCCGAACATTTCTTTATATAAAGAATAAATTCCAGAAATATACGCATCTCTTGACGCATCATGTCCGCTATGCGTAAAATATAAATTTTTCGATTTTTCGATAGCATCTTCGAAAATCTTCTTAAGTTCTTCTGTTTTCTTCATTTTTTATATGAATTTATAATTTAAAGAATGAAATATTATTGAGTTCTCCGTTAGAGAAAATTACTTTCATATTGACGGTCTTTACAGATGAATAATAGTACAAATTATAATTTTTATAATTTCCATCAGTTTTATCCGGAGTTCCAACTTCTTGAATAAAATCTCTCATTGTACAATTGCTTTCGACTAAATGCGTCTGTCCACACCATACAACTGGAATAACTTTCCTTGTAGAGTCTTTCGATGTATTATCAGCATTGTTCAAAAATGAATTATTGTCTCCGCATTCAAGTAATAATTGCTCATTATTTTCCAATTTAAACTTGATATTGTTTACTGTATTTTCCAACTTATTCATTCTTGTTACGAATCTGGCAGTCAAAACAGTAAGACTTAAAACGAAAATGACTGATAATGTTAGTATTAAACCACCCATATGTTAATTGTTTTTAAATAATAAGTTATAATTTTCTATCTTTTATACAAATTTTTTTAAGAATAGTTTATTTTTCTCAAGTACAATAAATAAATAGAAATGATAAAAAAGTTTGCAAAAAATTTGCATAATTCAAAAAATATGCTTACCTTTGCAGCGAAAATAAGTCAATAGCGATTGACGACAATAAAAAACATAATGGGGTTGAAAGGATTAGACGGCTTCCAGAAGTTTTGAATTGCACTCCGAGGTAATAACAGTAATCACTCGTTAAAATCCTGTTGAAAAGATTTAAATGGCACACAGCCTAAAATGCGGATGGCTGCCTGAGTGAAGTATAGTAGCTCTGGGCTTAATCGTTCTCAAGGAGAGCGACCTCCCGGCCAGGCAATGACTTGTTGTTCCGAGAGAAATTGTTAATGGCTTCAGCATCGGGAATCATCCATACTCATTTCTTCCGAGTGTGTGGAAAAAAAATTAGGAAGATAAGGCAACGGTTTACCAGTCGTGAGTGCGCCGGGGCTCGAAAAAATAAACACGACTAAGAGTGTAGAAGTTTAAAATTATGAAGGTTCGGACGGCAGTTCGACTCTGCCCGACTCCACAAATCAAAAGAAAACGCTTCTTCTTAAATTGGAGAAGCGTTTATTTTTTAAAATCAATTTAAATCTTCCGGATAATTCCAGAAATTTAATACTCCGTTAGAATCAAATGTAAACCAGCTCTCCGGTGCTCCTGGCGCTTGCGGACGATAATTAGTGGGCGCAACAATATTTAATACACCATCTTCACCCACTGACGCATCAAATATTTCTCCATTTGGAGCAGCCATTCTTGTAAAATACATAGTTCCGTTATTAAACACTTCAATCCAATGTTCTCCCAAATTGTGATAATCAACCCAGCGTTTATTATCTCCGCCACCGGGCAACCATTTGCTACTTGGCACACCGGGAACATTTTCTTCGGGAGTCGTAGACCAATCATCTTCATTTATATTTACATCTTTTCCAGGACAATCTGTAGATGATTGTTCAATATGATTGTTTAAAATATATGCAACAAGGGGTCTCCAACTATTATCACCGAAAAGATAATTGCGATACTCATCGTTATTACTAAATTTTCTTATATAATGCATAAAAACAGAAAAGAATTTACTTTCTTTATTTATCGAATTAAAAGAAAATTATTTTAAAAAAATCAACATGGTTATATTTTCACAATAAATAAAGAAATTAAGAAGTATAATAATGCAAGTAGAAGAGAATTTAAAAAACAATATTGAGATTGAAAATTAGATAAAAGAATCAATTAGTCAATCAGAAAAAGAATAGAAACAGACATCTGACTATTATTTGTTTCCGTGCATAAGACTCAATGATAATATGAATTTTTATTGTCTGTATTCATCAAATTATAATAAATGGTTTGTATTCGATAAGATACTATTGTTGATTGTTGATTATACAGATACTGATAATTTCAGATTTTTATTCAGTACAGCAGATAGCGGCCCCGAAAATAAAGTCAGATACGAATGTAACGATAGCGAAGATTTGTGGAATAATGCAGACACACAAGAAACTACTACTCAATTAATGAATCGTATAAAGAACTTTGATGAAGAACAATGGAAGTCTTTTATGATCGGTAATAATGATTCGCTTACAGAAAATGATTCAAAATATGAAACTTTAGATAACCAAACCAATTTAATAACAGATATTCAAAATTATCGTTACGAGAATTTTGTATTAAACAAATTTAAGAAAAAGTATTTGAAAGAAATTATCAAATTAGAAGACAACGGAAATGTAAAATTCGTTAAAGTTATTGACTTTAATATTGATTATAAAGAAAATTGTCTTCCGAGATTGTTAGTTTCCGGACAGACGATTGATATCGAATCTGAATACAGATATTTCCATTGCAGATTTTCAGATTGGAAAGTATCTGAAAAAACAAATGTTATTCACTTTATCGGTTATGTAGACGAATTGATGCTTTTATCAAAAAATAAGAAAGAATATAAAAAATTCAAAGTCTTATCGAAAGATGAAGTCAATAATCTCTTCAATGATGTAAAAATGATAATTCTGGATAAATTTAATAATTTTATGAAAGATTTAGAAAGGAATAAAAGTTTGTTTGAAGAAGAAAATTATGGTCTCTCATTTTCTTGAGAGGCCATTTTATTTATAAATTAATAAGATTATAAATCTCGTTTAACATATTTCCAACAGGCGTAGAACTTTCTTGTTTATATAATTGTTCTTCGTTATTATATTTTTTTATTATATCTATCAATTGTTCTTTCATTGTTTTTAATTCTCTCTTCTTGATTTCATCCTTGTAGTTATTTTCTTTATAATAATACAACGATTCGTGTAAACTTTTTCTCCTTTCTGTGTAAATCTAATATGCCGGTTCTATTATTTTTGTAAATCTTTCAGGAATTTTAGTACATTCTGATATGAGAATTATATCATTGACATCATAATGAACTAAATCCTATTTACTTCCGTCTTGACCTATTGAATCATTATTAACACAAAGGTGTGAAATTTTATCAATTAAATTCGTTTTGAAAGAATATATACATTGTTTGTAATAAAATGAAATAATATCAGGACAAGTTTTTGATTTCAAAACGCTGTTAGATATAGTAAGAACATCTCTACAAATTCCGTCTCTTATGAAATTTTTAGTTACTGTTTTCTAATCACATCGAAATGTCTTTCCAAATTTTTCATCTTTATACCAATAGTCAATATGAATCCTGTCACAATCATCAGATGCTAATGTACATTTATTATGTCCCGATAACAAATTCTATATACTGACACAAAATGCTTCATCAAACCATTTTGCAAAATAATAAGCAACACAATCTCTGTGCTAAAAATTTGACTTAATTTTTAAATCTTCTGAAATCATAATTTATAAATATCGTTAAATAAATCATGTCTAAACATAATGTATAATAGTATGAATATAATTGAAAATAAAATAATTAAAATAAACATAGACAATTCGATTTTAAAAATCAAAAAGCATAACATATATATCAAAGAAGACAAAATTGTAGAACTTAAAATACTTAGAATAGCAACTACAATTGTTCTTACCACTTTTCCTAATAATTTCATAATCACGATTTATTGAATTTTCCAACAATTACTTTAGCATGACGCAAAACATTATTTTCAAACATATAACCGTTTTGCTGAACATCTATAATTTTATTATTAAGATTTACATCATCTACTTGAACGATTGAAATTGCTTCATGATAATCTGTATCAAAATCTGAATAAGTATCATTATCCAGTTTCAATTGCATTTTTTTACAACCGAGATTTTCCAAAGTCGTATTCAATTTATTATAAATCAAATCGAAGCCGCCGGCAATAGATTCAGTAGTTTCATCGAAATCATATTCTTTTCTTAATGATTGATTTTGAGCAATTCCGAGTTCAAAAGTATCAACAATGTTTAGCATTTCTCTTAAAACAGACGCTTTACTGCGCCGACGAACATCTTCGATTTCTTTAGCATAACGCTTGCGCTTGTTGTCAACGTCAGCTAAAGCGTACAAATATTTCTCTTTATATTCGTCTCTTTCTTTAATCAGTTGTTCCAATTTGTTGTTTTCTTGCTCAACTAATTCTTTATTAAGTTCGTCAACAATTGATGGTTCTTTATTTTCTTCGTTTTTCATAATTTAATTAACAAATGTTTTTTAATGTTGTAACTATTTCATTCCATTTCTCAACTTTATCCTTATTGAGCAATATACAATGTTTGTGTTCCTTCTTTCTTGACAAATTTGCTAAAAGAATTTTGAATATATTTTTGTATAAAACTTTTTTTGCACATAATGATTTTGTTGTAGAATCCGGAATATATTCATACCCTAAATCGAAACGGGTTCCAACACAAGGAGCTTCAAGAGACATTTCATCTACATTGTTTTCAATTTTATGAGTGTATTTCTCACATTCATTGATATACTTGTTGAATAGTTGACACACGGTTTTCGTATAATCATTGCTTACAAGAATCGAATTAATGTCATCTATATTGTCCCAATAATTAATAAAATCTATCAAAAGATATTCAAACTGTGCTTTTTCCGTTTGCCCGACTCTTTGTTCATTATTCTTTTCTTTTTCAAACAAGAATTGAAATATATACTTTTTCCCGTATCGGAATATATATCCTTCCGGAAGATTTGCAGCAAATATTTCACTTGAAGAAAAATTAACAAATTCATCAATCCATGTTTCGTTTCCCTGTTTTATATCTTTAACTATATTACTATAATCCAATTCGGACATTTTATTAATTTCACACAATTTCTTAATTCCGAATTTATCACATTGGCTTAACTGACAGAAATCGTCAATCTCATCATCGTTAAGAAATCTTCCGTCCGGAGCTTCTATGCGATCAATGATGTAATTTGTTCCAGAAATATATTCAGTTAGAATGGGTTTGCGACAAGGCAAAAAGAACATATAAATTGTATAGCCGCGATGTGCAGAAAACCATTGTTCATTAGATAAACGGAACAATTCAAAATCTTTAACCATCCGTCCATACATAGAATTAAGAATCATATCTGTACGTTCTATAACTTTTTTAGAAGACTTTTTGAAAATGAGTCTTTTTGTACGAATTTCAACTGACACGTAATAAGCGTCGATCTTCTCTTTTATCGTACACTCTCTCAAAAAGTCTTCTATAAACTTTTCAGAATGATTCTTTAATTCTTTAATATCTCTAATCATAGTATATCTATTAATTTCTTCATATTGGAAACATAACCCACTACAGCGTTTTCACGAGCAATTTTCTTAACAAGTTCCATAGTTGCCGTCAGTGATTTAATTTGGCCTTTTTCCCAACGATCGTCTTTTAAAACAACGAAAATTATTTTATCAACAGAAGTTCCGTACATATTTGCAAGATGTGCAGAGTGAACAATTTCCGCAATTGAATAAACTCCTTGCATATCCGGCGTGATACAATACATATGAACATTGCATTCGACATTCTTTTGATGCTCTTCAATTTCTATGCATTCCGGTGTCCAATTATCTACAACCGGATTAAAATAGTCAATTTCTTTCTAATCCAATAAAGGCATCAATTCATCTCTCCATGTAGTTTCAGCACATGTGCCTCCGAGAAACCATTTTTCTTTTTTGTTTTCCATATATAAATTATATTTGATTTAAAAATATGTGCTCATCATTTCTGCTTCAAGTTCATTTCCGGTTTCATCAAATGAAGATTCTTCATTATTTTCATTTTCAAAACCAGGAACTTCATCAATTTTTGAAGCACTCATAATATTTGCTACTTTTGATGTTCCGGTCAACCATCCATATTTTCCCGAACTTTTTTCAGAATCGGAATTTTCTGTAGATTTCTCATCAACACAGATTTTAATAATTGTATATGAATGACCGTCTTTAGTCAAATCAGTATATTGTTCTTTAATCTTTTGACTGTTTTCGAACAATTCTCTGACAATAGCCCGAATGGGAATTCCGGCTAATGTTGCTTTCACAATAAAATAAGGACAATTCCCTTCAGAATCGCGAGTGTTTTTCTTAAAGTCTTTTCCGAAAAAATAACCGAGAGCGTATGAACGCCATATTTTTATATATGTACTGTCAATTGTACACCCTCCGGTAACATTAATTAACGAATCTCTACGTCCATTAGAATCAGTTAATAATTCTACCCTGATTCCGGCCATATATATTTTCGTTACAAAACCATATTCTTGTCGCGTAAAAGATGCTTCTCCGCTATCTAATGCTTTCTAAAAAAGATGGTTTATTTTTTGATTATAAATTTTACCCATTATAAAAAAATATTTTTTTTTCTATCAAATTATACGGAATATTTAAGAATTAGTTTAAAACCCGATTTATAAAATTCATACAACGCCTGAGACACATCTCTTTTGATTCTGCCGGAATAAAGTTAAAACCGTGAGAATTTGGAATTTCTATTATGTTTCCAGAAGAATCTTTTATTCTACCGATATATTGTCTTTTTTCAGTTTGATTCAAATTTTTCAGATCAAAACCGCAATTAATTATATATCCTCTATAATTTTTCATAATAAACACGCCGAAGAAACTGCGAAGTCTTTAACTTCGTCAGAGGAATCAGCGTCAATCCTTTTAAACGTTTTCTTATATATTATATTTTTCTCGTGTCTGATTAGTTTTATGTTTTTTGCATGAGCAGAGTCATGAACTCTGCTCATATCAATATCTCTCAAATCGAAATAACCGGAATTCCGTCTTCCATGAACAAAACATTTTATTCCGTTATAGACGACTCTATCCATTAGACCAAACCCGAACACAAAGTGTTCGGCCTGGTTCTTCTTCAACACACCACCTTTATAAATCTTATCTTTGTAAATTTTTCTGTTATGTCGTCTTATCTGTATTCCCTTGAAATAATAATCTAATATTTCAGCATTGAAATTTTTTGCGATGACGTATGCGTCATTCGCATGCGATTTTGAAATATTGTATCTGTTTCTGTTGAACTGAGTGATATATCCGTATGTGCATTTAACTATTTTATCTGGATACATTTCTTTTAAACCACTCAAGATTCTATCTTTGGTGATGTTCATCGCTGCGGTATCACGCAGCGTTACGGCGTTCTTTTTGTTCAAAGAGAATTTCTTCAGTTTGAGACCGTTGTGATGATAATTGTTATGACAAGTCTTACATAAGCAGACCAGATTGTCTGGTCTGTTAGAACCGCCTTGCACTCTGGGTTTTATATGATGAACTTCTATTTTCTTGTTACCAGATTTGCCTTTACATTGCTGACATGTATTCTTGTCTCTGAAGCGGATGAACGCTTTGACGTTGGCATAGCCCAACGTCTGTCCCTGCTGGTATTCTTCACCAGAAATATCTGGATTAGAAATCTTTTGAGTATCAAACAAACCGATTTCAACACGATATATTTTTATCGGCAATATCTTGCTTACATTATCTATAATGCGAAGATGTGAGTCGATACGATGTTGTATCGATGGAGCAAGCCAGCCTTTCTTTTTAGTTTTTATACGATTGTTGAATCTCGGTTTACGATAACGAAGACGAGAACGGCGTGTACGACGTTCTTCACGTTTTTTATCGAGAAGTTTCTTGATTTGCTTACTTCTTAAATCTGTCTCAGAAGCATATAACTCATATTTCTGTGATGTTGCACTTAATCCGATGTGGATACTGCCGGTATCCACTCCGAGTGTGATGTCTTGTACATAATTTGTCGTTTTATAAGTCAATTTGATAGTGAACGGGTCATAATTAACTATGACTGCTTTTCCAGATTTAAGCATACGACGAACTTTGCCAAGCCTTCGGGTCGGCATAAGAGGAATTCCGGCATTGTTCAGTACGTATACAAACATAATAGAATTTTAAATAAATTTTAAAAAGTAACTTCGATTAGAAGTAAGTCAGCGCTTAATGCGCTGTAAGCGGCCCTACGCTGATGTTATCTGACGGTTTTATATAGTGCATGCACTGTGTTTTGTCCGCTAACACTGTTTAACATGCACCCGCATTGCGGGGGGCTAGAACCGATACCCCAGGGTGCCTATGTATTCATCAGTAACGTAGTTCAGGATGCCGGACACGTCCGGCGACCCATCACTCCAGCTAATCACCCAGCTTAAGTCAACCCGTTTCCGGGCAACCAAGCCTCGAAGTCTTTAGCTTCGGTGGTTGGTGACAAGTTAGATTGGAATAAAGGTCCGAATGATTCCATTTCAGTTATCTTATCAGAAAATTTTTGTTTCATCAATTGAAGATTATCAATATACTTATTTAATTTTTCGATAGATGTCTGATAATATTTCTTTTGAAATTCTTCAGCATCAATGCGCGATTCAAACAAATTATTTTCAATTTGTTCTTTATTTAATAAAATCCGCCTTTTCGTATCTTTTACTGCAAACCACAAATCAGAACCGCGGGAGTCAAAAGATAAGTTTTTTATGAATACATATTCTTCTATTTTAGAAATATGTTCGTCCATTTCATCTATATCATGAATGAATAACAACCCTATTTCCGGAGTCATCATACAATAATACAGATTTCCTATTTTTAAATCTTCAATCTTCATATATCATTAATAAATTCTTCACAAAAGTAATAATTATTTTCTAAACCACAAAACAAAACTATATTTTTTTGCGAATTTGTTTAAATATAAATATAAAAAAAATGAATTGTTTTACCATCAATGCGCATCTATGAAGATATATTAGACGATATAGAAATAGAAAACGAACATAATGATATAAATAAAATTGCAAACAATAACGACAATAATGATTTAGCGAAATTCCAATATCAGTATGCTTTATATATATTGTTTAATTGGGATACACTCCAAAATAAAGAAATTAGAAATGAACTAAAAGAAGATTATCTCGAAAAATTTCAAATTTTGAAACAATCGTTATATGCATTTTCAGATTCTTTCTATACCGAAGATCATTTCTATACATGCATCAAAGAAATTTCAAAAGCAGAAGAAAATGTGATATTTCAAAAAGACGAAAATTTAAATTATTCTAATTACATGATAGGTTTTCGTATATATATTAATTTTGACGGTAACATTTATCATATTCTTAAGATATTCTTCACAATTTTTAATTTATTTGACAAAAAAGACAATCTTGTTAAACTTTATTCGATTTCCGATAATGAAAAATTAAACGATTTTTCTGATTATTTAACTTTTTTGAAAAACAATATAAATTAGATATAGATAAAAACTAAAGACATTAATTTTGTAGCGTTAATGATATACTATTGGTTCGTAGAAAAATACAATTTATTGAAATTTGAAAATAATATATCAGAAGAAGAAAAAAAGTCAATAATTAAAAAACAAGTCAATAAATCCTTTAAACAATTCTTGAAACGAAGAAATTTGGAAATTTTTAACTGATAAAAATCCGCGCAACAAAAAATTCACTAAACTGAGAAACTAAAAAATATTTTTTTCGTATCATAATTGTAGGGGTTAGGGGTTAAGGAAGTTTGAAAGTCAAAAATTCAAAAAAACAAAAAATATAATATTAAAAGCGGGTGCGCGAGAAGTCCCACCCGCTATATAAATTAAATATATATTAAATATTTTAATTATTTAAATATATATTAATTTTTAAAGTTATAAAATTAACTGAATACTATAAACGAAATTTTTATGGGAACCGGATTAGGATTGTAAATCAGAACACTGTTTTGAAGATTCTTGATTTTACTCTGATAATCGTCTTCAAGTCCTATGCACATATAACCATCTCCGCATTTTGTCCACATATCGTTCATACAAAGATATGCCATATATCCATAAAGTCCTACTATATGCTCTTTAGGATCATTTATTTTTTTAGGAAAACGACCGGGAACACGTGCAAGTCTTTCGTACTTTGAAGGAACTTTATAATCATCTACATATTCATCGTCCCAGTTTTCTTTAACAGTTTCAGTAACCGTTTCTTGATAATCTGTCCAAACATCACCGCTTTCGTATCCTACAGAAGAATCGATAACTTTTTCGTGAAGTGCTGATGTCCAGATATCATCTTCATAACCTTTGTTTAATCCGTCATTACTGAGAACTTTACGAATAGGCATAGCACAATCACATTTACGATAAACTTCAAGTTCAGACTATAAGAGCGTATTGACTTTCACTTCTGCCTTATGTTTTATGTAAACGTCTTTACAATCATAACAAATATATCCTTCAATGTGCATATCTTTCGGGAGTTCAATCTTCTCTTCTACGATAATTGAATCGCTGACATGCGCCAGTCTTAAAGCTGAATATTTTTCAATATCCGATTTTGAAGAATCCGGCCATTCTGGAACGATAGCAATTCCGCGGAATGCACCGTTCGGATATTTTTGCGGATATAAGCGTTTTTCAAAATCTTCTTGGAGTTTATACGGACCAACAACATTAGATTCGTGAATAAATGCACTGATCTGTCCGAGCATATGAATAATGTCGTGAATATTGTATTTATATAAAAGAGCATATTCAGTTCCGAAATAATATTCAAATATATCCGGATACATATGACTCAATGCAATAAACATTTGTTGTTTTTCTTCAATGAATTCTCCCAATTCATCAAAACATTCTTCAAATTTTACTAAAGCGTCATAGTTATAACAGAATGCTGTACCCTAATCAACTCCTAATGGAATTATACTTACGAAATATTTGTAAATATCACAAGGTACTTTATCATAATTCGGATGTGTGGGATTTCCAGCTAAACGCGGAGCAGCACTTCTGATTAAATCAATGATAGTGTCAAAGTTAATGACTGCATCAACAAACGGACTGTCAGTATAATCAGCCCATTCTCTGTTAAAGTTTTCATAAGAATAATCTATCGGAAATGCGTAAACATCATATATAAAGAATTGATAACCTTCTTCCGTACTTTGGAACACAAGATAATCAATAGGATTCTCTTTTTTCTCACAGTGCATATCTTCGCAATTACACGGTGCCAGGCTTCTTATACTTACAGCAACCGGAATATTAAGTTCATCGAATTTTGCTTGAATAATTTCACATACGTCCTGTGGTTGACTGCGAAGTTTATATGTATCTATAATTTGATGATGTAATGCAGAACATTTTACATAGTTGATGCAAAATTTCACATTAATGAACGGTTCATAATTTTCATAATGCTGAATTTCCGGAGATATGGCAAAAAATTGAGCAGCATAAGTTTCTCCAACTACGTTACCCTGAAGAAGATATGCGCTTTGCGGACCTATGATTTTTGTTTCGGTATAATATTCTGTAAGTCCGGCTGAATGAATGGTTGACATATCAAGTGAAGTAATCGGATTGCCGTTAGAATCAGTTATTTGAAGTTCGCTGTTAACAATATCGGCTGACGTATCATCCAAATCAAGTGCGTTTGAACAAGTGAACGGTACGTTTGTATATGCACTCGGATTTGAGTACAATTTCATAAAAAGGTTTGTGTTTTTAGAATTTGCCATTACAGATATGAAATCTTAAAAATCGTTTCTTTATTTATCTTTAACATTTTTTAGATTTATTGATGATTTATCGAATAAACTAATTTGAAACAAATCGGTATAATTTTTGAAAAATCAGAAAATAAAACATTGTTATTATGACAAGAGAAGAGTTTATTTATAATTTAGCATTAGAATTTGCCAAACAAGGTAAGATGTTCCACGAAATTGCCGGAGAAATTCGTATATTGTTGGGACTGTTAGATAAACTTATAACAAAAAGAACTGTTTGTTCTGAAGAAGAATTTTATAAAGATTTTCTGAAATCAGACAAAAAAGAAAATCAGAAGAGAAAGTATACTGATTCAGATAAAAAAATCAATACGGATTTTGATAAAAGTAAAGCATTATTTGAAGATAATACATCTATGAAGAATGATGTTTTATCTGAAAAAGAGAAAGAGAGCGAACTTCAGAAATGTGATGATGATTATGAAATCAATAACAAATTTCCAAAAAATTATGACGATATTACATTTGAAGATGTTCCTAAAGATTTCGATGAAAACAAATGCAGAAAGTTTGTTATGAGTCCTGTTGAGTATCTTCGTTATAAAAAATTTCAAGAAGATCATAAAGAATGTAAGAGAAATCCAGACGGAAGTTCAAGATTCGGTGCTATCGGCGGCGGAGAACGCGTAACATTCGTTGGAACTGGAATCGGAGATATTATTAAAGTTAAATGTGAATATTGCGGCACTGAAGTCGATTTGACAGATAATAGTTGCTGGTGATTTATAGAAGAAAATAATTAATTTTTAAATATATTTAATGTTATGGATAAAGATACAAAGTTAAGTGAGATTTTCGAGAAGTATAAAAATCTTAATTTCAATAATGACATTCATGAAGTCGCTTCGACAATTTACAGTAAAACAACAGATAAATTGAAGAAGTATTACAATAAGTATAAGAATTATATCGAAGAAGAGTTTAACTCGAACAGCGGTTGCTTTGATAGCGATTTTGAAGGAGAAGAAGTCTGTGATTTCGATTTTGATGCATTGGCAACTGATGATATAATTCAACATATTGCTTCTGAAATTCCCATTTGTGATGATGATTGCAGATTCAGTCTGACAATGAATGTTTTAGAAGGAAAACAGAAATATGTAGTCACATATTCCAGGGTTAAAGACGGTGTTGCTGCTGTACAATTCGTTGAAAACAGTTTGAGAGAAGTTCTTATTAAAGCAGCAAAATTTACAGAAAGTTTGAGTCGTTAAAGACTCAAATTTTCTTTTATTTGACATAAATAAAATATGAATAACGATAATATAAATCAAAATCAACAATAGCAGCAGCCCGCTACAATGTCGGAAAAACTTATTGCTCTCCGACAGCAGTGGACTTCTGAAGTAGAAGAGTTAAACTCTTGTTTGAAAGATATAGTTTCTACCGAACATCTTATTAATGTAGTATTTACAAAAAGACAGAAAGCTGTCGATTTGTACTACGGAACTTTCGGAGTATATAATACACAGTTGCGCATATATAAGAATCAATATGCTCAAATATATAATAATTTGAAAGCCGGTCAGAACAATATCAGATATACAAACGAGACTTCTATCAACATTCAAATAGAATCTCAACTTTCACAACAAAAAGAAATAGTTGATGATTTGAAGAATTTTTGCGATTTCGTTTGGGAAACTGTAAAAACAATAGACAGTTTGATATTCGGAATAAGACATAAAGTAGAAATTGCCAAAATACAAAATGGTCTTAAATTTTGATAAATAATCAAACGATTTATACAATTTTGTAATTAAAGATGTCCGAACTTAACGAAAAATATAAAAATTCACATAAACCGCAGAGAAAAACAGATAAACAAAAGTTTTCCCAGGGTTATTATATTCCGACAAGACATCCGGAAAAATGTTTGTCAAAGTAGTGTATATACAGAAGCAGTTGGGAATATCATTTTTATGATTTTTGTGATCGTTCCGATTCTATCTTAAGATGGGCGACCGAACCGATTTCTATAGAATATCTGAATCCTATAGCAAATCGGGAATATTGTATATAGAGAAATTTAGATTGGGAGAATCCGATATATTGGAAGAAAATGAAGTATTATCCCGATATATGGATTGAAATCCGCAAGGCTGACGGAACCGGAGTCAGAAAGATTTTTATTGAAATAAAACCGTATAATCAAAGCGTCCCGCCACAGATGCCGAAACAAGATGCCAAGTTGAGAGAATTTAAAGCATATAATCGCCTGGCAATGCAATATCTCGTAAACGAATAGAAATGGGCAGCAGCAAAAAAGTTTTGCGCTGAACGCGGGGCAGAATTTAAAGTTTATACTGAAGTAGAATTGAAAAAATTGGGAATCATTTGATAAATATATCAAATATTTGGTACTGTTTTTCGATGAATTTTGTTTTTGAAGATATATCGGATAATTTATATATTGAAAACGATAGTGATTCTTCATGGAATTTGAATGCGCCACATCTTTCTCGGTATTATTAACAGTATCTGGTAAATATTTTTTTAGATAAATAAATAAATGTTCATTTAATTAGATTCTATGATTAGATTCTTTCTTAATAAAAGCGGTTAGTATATACACGAACAAATACCAGATGTAAGCAATTCTATAATTGTAGATGTAAATAAAAAAACATTCACAGCAATGGGTGAATATGTTTTTGATTTTCAAAAACTTTCTGATGATTATTTAATTGAAAATCAAGGAACAAATGATTCTTCATTAAATACGGGTTTGAATATTCACGGAGCAAATGAAATGTATGTTGATTTGTCTCAGCATATAGATTCTTCTGTTAATAATCTTACTCAACGTATTGAAAATGTAAGTACATATGTTAAAGACGTTTCAACTCGTTTAGATACTTCTGTTAATGAACTTACACAAAGAATTGTTGATGTAAGTACATATGTTAAAGACGTTTCAACCCGTTTAGATACTTCTGTTAATAATCTTACTCAACGTATTGCAGATGTAAGTGCATATGCTAAAGATGTTTCGACCCGTTTAGATGTTTCTACAAGTAAAATTCATGCAAATGCTGGTTTTAATGCCGGAAATCTCACAGAAGAGGGTTGGTATGATCAGGTAAATTCCGGAAGACCGGAAGGTACGGAATCCGATGAAATGTATCTTCTTTATCAGTCTAATTACGGAACAGCTTCAAGATATCAGATTTGTTTTTCTAAAAAGAACCCTGGAAGAACATATGAAAGAATCGGTTATAGAAACGGAACAGAATTTGTTTGGGGCAGCTGGACTGAAGTCTCTCGCGATGACTACAGTTTACAACATTCAAGTGCAATCGGTCAATCATTATATACACATTCAGCAGATATAACATATAATAATTGGAACGGAATGGAGCCCGGTTCATTAGATTATGGATATTTTGAAGACAGCACAAATAATCTATCACAAGTATATTCAGGATATGGTGAAATAGTTGTTCAAAATATACATTTATATAAGCAAGTTCATCTGAAACCAAATGACATCATTAAACTGAGAACTTTTTTCAGAAGTCATGACGACATTCCTAATTATAAATATGATACCAATGTTTATCTTTATGTAAGTAATTCTGAAAGTGCTGGTCATACTATAGATAAGTTGAAGAGTGATTATATTAAAATTCATTCTTTGGGTAGTTATGATATTGCAACATATCCAGGCAGTTTGACAGCAGTCCGCAATGATTTCTTTACTGAAAGTTCTGAATACGGATGGCATTATATTAAAGCAAATGTAGAAGTAGAAGGTGATTATTATTTGCACCTTGAAGGTTCTTTTTAGGTACCGCGTTCATGGTTTGTTGTCGGCGAGGGTGAAATTTTAAGTCAGGGCAGTATCAATGATTATTATACTAAAGAAGAAATAGATAATGCTCTTTCAATAAAAAGTAATAAGTTTACCGGCAATTTTGATTCTCTTACTGTAACTGAAGAAGGTTGGTATGATGCTATAACAAGTAATCTTCCTTCTGATTCAGAAAGCGATGAAACATATGTAATGTATAAGTCTGCCAACGGAACAGATTTTTGTTATTCAAAGAAAAATTCCGGAAGAATATTTACAAGAATAAACGGTGGTGAATGGGTGACTACAAGTCATGATCAATACATAACAGAACACGCAGCTGCTATGGCATTGAAGTCATATACAGATCATCCCGTGACTAAACTTGATTACAGTAATTGGACGGGAGAGAATATAACAAAAGACGATACAAATAAATTATCAGAAATATGGGCGGGTTTTCCCGAATCGCAAATTCCTTCATTTGCAGTTACTAGTGAAAATTTAACAATTCTTCCGAATGATATTATTAAAGTTCGTTGTTTTTACAGAAAAGGTAATAATGCAGACGGAATCAGTGTTTATTCAAAAGACAGTGATGCTATAATTACATTAAAAGATACTGACGGCAACATTGTTGGTGATATTGTTAAAGCTCCGGCAATGGCATAGATGGGTTATACGTTTATTGAGAGTAATCAAAATCTTGGAGAGATTAGAAATAATGTATTTTTAGATACAACTACATACGGTTGGGTATATATTAAAGCAAATGTTAAAAATTCAACAACGTGTAACATTCATATTGACGGAACATTTATAGCAGTATCGTGGTTGTGTTTTGAAAATATAGAAGTATATAGACAAATTGATTCTAATCATTTTCCAAATAATCCAGTTGAGACAAAAGATGCAAATGAATGCGTAAAAACCGGTTTTTATGGTTATATCGATACAAATACACCTTCAAATTCTGGTTGGGGGAGTCTCGCTGTAAGACGTGCAGAAATGCCGGATAATGGCGGATTTACATCAATTGAACAGATTTTCTATGGTCGTTCTAATAACAATAGTGGTAGTATTTGGTTTCGTGTAATGTTTGATGACGGAACAAATGTAAACCCGCTTCCGTGGACGAAGAAAATCGGTAATATAGAATTTACCGGAAACACAACGAGCGTTAATATTGATACTGTACTGTCTGATATAATTAGTAAAGAAGATAAATCAAACAAAGTAACAACATTATCTTCTTCAAGTACAAATACTCAGTATCCGAGTGCTAAATGTGTTTATGATTCTATTAGCATTAAAAATACAACATATTCAGCATTAAAAACTTTAAGAGATAACAGTCAATTAGTTCCAGGCGGATGGTATAAAATTACTGACTATGTAACTACTACTGTTTCTCCTAATACTCAGAGTGCAGGACATCAATTCGATGTCATTGTTAGAGCTGATGAAGTAAACAAACTCAATGAAAATGCTTATGCGGCAAAACATTCAGGTGATACTTATTTCGCTAACAGTAAATTGGAAGCATGGGAGTTAAAGTATTGCATAGATAATGATAGAAGTAAATTTGTATGGGCTGATTCAACGAATGGTAAAGGTGTTATCTACTATATGAAGGATGAATTCGGTAATGAATGTCCTTATGATTTTAAGAACATAATGTTTCTTCGATATAAAACTACATCTGAATCAAGTGCATTCTACAACAATTTGTATTTTGGAGTGGAGTTTCAAGAAGAGTATTATCCGAATGGTGCTACGATTGTTACGGGTGATACGAAATACCTGTACACATTTACTGCATATACTTCAGGATATGCTACTATATCTGATGCATCCTTAAATAGCGAATCTGGAGTAACTTGTTATGAAAATGTTATTAAATCCTGCTATAATTTTAATAATATATTTGGAGAAGATTTAGGACATATCCTATGTAGTATAGTATTTTAGGGATTAGACACGTTAACATGTTTTTCCAATTCATTTGAAACTACATGCGCATTTAACACATTTGAGAATGGAGCTTTTTGTAATAAATTTGGGAGCATCTGCGTATCTAACTCTTTCGGGAATGAATGCATACAAAACTCTTTCGGGAATCTTTGTGTCTCCAACTCTTTTGGGAATGACTGCTACTCCAACTCCTTTGGGAATAACTGCTACTCCAACTCCTTTGGGAATAACTGCTACTCAAACTCCTTCGGACAAAGCTGCTACTCAAACTCCTTCGGACAAAGCTGCTCATACAACTCCTTCAGGGATAACTGCTACGAAAACACATTTGGGGATGACTGCAACAAAAACTTCTTCATGAATGACTGCTACGGAAACTCTTTCGGTGAAGGATGCTACTCCAACTCTTTCGGTAATGACTGCGATAACAACTCCTTATATAATCGTTGCTACTACAACTCTTTCGGGGATGACTGCTACAAAAACACCCTTGGGAAATATTATATTCAGAATGTAATAATCGATGGATAGAATCGTTATATAACCCTAACTTCGAATCAGACGACTTCTACAATTAATTGGATTAGAAATATCAAGATAACACAAGGAGTAAATAATACTAATACAAGTAAGACCATATCTCACAACACGGTGAATGATACATTCCAAACTATATATAAACCAATAAATTCAGAAGAAGTTTCAGTATGAAAAACATAGAAAATACAAATATTTACGAAGCAGACGCAAGTTGCTTCATCGTAAGAAAGTCAGACGGGTTTGTTATGGGCGAATCTATTGATTTAGGTTCAGCAGACAACATTGACAATTACGAAGACAAAGAATACACTCAAGAAGAATATGATGCTTTTCTTGAAAAATACGGAATTAAACAAAATTTAAATAAAGAAGACAATGAAATACAAATTAGGAAGTAATGAACACTTTTCACTTGTTAAGAACGGTTCTACGATTAATCTTGATGAGATTAATATGAGCACTAAAGAAGATAAAGAAAATAAAGTAACAACATTATCTTCTTTAAGTACAGATGATCAATACCCAAGTGCTAAATGTGTATATGACGAAGTTAAAAAAATCTATTATAGTGATATTCAAATTTCAGATATTACAGAAGGAGAACTCACCGGTACAGTAAAAACGAAATTTCAAGCACTTCGCACAGGAGCAACATTATCAAAATTTGTTATTCTTGGTACATCTGATATTGAAGGTAATAGAACGGGTGTTACTGCAACTATTGATAGTTACGGTTCAACCTTTCAGATGTGGTTTATTTATCAAGGAAGATATTGTGAAGTAACTGCAAATCCTTAGGATACATACTGGGAAGCACATTGGCAAACTCTTGAAAAAGCATCAAACAAAGTAACTTCATTATCTCCTTCAAGTACAGATACTCAGTATCCGAGTGCTAAAGCAGTGTATACTGAGTTAAGCAATATGTCTGAATTTGTTTCTCTTTCCGGTCCACAATTTCCATTAACTGCTTCTGCGTCTACAACATATACATGGGACCTTCTTAATGAAGATACTTATTTATATTATGATATTGAAGCCGGTGGAAAGTTGTTTGGTTTTATACAATGTTCTTTAAACGGTGTTAATTATAATATTGATATCAGAGCGATTAATTCAAGCACACAAATTAATCTTGAGTATGTTAATTTACCAGATGAACTTCGATATTATTTAGAAAGTCCGTATATTAGCAGACCATCTTTTACTGG